>Ga0065711_1045459_pt1 | contig 13470 bp, 8 predicted proteins | sample Hoacrofraction12_FD_59098 | JGI IMG/M metagenome (GOLD analysis project Ga0065711, IMG submission 59098) | Hoatzin crop microbial communities from Cojedes, Venezuela - Epithelial fraction 12 v2 (version 2) | ecosystem: Host-associated > Birds > Digestive system > Esophagus > Crop | place...
CTCCTCTCCTCTCCTCTCCCCTCCCCTCTCCTGTGTGTATTTGATGAGGCTTTCTGTCAGGAGAAGAAAGAGATCCTTTTTTGAAAAATAGTCATAGATGCTTAATAGAGCTGAATGAGCCAGCCAGGATTATGCTTTTAGCTCTATGGCCAGCAAAACCTATTCCAGAACTATTTCTAATTAAAAGGACTGAATCCACTGGTTGAACCTCAGACACAAAGGCACCCTGAAGTAATTCAACTCTATGATTTTTCTTTTCTTAGAACTAATTATTGCGCTGATCTTTATAATATCTGGCCCTTGTGTAAAACATTGATTTCAAAACTGTGTCTCTCATATATTAATGTTCATGAATTATCTTACGACGTGGGCAGGACCATCACTGTAGCTGGATCTTAAAAAATGAGGGAGTTTACTGGCCACATTAATTAATTGGCATTGCAGACCACAAAAATGACTGTAAATAGAAGTTAAATTATTCCATAGATTGTGTGTGTCCCCCCTCTTTTCTTTCTTAATTTGAACTTAGCCAAGTTAATCTCTAGCACAGAACACCCTTGCTTCTCCTTGGTCTGTGCTCCTACCAAAGCACTTTCAAGGGTTTGGGAAGAGGTAGGGTCCTTCCTTAGACCATATTGGTGGAGAAACAGACATTCATGAAGTTCTGAACTCTGAAACTAGAATCTCACCTCCCTTTTCCAGCTTGTTTATTCAAAGATATTATCCCTTCAAACCATGCTGCTTCTGTGTCCTTACCTCATCCTGACTACACCAGTGACCCCAAAGATTTTCGTTCCCTTTTTTCCCGGTGCTTTAGTTAAATAGAGACAATGCTGGTCTTGCTTTAAGCTTAGAGGAAAACAAGACAAAACTTAGGAGCAGTAAGTCCTTTGGTGAAAGAGGACAGAGTTCCTTAAATGATAATGTCCCCCATGTCTGAGGCATGGATGGATCTCACGTGCTTCAGAAATCACTCTGTTGATGTGGTCAGGAAGGAGCTCTGAGCACAGAACCTACCTGGGTATGATCAACCTACTTACTTTTCATTTTTGTTGATGAGCTGAACATGGCTCAGATACCCTGACTGCACCTTTGCCTGGTGACTTGGGAAATGGGAGAGGTGGATTTGACACGTCTCAGCATGAACGCTAATTTTCTCTAGGCCAGGAAAGCCCCAAACTTGCACCTCTCAGAGCCATTCTCCATCACCCTCATGGGGTGTTTTCACCCCATGTATCAAATGAGCAGTTGTTGCTTTAGAGGGCTCCAGCAAGATTCTGTCCCTGTGCTAGCAGATGTTTAGTCACATAAAAGTGCCATTTCTGTATGACAAAGCACCTTTCTGGGGGAGATGCCAACCCTTCAGCACTGTTACGAATTTGAAGGTCGAGACCGTCGGTGACCAAGATACCTCTCACCTTTGTCAGTCCCAGAGATGGACCATTCAGCATCACGACGGTGCCTGGAAATTCCAGTGAAAGCAAAATTGTTTGGCTGTGGTCTCCTGTCTGGTGCCTAGATAGGAAAGTGGGAGTAGTTGAGCATCTGCCACCTCACAAAAGGATTGCAGAAAAGGAAAGGAGGCTCAGGAATTATATTTTATGTATATCATGTTTGCTACAGCACATTCTGTGGATGTTAGTCTATGTTTCTTAATAATGGCAGTGCTACCAAAGTCTAGGCAAAAAAAAGGGTCTTTGAACCTACTATCAAGATAAAATATCCCATCAAGTTCTGAATCACATTAACCTGGGAGTGAACTTAATCGTGGGGGTGAGGATAGAGTAGCGAATCCAATCTCGTATCAGGTCCCAGAATGCATTGTTAGCAGCAAAACAACCCCTCCAGCAGTGTATTTCACTTCCTTTTGTTGCAAATGCCTTTTGGTTAACAGCAAGGATCTGTTTTAATTTTACAGTTACCCAGTGACCACAGGACGCAGATTGTGCAGAGAATGCACAAACGTCTGTCTGCCTTCCCTTGTTTCAGCAGTAGTAAGTGATCACAGGAGCACAGCCAAACCGATGCGGCCGCTCAAGGCGTGGTTGTGACAGTAATTGAAGAAACTGCTGAATCAGACAGAAGAATAAGGGTTCATCGTGAAAGCTTGAGCCAGGCAGACGTGTGTCTTAGAAATACCAAGTAAAAGATAACCATGAATAATAATGGAGACTTGGCCAGGACAGGTCAAGAGATGCCAGCTGGTTAGGAGGCATTTACTTACCTACTGGGAAGTCCTCTTCAGTAGGATAGCAGGTTAGCAACACTTTGGTCTTGCAAGGGACAAATTTTTCTGAAGGGCTTCCTTGCCCTTGGATGCAGAGATACTGAGCAGTACTTCCAAAAGTCTTGAATCATAGCAATGAATGTATCATGACCACTTACGCTGTTCTGAACTCCAAAGTGAGGTCTGAGCTGTACCATACCTGACCCTTCTGGGGACTTTCTGGCTTGTGCAAATCACAGTGGTGTTTAGACTACAAAGAAGCATCCAGCCTTGGCCAGTTCTGGGCATGTTTATGACAAAGAAATGAGGGGGGCCTGAGGACTGCAGAGAGCTTTTTGGGCCAAACTATCTCAATTCTCTGCAAGTCCCACTTGCAAGAACTTAGGTCTTCTGTTGATCTCACCCAATCTGCTTGGGCTATTTCTGGCGTCTTCAAGAACACAAATGAGCATCTCTGTCCCATTGGTTTCAAGCAGAAGCAGACACCCAGACTTCCTGGACACTGCTGAGGAGAGCCCTCAGAAACAAAAAGAAAGTTGCCTTAGGAAACTGGCTGAAATGGTTCACAGGAATTTTAACCTTTCAGACAGCTACATTTGGTCTGCAGTGGCCTGAGTATCCAAGGCCGTATGACCAAAGCCAGGGAGGGTTCTTTAAGGAGGTTTGAACAGCTTCCTTCAGAGTTTGATAGTATCTGACATCCAGCCAGACCAGTAGCAGGTTGAGAAGGTAACCAAGGGGGAGAAAGCAAGTGCCACAGACAGAGCTGCCTGGGCACAGCACATACAAGTTCCCTTTTTTGCCAGATTTGCTTCAAGAAGGGGAGATTCCCCAAGCAGCCATTAGACTCTTGCATTAATGGTGTAGGTGACACCAGATAGGATCGCTACGATCCACCTTGCTGAAATCTTCCCTTAGCTCTTGTAGCCCTGCACATCGATTTAGCTTCTCGGAGGGGCCCTGTGCCTATTGCTGGCAGTGTCCAAAGGCAACCTCCAAACCCAGACTTGGGTAACTGCTTCTGAAGACAGCCAGCAGCAAGGATCAACCTTTCCCCACCGGTCCCGTTGGTTGAGCGAGCAGAAGCCGGAGAACAGCTGCGCAGCGGCTGAGAGCCTGTCACAGCCCACAGCTGGAAGCAGTTTTCTTGCAGAGGCTGAGCACAGCTTCCAAGCCCCAGGGTGGAAGGAGGATACTGCAGGGAAGCGAGGCAAAGCAGAGGAAGGGAGGGAGACAAGGAGCTGTAATGAAGTGCACACATGCATATGTGTGAAGGAATGACCTGACACACAAAATATGTGCTAGCAAAATTAAAAAAAAAAAGAAAAAAAGTGCATTCTGATGCTTTTCTGCTCATGTCACACGTGCAGGGCTGACCTCAAATGCCTTCTGTCTGGCATCACCACACTCCCAGAGGCGATGGGACTCAGGTGACATATTTGGTCTTTGGCCATCTCTGGCTCCAGCTCCTCAGCAGAGCACTTGGCCCAATAAAAACCAAGAGGATTTTTTTTTATAGTCCCCAAGAGAGACAGCCTCAGTTGAAAGAGACTCATGGCTCGATCTCTCTGCTGGGGAGCAATGCCTGGACCAGGAGCTGCCCAATTTTGTGCTGTAGCAACAAGGCACTTGGCTCTTCTTCCCTGCTCCCAAGACCAGGCAGACAGTGGCACTGCAAGGAAGAGGTTAGGAGGCTCTGGTCAGGTTTGTCTTTGTTTATTATATGCAGTCACTGTTCAATGAAAAATATCTGAGCAATCCTTGGACCTGGGAGTAGAGTCCAGAGCTGCTCAGAGCTTGCTGCCTGCCCCAGAGGTTACAGGGTTCTCCTTCCAGCACATGGCCACTTCTGTGCGAGGAAACTAAACCATGCCTAACCCAGTCCCTTGGCCATGGCCATGACTGTGTTAAATTTATTCTCCCAGAATTATAACAGTGTTAAAAATTTGCCCTGGCCCCTGCTAACAACTGAGGAAAGCCTGGGAATCAATGGTGCAAAGGGAGCATCCTACCAACTGTACAACAGGGACCCCTGAGTCCAACGCCATGGCCCCATGCTGTGTCTGTAACTGCTGAATGGAAAGTAAGCAAGCAAGAGCTGCTCTCTTACCCCCAAAAGTGGCAAGGGATCAATGGGAGCCTTTTTTTTGGCTGAGCATCCTACCCCATGGGTTGCAGAGCCACATTACATATCCTGTTGCCATCATTTCTAGCATGTGATGCATGAGCCGTCCTCGGGCTGGCTCGTGCCTCCCTCTTGAGGGAACAGCCATTAGTTGTCCTTGACCATCTCAGCAGGTGCTAGTGCAGCTGCAGCCTAGTGCTGTCAGGTAGGACAGCACAATTAATTCATGATAAACTCATCTCTTTCAGAAGATGGTCTCTTTTTACCATGATGAGACAACTACAACTGTTGAAGTAAAGCACTGTGAATTATTTTTCTAACATGGTTCAAGGTTTTAGGTGGTTTCAAGTATGTCTAGCTCACATTTTAAAACGTTCCTTTTTTCTGCCAATAATATGAGCCTATTTGCTTAGCACCCACTTTACCTGAGAGCTGACTGATTTCTTCCCTCCTGCACTCAAATTTTCATACGTAAAATATTCCAAGATGTGGAGCTCATTAAGCAGGTCCTGCATCTCCAGCAGGAGGGGAGATGGGGATCACTTGGGCTACCAGTTCTGGTTTTTGGTGAGCCCCTGGTTTGCCAAGGAGCCCCTTGATGCTAGGATGCAGGATCCCCGTTGTGTCCTCCCTCCTACTCTATCAGCGTATGGAGCCTGTGGCAGGGGGATGCAAACCCATCGGCTGGTATTTCTGTGGTATTTCGGTGGGCAGCATCACTGCTGGATTTAAAGCTCTAAGACTGCATGAAAGACGGTGACAACACTCCCTGGGAGACTGCAGTGACCTCTTGCCCATGCAAAGGTGTTCACCTATAGCCATGAAAATGCTTCAGAGGTGAAGTCCATCGCCCTTGTCCATGCTAGTGATAATACAAGAGCAGGAAGTCTCAGAAACACTGGGGTAATACCAGCAACTGGGTGAGAATACTCCTATTCATGTCGCCTATATGGGAGGACATGTCCCACATGGTGGGATGAAACCCAGCCCTCCAAAGCTCACTCTAAGACTGGAGGTCCTCTCCATATAGTGCCTAAGCATGCAGTCAGGGCCCAATGACAACATGCTTATAAATGCCAAGCATGTGCTGAAAGGACTCTGCTTGAGCAAAGCTACAGGTTTGCCCTGGATTTCTGAGCCCTGACGTGTTTTAAGGTTATGTATCTGCCTTGCAGCCATATCTACTGATGTACACAAGCTCTTCCCAGCCCCTTCCAGCAGCACTCCATTTCCACAGCCTGCAGCAGGACCCCCTCGTCCCGAAGCACGTCTGCATGTCGTTAAAGGCAATGCCAGACACCGACTTCCCTAGCTGTGTAAACACTGCAGAGGTACTAAAGATAGCATCAGATCATTTCTCAAAATCACATCTTTTCTTCTATGCTGAGGCTAGAAAATGGCAAACAGGATGCAGGATTTGGCTCCACAATATTCACTCTTGTCATGACTCAAAAGTTATTTTTATCTTTTTTGTAACAAAACGAATGGCCACGGTAATTAACCTCCATCTGTTTGGACAACGGCCTGGTCAAAACACATTATGTTCTTGCATACAGTAAAGTAAGGAGAGAAGCACAATGACATCACATGTGCCAGTCAGTATTTTAAATCTTTTCTTTATGTTTGCTTTTTTACATGTCTTTAAAATATGCTTATATCCTCTACTCAATGTATTAAGGTCAAAAGGAGCAACAAGTGCTATTACACAGGTTAGCTGCACAGATATAAACCTCTGTTTTGAAGCTCAATCAATCACATGTGAAGCAAGAGCTAATCAAATGATGACAAAAGCAAAATTAATTTGAGTCTTTTCAAGAGGATCCAATGAAGAAGCACCCAATCCCTGTGGAAGTTTTCACTCTGCCAAGCTCCTTCCAAATTTACTTGCTGATAATTATTTCCACAGGAAAAAATGTTACAATCCAACTCTCCCCCAACAGTACTTTTGTTTTCTACAGAACTGGTTGAGCAATGAAAAGATTTATTAGTGGAGACTATATTAGTGAAGAATTTGAGAAGAAACAACCGAAAAGTCAGTGAGCGGGTTTTCCACAAAATATCTCTGGGGTGTGAGTTTGCCTTGCACGCACCTTGCAGATGCCCAGCACTCTCTGTGCGGCAAGTCATACCCAAAACTCTGGAAGCAAGTATTTTCGCCACCCAGCATGCTGAAAGGGGAATACCAATTTGCAGTAGTAGTCCAGATCTACTGATACCAACTCATCCGTGAGCTCAGAGGAGCAAGTACTTCATCTTGAGTTCAATAACGCCTAATTGTTGGCTTAGCAAAATACTCCTGCACAGGACTGCTCATCCCATGAGCACAAATTATGGTTTCTTCTCCCTTCCCGTGAAGCAGCATCTGCTCATGGTCTAGAGGATATGAGCTAGACAAGCCTCTCGAGTAAACTTGCTCTTGTATGATAGTCTCTTGTGGGACTTATACAAGTACATCCTAAAATAAGAAACCTCTATTTTTGATACACACTAGTCACTAACATACTATCTGAACTAACCCATCAGCTTTAATAGAGTTTTCCTTGCAATGACCTATGAGATGATAATTAGACTCATCCTTAATTGCATACAGTCTGTTGCACAATAGGAAGTTAGTATAACGCTGTAATTTCTGAGATGTCAGAAAACATCCCCCAAGTCTGTTGTAGCAGTAAGCATGATGCTTTTGCTTCCTTCAGACTTTGTAAAAGTGAGAGGAAAAACCAGTTTATCACATTGTCTTTAATTTTTGTTTATCAAAACAAAGAATCTGTTCTGGAGTTGTCTTTTCTCTCCACCTATGGGAAAAGTTTGCAGGCTACATATTCCTAGTTCTTCCAGTGCAGTGATAGCTGTATTTGTGTTGAGGCTAAATAGTGACAAATTTCTCTTATTTTCAATTTACAGAGAATTTGGACTGATGTATTTCCTGGAGTTTCATGGAACTGATGTGTTTGATAGAATTCAGAAGATATTTTTAAACAGTTAGAGGAAAATACACAAGTATTTCCTGAATTTGTTTCTTTTTATCCCATAGTTTACATGAACTGTTCAGCAAAGGGAAGCAAAAGCTGAGTTTCAACCAAACCCAGACCAATATAGAGCTTCTGGTGGAAACCATATTGGGATTAAATGATTTCCCTTGGTTTCCATCCAAAACCAAGCTGAACGTGGATTTCTGGGTTGAGTTTCACTTTGAATTTTTGGTTTTATTTAGTTATGAAGAATTAAGTGAAACTTGGGAGGTTCAAACCCTCACTGAATGATCCTGAAAAATGATCTGCAAACCCCCTTGCTATGGAGTCCTATTTCATACCTTTGATCTCTGTGGATGCTGGGAGCAGCACTCGCGTCTCTTCCAACCTATAAAAAACAGGCCAGTGAAGCCACTACATTTTTATGTAGAGACTTTGATATCCAAGAGACAACATCCTATCCCAGTCACCACCCTGAGGCCATCTGGAAAGTAAGAGATCCCAGAGTTTGCTCTTCTCCCAGACAAGGTCCATCAAACCCAGCAGGTACCACCCTGAGCACCCAATGAGCCTACTGGGAAATGCATAAAGAAGCAATCAACTAGGCCTCCTACTGACTTCTTTCTCGACGAAGAGGAAAGCATTCACCTTCCTCAGCTCCCAGCTTGTGCTGAAATCACAGACACTGCTCTTTAGGCTTCCCGTCGTGATCAGCATGATCCATGAGATCCCAATTACATGGTGTAGCTGTCACTGAGCAGCCCACCCCAGTTAGGTGCAATAGGGCCATCATTGAGCTGCCTGGCCATCCAACTACTGGGTATTTTACTTTTGCTTATCTGCCCATCCAAAAGCCTGAGGTGTAGCCCCATGCTGTGCCAGCTTTGGTAGGAAAGATGGTGCAAGACCTTCCTGTCCTACTGTCTTGGATCTTCGTAGCTTGCTTTTTAACTGGGGTCATGTCCGTGATCCGACTTTAAGCCTGACCCACGCAAGGTGCTATGGTGAAATTTGGGAGGGATTAGATGCATCATAGGTAGAGTAGCTTTTAGGGGAGGAAAAGCCTTTGAAGCTACTGTCTCCTCCAAAATACCCACAGGTACTCCTGTTGGACCCTGCTTGATGATGTGTGGCACATGTCTCTCAGTGAAGTCATCTTTATGGAGCATGTATTTCCTGCTCCCTCATGTTTTTATTTTCTTCCCCCTCTTCAAATACTTCCTGCCTTTGGCTGTCTGTGACTGAATTCCCTGGAACCTTAATAGTCTTGGAATCCCTCCACTTCTATAACTTGATTTTACTATTTAGAAGAAAGTTTGATTCCCCCCGCCCTTAAAAAAAGAGAGAGAAGAAAGGGGGAAAAAAAAATTCAGTTCACCCACCAACAAAGAAGCAAGACACAAAAAGACAAGATTACTGTCATTCAGCTGTTCATAGCATTGGAGTGCATTTCAATTCGGTGTCTGCACAGGCCTTTGTATCAACCGTCTGATTGAACATTACTTATACTGCATATTATATGCACTAATGAGAAAATGATTCTAAATTGCCCCTAGGGATGGTTATGATTAAACTATTTTCCTTCACTTCCTCTACTAAATTAAAGCAACCAAAAGAAAGAGAGGGAAAAAAAATAGACTCAATCTGGAAAGCAGTCAGAGTCACAGTCTGGTAAAGTTTCTGAATTCCTAGGAACATTTTTACTCCTAAACTTGGCGATGGGCTATGTGTTTCATGCTGCAATTTGAAGCTAAAACTGCGACAAACATGTGGCATGGAGAAGCATTTTGGAGGGCTGCACTGGGCATGATTTTCTATGTTGTCAACCAGTCTGAAGCCCGGATCAGCTTCCATTGCACACAACAGAAGCTGCTAAAGCCCTCTCTGCCACTGAGGAGCTCCTCCAAGGCGTCAGACATCTGTCTCTTAAAAAGAGCATTTCAGAGGCTCACATACACGGAACCTCATTCAGACATTTTATTTAAACTCTTAAATCTTTTGAGCTTTAGGTGAATAAACAAGTCCCTGAAATGCAATCCATTCTTGCTGGTCAGAGTTTGCAAGTGTTTTTCACCGAGGAGAAACGAAACGTCATCTGTGTTTCCTTTGGCCTTTTTAAACACAGCAGGATCTGGGGAGGAGGGAGCAGCGTTACATCAAATGAGCGTGTGCCTGTGTGCGCTCACGCACTGGGACTTCAGCGGGAGCTTTATACTTGATTGTCCATGGCTGTTGAATTACCTAATGAATTAATTAAATGTGTGCAAGCTCCATGGGGCAAATTGCCAGGTCACACACTTTCTGAAGCACTAGTTAAAATATCTGAACTGATGGTTCCAAAACTGGAGGCCAGATCTCTCTGGTGGTCCCCAAGTCTCTTCAAGGTGGCCATCATCACCTTCACGCTCTTCAACATGGATGCTGTCTCACTCCCATCAAACAACCCAACACGTTGGGGCCAACTGCTGCAGCTGGTTTATGGACTCCTCTTGTGGTCCCAGTGACAGAGAACTACCCCAAAATGACCTGTCTGCCAACGCACCAAAGCACCACGGCTTATCTTCTACAGCCTGAGACATGCACATCCCCAGCACAGAAGCGCACTTACACCGAGGCTGTACAAGAGTTTGGCTTACAAAGCCCTACAGATGCCTCGGTGGTTCCTCAACAGATAACTAGGTGCAGAGTTAAGACAACCAGCAGAACAACCAAAAGCTGTGTTGTAGAGTCTTACTGTAGAGCTACTAATGATATTACATCACAGCTTTCAACAATTTGTCGACTGTTTTATTCTTTACACATCACAGTGACATGAAAAAAATTTACTGTGAGCTTATCTGTATGATATCAGAGATCACACGGAGCTTCAATAACTTGAGATGAGAGGAACCTGCCCTTTCTCCCCCTTGGCGATGAAGAAGGGATAACTGAGTAATTCAGATGCAGATGTCTGCACCAGTGACCTCTGAAGCTGGGGGAGTTCTGTGGATAACACTCCATTTTTCTGGGGTAATGGAGACAACTCCGGTCTCTGAGGTGCCATGCAAAATCTTAGCCCAATGCTTGCATTAACACAGATGTCACTGGGATTTATTCACACTGCTTACTTTGGGGTGGGCTACATAAGGAAGCAGAAGTCCACCACCCTGAGGCCTCAATCTGTGCCAAGACTATAGGTGTCAGTGGTGAGAGCAAAAAGCCTTTGAAGGTCTTAGGGGGGACACAAGTACCCACAAACAGCCTGAAATACAAGTGCCCAGCCTGCCTACCCAAGGTAGACAAGCTTTTCTCTTTAGAGGCTCTCAAAGGCCCTCACCATTAACGACCCAAAGGAATGTGGATCTTGGTGACAGAATCATCTACAATTTTGCCATTAGTTAGATGCCTGAATAAGAAAGGATTTGGGCTACCTGTCGAGAAATGAAACCAAATGTCATGCTCTTGGTTAACAGGGACAAGGTCTAATTTCATGCGTTTGACTGATCTGCAGGTATCTGTACCACCAGGTGACCCCCATGGAGTCTGGCCATATGTGTTTCTGTGCACACAGCCAGGTGTATAGGTGGAAGGAGGGAGCAGGAGGAGAGAGACTCTTATAGACGTATGCATTACACCTGAGAAGCTGTCCCTTAATTCTCCTGGCTTCTTGTGCAGAAGGATTCTGGCTTTGGTGGCAGGAATACATTATCAGCTCACCCCATGTTCAAACCCAAAGGCAGAGTTTTTTGTGTTTCCTCCCCACAGCTCTCCCTCCCTATAACTGGAAGGTTATGTGTTTCTTAGCTACTGGTCAGACTGGTAATGCCTGCCAAGAAGCTTTCAGGGAATTTCCTCACTATGTAACAAATTTATGAGTCATATGAAAATCTGGGAAATGATTCAACCAGCTGTCTTGCGTTGACTCAAAGATTTTTACAACACCTCGGTGCCTTGTCTTTGATTTGAGCCAGCAGAATGGTTTATTGTAACATCAAATGGTCTTATGTTCACTCGAAGGATGCTTCCTACTACCAAGAAAAAAAAAAAGCTGTAAAACTTTTGAAAACAGCCTGCTGCTAGGTGAACAATGCACAGAGCTACCATATTTATTCATCACTACAAATGGATGGATGTGGCTGGAGTACTGCTTCCCTCCAGGATGGCTGCAGAGATGGATCTTACTGAGCATCATGGCTTAGCTGCTGCAGGTACAGCCTTCGTGCCTGGAGGGATCAGGATTGCAAAAGCTTTTGTTCAGTTTCTGGGCAAGTTTGGGGTGAACCAGCTATTTCAAAGAATTTGAGTGGATCTTGGCTGAGCAGCAACTCAGTTAAAACCAGGGAATGTTGTTAGTGTTATCTTTTCATCCTGCATTTTCATGCACAGCCTTCAAAACCTTGGATTCAACCGAGCAGATAGGGAGCCCAGCCAAACGACCACCGAGCAGCCTTTGGATCAAACTTCACAAGGGAAGTCTGCACTCACACGTGGTTTTAGCTACCTCGGTCCAGACAGCACACACCTCCTGCTCGCAGCCGCAGGGCCCACGGCTGGGCAGGAGGGCATCCTGCCCTCCTACCCACACTCTGAGGTAAGCTCCGTCTTGTATCCAAGGAGTGCAATTTGCAGTACTTTGTTTGCCCAGGGAGCAGAGCCTTAGGTTGCCTCTGTCCCAGCTGAGGGTGCAAGGAAATGCTCGCTGTAGGAGACAGTCATAAAGAACAGTGTTTCTGTCATCCTTTTTGAGTAAAACCATCCAGAGCTGCTCTTTGCTGTGCTGGAATCACTGGTACCCGTATGCAGGAGTGATGCTCACAGACTGGGCCGAGGGGCAGTGGGGAACCCCTTCATACAGGTGCCTTGGGATGGTCCCAAGCATGCAGAGCACTTGGAGAATGGAGCTTCAGACTGAGGAGCAGGCAGACATCTACAGGTATGGGCACCAGGCTAAGGAGCAAAGTGGGTTAACTCTTTAATTGAGGAAATTCTCTTGGGTGAATGCCTCCCTCTTGGGCAACACAGCCAGCTTTGAACTCCCCTTCTCTTCCTCAGGGGACTTAAGTACCAAAATATCCATCTGTAAGTTATGGCAGGATGGGGATGATCCCTCAAAGCCCTACTTGGCACAAGGACCGTGTACCAGGCAGGGCTGAACCTCTAGCCAACGGCTAATGTGTGCCCCTATGGTGGGGTACACCATTGCAGTCCTGGTGGCACCATATGGGAAAACATTCCCTCAAAAAGTTTTCAGTCTCCCCCTCCTCCAATTTCCATAGTTTTTCTCCTGATGGAGTAAAAGTTGAATAAAGGTCACTGGATTCAGGCCTAGAGTAATATTCTCGTAGGCACAGAAACTGCTTCCTCAGCATGGAAAAGCAGGTCTGTCAGGAGCATGTGAGCCTTGCCAACGGCCTCCTGTGCAGGGGACGGGGGAAAGCAGACCTCCGAAATCTCCATCAGAAACCCATGGGCAAGGCCCTTATCCCACAACAAGTGTCCCAAGCATGGCCAGTGCTCACACCCAGCAAACGCTGTAGTTTTGTAGGTCTCAGTGAGAGAAAAATGGGGTCCTGCATGCAGCTTGCTGTGGCAAGGTGCCCAGGAGAGGGACACCAATGCGCCCTGAGATGCTTGTTGAGAACAGCACCACCAGCAACCAGCCTTTGCTGGAGGCAAAGGAGGACCATGGGCCTTCTGCTGCTTACCCAGGCACTGCAGGCAACCTTCTACAGCCAGGGCTGTGCTAGCAGGCTCCAGTTCTTTATGACCACTGTTGCCAATAGCTGTCATTAATGGGAACTGCACTTTTTGCTCAAGAGTACCAGAATCAGAGCAACGCAATTTTGGCTGAGCTACATGAGATCTGAAAAGCTGGCCCACCTAAAGAGCCAGAGCACACCAAGGGTGTCATTAAACAACTTCAGCCTCAGTTTAATCACTTAGGATGCATAGATTTGTATTTGCTAATTTGATATACTTACAAATATAGAGAAATTGCTGGGATCCTATGCTTTTTCAAAAACGCATATGTGGATAATTCCATTTCATAGATGACACTAGAGCTAACCACAGAATCACAGAATCACAGAATGGTAGGGGTTGGAAGGGACCTCTGTGGGTCATCCAGTCCAACCCCCCTGCCAAAGCAGGGTCACCTACAGCAGGCT
>Ga0065711_1045460_pt1 | contig 13470 bp, 12 predicted proteins | sample Hoacrofraction12_FD_59098 | JGI IMG/M metagenome (GOLD analysis project Ga0065711, IMG submission 59098) | Hoatzin crop microbial communities from Cojedes, Venezuela - Epithelial fraction 12 v2 (version 2) | ecosystem: Host-associated > Birds > Digestive system > Esophagus > Crop | place...
AATGGCAGCACAGCCTTCTGGTGTATCCAGCACTCCTCCCAGTTTTGTGTCATCATCAAACTTGCTGAGGGTACATTCTAACTCTTCATCCAGGTCATTGATGAAGAAGTGGAAAAAGACTGGGCCCAGTACTGACTCCTGGGGGACACCACTGGTTACATGCCTCCAACTAGACTCTGCGCCGCTGATGACAACCCTCTGAGTTCTGCCATTCAGCCAGTTCTCAATCCACTTCACCGACCACTCATCCAGCCCACACTTCCTGAGCTTCCCTAGGAGGATGTTATGGGAGACAGTATCGAAAGCCTTGCTGAACTCCTGGCAAAACTGCTACAGACGTTTAGAAAGGGGTAAAGCAAGGGAATACGTAATTCTTTTTTTAAATGGAATTCCAGAAGCTAACATTTTAATAGTCACTTTTGTCTTTATTTTAATGCAAGATTAATATTTTAGTCACTTTCAGGTAGTCCTATTTTGACAGACAGCATCAAAACTGAGTAAGTGCAATGAACACTCTGGTCTCGCCAAGAGAGAAATGCACCTCTCTAGCCGAGCTCATGTCTTGCTCTGACACAGCCAAGTATACAATTCAGCTTTTACAATGTACAGCCATTCACATTTAACTAAGACAGTAATTGTTACACAAGCTTTTCATCCCCGGATTTAGTAGGGCATCCCCAAGGAAGTCTGAGCAATTGCATCTGATTTACAGGTAAAATCCCAGATCCAGGAGTCTTCTGTTGTTGCTGTTGTTGTTGTTGTCGTCATTATTATTCAGCCTGCATTATTAGTTGCAAATCTTTTTCCAAAACAGGTTTTGCACCAATAAAAATTATTTTGAGAAAATCAAAGAGGTTTAATGGTTTGGATGAATACATTGTAGAGAAAGAACAAGCTAAGTACAAAACTCTCTTTCATAAACCAAACTTCTGGTTTTAAAAGACAGGAAGCTTGTATTAGGCACCTTAATCCATATTCAAATATCAAAACAAATCTTGTTTTCAAAAGTACTGAGCATGCAGCATTTCCCACTAATTTCCCTAAGCACTGCTTCACTAAGAGCTATGCTTCAAACAGATACGCATTTCTGGAAATTGATCTGTTTACACGGGGAACTGTCTTTGGCGCTTAAGTTGAAAACCTGTTCATGTTCAATTGCACAGAATACAAAAATTAATGCAAGCATTTTTAGGTGCAGATACACTTAAAATTAGACCAAAACAAAAATGCCCGAAATGTGGCATTTGGCAAAAAACACTGTTATTTACTCTACCAGCCTATAGTGGGTGAATTTCAGCCCTGTAACAGATACCCAAATCCTGGACAGATTTAAGTTCCATACTTTATATGATTTTACACTATGACAGGCTGTGGAAAATCCAATGGTTTCAGATCACAGTTCTTAGCACTCTTCTTTCTCCTATTTTGAGTAGCTCTGGCCTGCAGCTTATTTGAAGTTTTCCTCTAGAGCTGTTTTTTAGCAGCAAGTTGGGTTTTGCTGTCACAAAATCCCACTTTTCAGCAAGCGATTAAATATTTGTTTTGTCAGAAAATGTGAATACCTGAATACTAACAAATGTCTTCTCAGAACTGCTGCCAAATATCTCTCAGGAATTAGAGTTCAAATGCCTCAGGTCTCCATCAGCAGTTGCACCATAACACGCCGGGAAGAGGGAAGGCAATGGTATATCCCTGGACACGAAATCTAAATGAGCATAACGACATCAGCAGAGGAGAATGAGGACACAAAGCACCAGACGTACAATTTTCACAAAATAGTAGCCATTTTTGTCAGACAAAAGTTTCCAATATAAATATCTCTGTTGTTGAGAGGTTTTCTTTTTGGAGTGGGAGCATGGGGAGCAAAGTGCTGGAAAATAGCTGAAATTTCACTCATAAGTCCTTTTCACTTTTTTTCCAAAGTAAAATCAGATTTTCAGCAGCCAGAGTAACTATGCTCTGACTCCTGTTTTGAATAAACCCTGAAATGAAACTTAATTCAAGCTGGTAAGTTTTGCCTCACTCCAATTTATCCCTAGTTGGCTCCATATTTCTAGGGAGGGCTGTTGTCATCGCACAGTCTGTGCTTAAACACAGCCCAGGTTTCAGGTTTTCTTTAAAGAAGTCCCAAGCAGCCTTACTCAATAGTCCACTGTATGATGTATCGGGCAGGCCTGGGCAGACCCTGGTATTAGACACTTGCTTGAACCTTTGCTTCAATTCACATCCAAACCATGTCACATTTTATGAAAGCCAAATATATACTCAGTTTGCTTTGGCAAGTATTTTCCATTTTCTGCACTCACTGTTCTCAAAAAGGAGAGGAAAAAAGTGGCCAGAGGCTTACACAAAACCTCTTTTGGGGAAGAAGCCATTTTTTTACCGATTTGGGAATGCCAGGCAGATTGAGCAGTGGATGCTGATGCCAGTCCCAACCTCAGGCCTACAATAAACAGTTCCTTTTCTGGGTCTTCATTTGCCTGTTATAGGAGGAATAGCCTCAGCTCATCCCTGTGCCGTGCTATGGAGCGACTGGTCCTGCTGGTGGGGAGAACAGACAGCAGCTGAGCACAGCAGGTAGGGGCATCACCGCACTGAACCAGGAGCCCTCCAGCCCCTGGGAGGCTGCCAAGGGGACCAGCGGGCAGCCCTGCCCTGTGGACAAGGGGACAGCAGAGGATAAAATGAGAGTCTGATGCAACCCAGAAGTTATTGTGCATAGGCTGAACCAAGCCTGGGGCACGCATCCAGCTTCCAAGGCACAGTGGGTAGGAATATTAAATCCATTTTTATTTCTTGCTGGCCTGACCTAATAATTTGAAGGTTTTTTTCTACTTTAAAGAGTACTAGTTCTATTAAACACAGCCTTTTCAGTTTAAAATCTCTTTAGATAACCTGGGGCATCCCACCAGGGAAGTGTGAAGCAAATCAGCTCAGACCCCATCCCATCAAAAAATTGTTGGAGCGTATTTCCATCTTCATTGCTCAAATACGAACCGTGAGCAGAACGAAATGCTCTCAGATGGCAATAAAATAGAGAATGTAGCCCTTTTGGTGAGTTAATAGAAGTGGGTAGCAAATGAAACTTTCATCAAAAATGAAAGAGCAGCATGCAGCAGACTGAGCTTTAATTGATTATTTTTGTTTTCATGACAAGGATTCAAGCTGTGATCAAATGAGCAGTGATTTGTAGCTGTTCTTGATCAGAAGGACAAAAGCTGTGCTGTCTTCAGGGAATGAGGTTGATTGAAGACTGAAAGACACTGGTGATGCCTCAACTACTCATTTTCATTTCAAATCAATGATAGTTGAAGCCAAGATACTCCAGCTGTTTAATTATCTCTTTAATTGTCGGAGGGGCTGGGCGGTAGGATTGCAGCCGGGCAGGGCCAGAAGCGACTGCTGTGCCCATTCACTGAAGGCAGCATGCCGAATGTGGGATCCCAACGGCTGCCTGATGGAGCTGCGCCAGGCAGTAGAGGGAAGTGCCCGGCCCCGAGGTGGGCAGGCAGGCTGCAGGAGCGTCTCCCATGGGGCAGCCGGCGTGTCCACCTCCTCACCTCCCACTGGAGCCCCCACAGTTTGCTTTCCTGTTCATACTCAGGCAAAAGTCTGGTGTGGTACTTTGACAAGCCGCCTGTGTGCTCCGCTTTGCTGCAACAGGGGCACAGGATCTTCGGTGTGGACAATGAAGCCTCTTGCAGGAGGATCTTGGAGAAGCAGGCTTGTGCCAGCAAGGGCAAGGCAGGACAATGGCCATGCATGCAGTGCACTGTGAGAGGACAGACTTGTGTGCACAGCTGGTGTTCCCAGATGGCTGAAGCTTGGTGCGTGAGACAACGTGTGTTGGCAGGGATGACGTTAAATGTAATCCAAGTGTTAACTAAGACATCTAGCATGAAGAACATGCTGGCTGAATACGAGCCAGTAGTGTGCCCAGGTGGCCAAGAACGCAAATGGCATCCTGGCTTGTATCAGGAATGGTGTGGCCAGCAGGAGTAGGGAGGTGATAGTGTCCCTGTACTACTCGGCACTGATGAGGCTGCACCTGGAGTACTGTGTTCAGTTTTGGGCCCCTCACTACAAGAAGGACATTGAGGTGCTGGAGCATGTCCAGAGAAGGGCAGTGAGGCTGGTGAAGGGTCTAGAGAACAAGACTTACGAGCAACAGCTGAGGGAACTGGGTCTGTTTAGTCTGGAGAAGAGGAGGCTGAGGGGAGATCTTATCACTCTCTACAACTACCTGAGTGAGGCAGGTGTTGGTCTCTTCTCCCAAGTAACTAGCAGCAGGATGAGAGGCAATGTCCTCAAGTTGCGTCAGGGGAGGTTTAGATTGGATATTAGGAAAAATTCTTTACTGAAAGAGTGGTCAGGCATTGGAACAGGCTGCCCAGGGAGGTGGTTGAGTCCCCATTCCTGGAGGTGTTCAAAAAACTTGTAGATATGGTACTTTGGGACATGGTTTAGCAGGCATGGTGGTGTTGGGTTGATGGTTGGACTTGATGATCTTAGAGGTCTTTTCCAAACTTAGTGATTCTATGATTCTATAAGGAAGAGTCCAAGATCTGATTTTTTGGCTGGTCCCATTTTCGCCCCCTTCCCCTTTTGCAGTTCTTGCAGTCAGAGCAACCATACCTTTTACTCACCCAAGCCAGGCACCTGTTCCAGTGCCTCGTTCCCCAGCCCTTTCCTGACAGCAACATGAGCACTCCTCACACCTTCCTGTAAAAACAGCTCGAGAATGTCATTTCAGTATCTGTTTACACAATGAATAATATAATGTATATTTCAAATGTGTTGGAAAAGGGAATGTTGATTGGAGAACACTGATAAATTATTATAAACTATAAAAATAAATTATTTTAAATGTATTTTTTTTTTCATACAACATGAAGTTGTAATATGTTATGTAACATATGGCTACATATTCTGCAATCATATTCACGATAATACATAATGTAATGCGCAGTATGGTTTTGTAATATATATTACATAACCTATAGTATTACAAAATAATATGTGTATGTTTAACAAATCTATAGCTGAATTAAATTAAAGTCATTAACTTAATTAGCAGTATTCAGGGTTACTGAAAGGAATGGTTTTGACTGAGAGCTGGAGATCCGAGAGTGGCCATTACTGCCCGGTTGCTTAGCACAGTTTGGGATGCAGGCATGTATAGTGGAAAACTACAGCTGCGTTATTGCAGCCTTACATCATTCCCTCTGAGAATCCATTCTATGCTTTTACTCCAACTATTGTACCTTCTCCCCTGAAACATTTCCCAGACCAAATGGGGGTGGGAGACAGAAAGCTCCTTGTCATTATCTTAAACCCAGGCTCATGGGAGTCAACTATGTGCTACTTTTTGTGTATCTTTCATCTCTCCCTCTCTTTTTTTTTTAAAGCTAAACAGATGTCATAGTGAAGAAAGGCAAGAACATGCATTTCATTCATTGAAACTTCTCAAAAACATGTTTTAAAGTTGTTAAAAGTGGCTTTTCTTCTTGGCTTTGCATTATGAATAATAACTACACCCTTCACTGGACTATATCCTAAACTGAAGTAGAGAAATATTTTAGAAGTAGCTGTGACTGATACTCTTTGGGCCAGTCCCTAATGCTTCTTAGAAATGTGTTATTGTCTACTCATTTTTACTATTAGCCATTGACTATGCCACAGAAAAATATTCCAGCAGTGATAACCACCATTTTCTGCTGCAATTCCCCTCCACTCCCTGGATGCTGAGCATTCACAGTTGCTCTTCCACATGGTGGCAATACCTCGGCACTGAGCTAGGCATTGAAAATGTATTCCTTATCTGTAGGGTAAGGGCCTTACCACCTCATCTCATCTGCGGATTGTCACAACAGAGGTTCATAACACCCATTCAGCTACCAACACAAAAAAAGAAAGGTCAAGACCTTCCAGCCGTATTTTCTTCTTCTTCTTTCCTGAAACATTTACATGGAAGAACGTTGTTTCTGAGAAGCCTTCTGTTGTGATCTTACCAATTAACACAGCACTTCAGCAGCACTCATTGCAATGTGGGATAAATGCTGTATTAAGTTATTGCCTAGGAAACAATATAACTCCTAATACTGGAATTTCATTCCACATCCCTTCATGCAAGGAGTATAGAGTTTATATTATAAAATAAGTTAGTATTCACCATTTCACATCAGTGTCCAACATCTGAGGATCAGCCACAGAAGCTGGCAAGCCCAGCTTGTTTTGCCACATATTCAGATCCAGAGTGATGCCTATTATTGATTTCAAAGACTGAGTCTAGTCTAAGTGTCAGCTGCTACCCCTCGGCAGTGGTCTCTTGTGTAAAATGAGTAAATCTGAAAACTGCACGCTCCTTGGAATGGAAACACAGGGCAAACCCCAGAAAGATTGACCAGTCATGCTGAAACAATACTATTTCTATGCAAGCTTAAATACAGCTGGCTAGCTAAAGAGCAATTACATGAGGAAAGAAAGCAGAAATTAAATCAGAGCTGAAATAATTTGACAAAACAGAAATAGAAATAAAACCAGCCTAAGTTAAAATAGAATTGTTGCTCTGCATCAAAACTTGTGTCAAACAATTTCTCAAAGCTGACATTTTCCTGCAAAAGCTTTTGATTTTTCTGCTCCCTCAGAAATTTGCATCTGCTCTGCTTCCATGCTGCTGCAACCGCTCTCAGGGAAAATGTACTGCAGTGTAGGATCTGCAATCTACTGCTCCACTCTTTGCTTTCTTGATACACATCTGGAACAAGCTTCCCCATCTGTCTGCCCAGGTGTCTGCTGCTCTGGTGTCTCACCTGTGAGGCTACTACCCAGGCCGTGCCCAGCAATCCCTGGTGTGGGTTTGGCTAACACTGCTGAATGAGGACGTTTGACAAAGTCGTTGGGCTCCCACCTATTTGTCCCATACTGTATTCACTTCTCTTTTCAGACTATACTCAAAGTGTAGAAAGCTGGGTGGCCTCCCCATCCCTCCTCCCTGCTTCTTTGTGTGGAATGAAGCATGTTCTCCCCCATTCCCAACAGGCCATGGAGGATTTCCTTGGATTTTCATGCATCTGAGGCTGACAACCCTGCCCCTAGTTGTCCTTGGCCTCGGTTCTTTCAGCTGTGATCCAGCACTCATGAGTCATATTCTCCTAACCCATCAGGGCAGCAATATTTTCTTGCAAGTATCAGTTGCAGATCACCTCCCCCACTACCCCGTTGCGCTGTGGAGCTGCTTGCAAATGAAGGTGTAGGTCCTGGCTGTGTACGTTCTGCTGGCTCTCTCTGGCAGTGTCTCTGGAATCAGAAGAGTTTACATTCATGATATAAATAGGAAGATTATTCCAGGGTTTCTTCAGGTTTTGGGCAGGGGAGGGGGGACATATCAGTGGCACTGAATGCAGAGGTCAATATTTCAGCCTTTGCCCAGATGGTAGTCTATTGACTTTTGCAAAAGAACAGCAGGAGCAGCTATTATGTTTATTTTAACTCTGGGGCTTTGTGATTAGCTGCTTTCCAGAATAAAGCAAGACTGATACAGAGACCAAAGGTCTGCAGAAATAATCATTTTCTTACTGTATCCTATTTATTCAGGCTGAGAGAAAAATAATATCTTCTCAAGCACACGCCATCTTATCCCATTGTTCAGCAGTCCAGGCATTTCTGAGAAGTGTTAGAGGTTTTATCTTAAAATTACTTTTATAATTCTGATTAGTAAAAATTAATTAAGTCATGTTGACCTGACATGTGTGTGTCCATCAAAGTAGTAACATGGGAGCTGCTGGAAACAGAGTAAACAACTAGTCTAATTCTTGTCGTCATAATATGTAATGCATGAAAGTCACGTGAAAACTGTCAGTTGGGTACAACATCATTGTAACATGGATGCTCAGCCTGGCCTACTTTTCCTTATCTGATTACACATCACATTCTTGAGAGAAAGGGTGAAAAAAAAAATCCTGCCCCTAATGGATCTCACTGTCTTCACCCTTACCTAGTCTGAGCGGGAGACACTGAGCCTGATCCAGCTGAGGAGAGACAGAGGTTCCTTGGGCAAACCTGGCACTTCCAAAGCACAGTTCAGTCTGCATCGGGCTGCCTTTAATCAGAGGCACCTTTCTTTCACTGACATCAAGAGCTGTGACTGATTCAACATCTGCCAGTCCAGAGGCTGGAATTTGTCATCCCTTGCTATGCATCAACCCTGTGAGGTGCCCAACGGCATCGGCCGCTCCTGCTCTCCTCCCCTTCCTCCTGCATTTGAGCTCTTCTCTCTTCCCCATCATCTTCTGACTGTCCCCATCCTTCTGTCTCAGGACCACTGTTCTCTGTGCATCGCTGTCATGGAGCTACGAGGGGGAGATGACAGGGCAGGGAGGGAGGGAGCAGAACGGCTGCAGGGCTCTGCAGAGCTGACAACACAGGGTCCCTGGCAGCTGACTAAAGCGAGTACAGCATGGTGGTACTGTGCAGCCAGATAAACGGGGGGTCAGGCTGGGCTGTAGGGAGGTCGAGGAAAGCTGCCAGATTGGCTGCATGATGTTTGGAAGCTCTGTAAACCATAGTACATGAAACAGTCCTTGTCAGATAAAGGGAAATGGGGATGGTAAAGCATCTTCCCCCACACCCCAGCATCTGCTCTCTGTTAGGAGATACCTCGTATGACCTCCACCAGCTTTATATTGCAACCAGTCTTACCCTGTGTCTGAAAACCCCAGCTGGTTGTTGGAATGAAAGCCACTTTCTCAGTGTTGGGGGTGAGGGCAGGATAGCTGAGGGAAAAGCCTTCACCCTCGCATGTTCCCATTACTGTGCTGCCTCTGATGGCTGTGCTTGAGAGCTTCAGCTGACCCAGGTGCTGCCTTTTATTTTCACTTGTAAGTCTGTTTCCGCCTGCAGAAAATACTGCTGCCAGTCATTTCCAGCACCGCCACCCTTCCACCACTCATTGCCATTGATATCTGCATGGAGTGACTGCAGTCCACCAGGTCAGATTTTACAGCAGCATTTTACATCCACCTTCGGAACATCCACCCAGCAACATCCTTCAGGGGCTTATGGAGGTCTGTTGGGTGGCTCCTGGTTGAGGGAGGAAAATCATGGACATTAATACTGTGCACATGGCCATGCTTTACATTTCCAGATCTTTGGGCATCTCAGGGTTTGGTAGAAGCAGATGCATGGCTCACTCCAAAGGGCTGTGCGTCTCAGGAGGACTTTCTGTCAGGAATTGCATTGCTTGGGGCACCCTCTTACGGCCTTTTCAGAGCTCTTGGGTGACCACTGTTCTGCCAGTCTTGCCCCAAACTTCACCTTTGATCCTTCAATCCTGTTAATTTCCATATTTTTTCTGTATAGTAGACAACTCTCGACTCCTAGCTTTGGCTGTCCTACCCACTGTCTAACGCTGTTATTAAGGTTTGCATGTAGAGCTTTTTACGGTTCAGTCACTAAAGAACACCTGCATTCCAAACTGACATCTTGTCACTACAGACATCCAAAAAACAGTGTGTGCTACAGCCTTGCTGTTAATGCTGATTGCCCCCGCAATAAAGAAGGTGGCTACTGGGGAAAAAAAAACTTAAACGTTTGCCTCTGAATTCCTCATTCAAGAACATTCACATTACAGAGAGGTAAATTAAGGATATACACTATACCATTAGAAAACTTCCATTAAATAAAGCTAAAATTGAAGATAAAATTACATTCTTTTAGTGACTGCATTTTATGTGGCAGCATCACCCCTCGGCGAGCTTTCAGAATGAGCTGACAGCTGAAAATCTGGAGGACGCTTCAGCTTAATCTTTAGACCTCCAGTGTTATCTCCCAAAAAAACCAAATTAATCTCTGAGATTTATGTAATTGTTATTACCAAAAAAAAAAGGAAAAAAAAGAAGGCTCAAGAAGAACATGACCACAGTTAATAAAGAGCTCCAAGGTTACAAAAGTGTTTATGGAATAAATGATCGATCCTGGGATCCAGCTGGGAAGAGGGTAATGGCAAGGGACAACATAGCTAAATCTTCAAGAAAGCATTTCTAACAAGAATTTTGAACACTTCTGCTCTACCAAAGCCTTGAATAACCCTGATGACAAAAGGATTAATTTCCCCTTTATCACTCCTTTCCCTTATTTGATACTCTTTATCCCCTTCTGTTGAACACACAGCCACAGCACTGACCACAGGTGGTCACTGGCTTTGAGAAAGAGAATGGCAACTGGCCATAGCTTTCCAAGGACCTCTGACTTCACACCTAGGTACAATCAGCTGCAGTCATCAGACTCTACCTTCTGGTGGGAAAGCATGGGTCCAAGAAAGGATACATAAGTCTCTGTAAAGCGCTAGCAGAGTTTTCTCTGCTTTCTGAATGGGCTTTCTTTCAAACACAAAATCAATTTTGAAGTTTTCCAGTATTTGCTGGTGACTCCAAGAAGTTCGGGGTAGGGAATTATTTTTTAAATCACCACACTTTCCACACTGCCCTGTAAACTGCTATCATCTAGAATAAAGATCCTCAGACTAAAGAGGATAATCCCAGTTTGCATTGTGGCTATTCAAAGTAAGGCGAAAAGCCTAAGAGAATTTCAGTGGTATTTGTGTCAGGGCTCAGGAAAGCACACAAGATTTTTTGGTCTCAAAAATCAGGCCACCCTTGTAAAAAATTTGCAAGCTTGCATAAAAAATTCTGGCAAATAATTTCTTTTGTAATGTCTTTGTAGGTGCTCAGTGCTGTTCGTGTGCCTGGCTGTTCTGTGCTGCTGTGCATCTGGGTAGTGCAGACCGTCCAGCTCCAGTCATCTGCATCACAAGAGGGTCAACAGGTGATAAGTAATTGAAGCATAAGGAGATTGACTTTATCGGTAATATATGCACAGTTGTGGCATCACAAAATCTTCAATGATGAGTTTTACCATCAGAAGAGAATTCAGGAACAGAGTATAATTTAACATTAATTAGTGTACACAGCCATAAGACAGGCAAATATTAATATTCAGTTACAAGTGAAAAAACTGAGATGCTGGAGAAGTTAGAGAGGCTTCTTAGAGATGTCAGCATAAGGTTGCGTATTTGTTGTATCTTTAACTTTTTTTGCCAGGTACATGTGTTCCACAGTAAGTGCTTTTTCCAATGGCTCAGAAACTTGTCTTAAGATGTGGCAGGAAAACGTGGGCTCTTAATATAACTTTTCTCATCAGGAGTAGAAGAAAGTCCTGAGTTATACTCCTTTTCTTTGGTGGATTTCTAATAAGAATGGACAAGACTGCCTTGAACATGTTCTACCTGAATTGGAAAAAAAAACCCCAAGAACTTCAAATGATATGTGATGGCTTGACATTTATTAGGAAAAAGCACATCCCTTCAGAAGTTAATCTAATAATTAATTAACTTAGCTGTTCTAAATATGCAAGTTATCTATGCCTTATAAATAATATTCATACTAATATTCTCAAAGTATACAACATATTCTATCAAAATGTCCCTAGCTTTAATTTGCAGCCATTTTACCCGGTTGGATGGAAGTTCCTGATCCTGTAATACTTCAACCTATACCCGTGGTTATGGTCATCTAATTATCCACCATAGCCCCAAGTTGTGTTTTATTCACTGCTTCTCAGAAAAGACTCCCCTAAATAGTCCAGGTGGATTAGTGTCTTTATTCCTAACATAGGAACTTCCATCAGGTTATGCGAAAACATGGTTTATTTGCTTGCACAGTGTGCTGGTTTTGCAGCTTTTTCTTGTCTTTACCTATTGATTCCGTATTTTTGCATTAGCAACTTCAGCATTGTTTTTCTTCTTCCTGACCAAAACAAAAAGCACTAAACAACATAGGGGTGAAAACAGGTTTCTAGAGTAGTCTATTAAAAACACTCTCTCCACCCAGAGGAGATCCTTGCTAGTGACCTATCAATTAGCCAGTGTTAATGCGTTTCACGCCAGTGGTATTGTTTTAGATTTGCGGTGAAATTGCTAAGCTATAACACATGGAATGTGAGAGCGGAATAATGAGGAACTAAACGCCATGTCCAAGTTCATACAGGTTAATGGTTACTCCTTTCTCAAGGATCACAGCACTAGTCCAGCTTAATTTAGGAGAATTTTCCTAATTATGTGCAGATTTATAGCATTCTGGTTCCGCAGTTAAATTTATAAAGGCTTGAGGCAGATGATGGACTGCTCATATTTGCTCAAGTATTTGCACACTTCCTTCTGCTGAGGTGGGTAAAGCTGAAGTCGATTTCTGCGCTACAATGCGGAAAAAAGGCTTGAAAAATCTGCAGGTTTTGCCAAAGCTGTTGGTGAGATATGACATGACAAAAAATTAGAGAATACGTCAAATGTAATATGCTTTCAGCCAGCCATCAGAAAGAGCTTCAGATTTTCCTTTGGTGACAGACCATACAGGCAAAACTGAGACTCCGCCTGCTCCCTAGGGATGTTACAGGCGAGACGGGGAACCCAGCAACATTTTTAACTCCAAACTATCACTGTGAGATAAAGGATGATCTTTTTTGAATAAAACTCTAGGCTAGAAGTTAGGGTTTGATGTTTGCTTTCATCACAAGACAGGTTTTGCATCTCAGGGAAGTTATCTGGGGCTAGATTTATATACACATTTAGAGCTCTAACTCCTTGCAGTGAGAGCAATTCAGCTATGTACCTTGACAAAACTGCCCCTTATTCTTGCCATGCCGCTGTCCTCGCCATCGGTAAGCAGGGATTGTACCACCTCTTCTTGTTCATCCTGCCTGCTGGTACTCAGAGGACTGGCAGGTGAGACCCCTCTCCCGTCACATTGCCGTATTCCACACAGGGCTGCATGTCAAGAGGGAGGATTGGGTGCGGGTGGGACAACCAGAAGGTGATCACATCCACCGGTGCCTCAGCATGTGCGACCAGTGCCACCCAGCAAAGAAATTACTGAAAGAAAGTTCAGGAACCGGCTTATCCCATCTGTCAGACCTCGCTCAGCAGCTGGAAGCCTCCATTAACCACCCAGCACAGGTAGGCTCATGGCTGCTTGGTAGAGCTGAAGTGAGCTAAGGGCAATTCCAGAATACAGATGAATATAACCCACAAAGCACCAACGTCTTTGCTGTAAAACTAAGGTCCCGTCTTTAATCTGTTCTCATGAAGGAACTGTTTCTAGCTTTGCCAGCTTCCCAGGGCTTCTCCTGAACAAAGACTGCCCCTCACAACAATTTGCAGACTGGATTTACGATCTGGATGTGATTCGGATTTATGAACAATTTCAAGCCATCCAACTGTTAAAAGGTAAAAGGTCACTTACTTATCTCACCTACTACCACTGGTAAGAAAGAGCCACAAGAATATCACAGAATCACAGAATGGTAGGGGTTGGAAGGGACCTCTGTGGGTCATCTAGTCCAATCCTCCTGCCGAAGCAGGGTCACCTACAGCAGGCTGCACAGGACCTTGTCCAGGCGGGTCTTCAATATCTCCAG
>Ga0065711_1008109_pt1 | contig 13469 bp, 9 predicted proteins | sample Hoacrofraction12_FD_59098 | JGI IMG/M metagenome (GOLD analysis project Ga0065711, IMG submission 59098) | Hoatzin crop microbial communities from Cojedes, Venezuela - Epithelial fraction 12 v2 (version 2) | ecosystem: Host-associated > Birds > Digestive system > Esophagus > Crop | place...
CACTGGTAATATTGGATTTTTTTTTTTTTTTTTCAGAGAGAATTCTAAGGAGCTACTGTCTTATCAGAGAATTCAGCCACTGCTACCTGTAGAATTGGTATTTAGTAATGGGAATCAATCATTCAATCCATTGCCAAGATCCAGGCTTCCAAGTTTCCATGCAGACTGCTTACAGTGTCTCTCTGTACCTCTGTGCATAGAAGGTTTGTATGCACAGAGGAAACAACTGATATTCCGTAATAGCTTTCTGTCTAAACCCTCTTATTTCAGGCTAAGAGTGATGTGGATTAAGCTAAGCAGAAAAAAAGCTCTCATAACACAGAATAAATGTGTCAATGCAAAGAAGCTCATGCAGAATAGTTACTGCTATATTACTTTGCAATGCCTTCTGCCTGGAGACATGCCCTAAGCTTTCACTTAAAAAAAAATACTGGTAGCCCTCACATCCAGCTTATCAAAGAAGAATCAATTCCAAAACATTTAATGAAGTCTCCCTGAGTTCAGCCATATGATACACAATTAACATTTATTACACAATGATTTATATGAATAATCTTTAGAAGAAGATAATTTGACCCTGTGAAGCACTGGAGAGGTTACCGAGGAGACAGATGGAATGACAGTCTGAAAGGATTTTCTGTCCATGACTGAAATGTCTATGAAGTTAATTTTCTACTTTTCTAGAGCTGATTGGTTATTATGATAGAAGGATTGTTTTGAACAGAAGGCTGAGGAAACTTCAGAAAAATATTTTTTAAGATAGGATCTCAGCACTACTTCATATATGTTGAGAGTCATATAAAAACATCAGCCAGAAGAGGCTGTAAGCCTACTACTTTCTGGCTAATGCAACAGTAACTAATTTCACTCTTGGAAGTGCAAGTCTGTTGAACACAGGAGTTCATGGTAAGATTTGCACAAATGGTATTAAGTTCCCATACGCAGAAGTGGAATCTGAGGACACACAAAACATTTTTTAAGAGTTCACCGATGTCAGAGGATGACAAAACACAGACTAAGAAAGCACCAACAAGAAATCCACCAAATGGAAGGTACAACAAATCCAACATGATCCAACACACAATGGTAAATCTTGGACTAAAGCAAAAAGTTTTGTGCAATGTATCAAACTAATAATCTGCTTCATAAACAGGGTTAAGATTATCTTAAAAAATAACTTTTTTTCTTCTACCTACAGACAGAACTTCTTCTATCTGTAAGGAATAATTTGATAGGAACTGTCAAAGCAGCAAACATTTGGGGTTTCAAATAATATAATTTCAGATTTGGGTACAGTTAATTGACCTTCATCGCCTACTGGCATTCATTCCCTACAGCTGGTAGGTCTAGAAGCAGAGTAAGAAGCTGAAGATACTGAGAGAAATTATGTTAGCTTCCTACTCTCTTGAGACAGTTCTAGCTATAATTGTTTTTGTCTTCTGTTGCGTATAATACTAGAAATTGTGTAATGTACAATTGATCTCATACTACAACACCTCATAATGAAGCTGAATGCAGATTTCCTGGAACACTGGACATTTCAATATTGGAGGCAAATAAATCTGTAAATTGATTTGTTCTCCATGGAATATCAGCTTGATGATGGACTTTTTCTGAGAGTACCTACAGTTATGATGATACACCTGCTTGGGAAATCTACTACACTGTTGCCTATGAGAAAGGGAGAGCTGTTCTGACTCATCATTGCTGTGGCATCACTGCCCACAATTTCACGGTTTCTTATCCCGAAGATGAAGAGCAGTATTTCTTTTTGCAGATAATGTCTGTAAAAGCCTGCACTGTGGAATCCCATTGAGCAGATGAAATAGTATGATAACCTGACAGCCTGTAATTCCACTCTTCTGACAGAACTATGTTCATTCTTTATTTAATGATTACCTCTGCTCCTCATGCATCCAACAACCATAGAGGGAAGAGTACAGCAATACAGCTTCCATATATACAAAGGTGCAACATCATCACACCTTTGGAAGTAAAATGGATTACAGGCCACAGCATGCACTAACATTTGATGTTTTGTAGAACAATTAATTAAGACTTCGTGCAAATTAGGTTTACAAACATCAACACATAGCAGAAGTCAGAACTGAAAACCAGGTCTATTGCTGTTGTTGGGTTCAAACAGATACATGACATTGTCAGCTGCAGAGACAAAAACCTATCAAGCTTTCACGAATTTGGAAATCACCAGGAGCCCTTTGAATTCTCCTTTGCTAGGATGAAACACCATTCTTGTCATTCATGAAAAGCCCAACTGACTGAACAAATGGTAGACATAGTGCAAAACTGCAAAGAACTCTGGATTTAAAATGCCTTTGGTCAACAAGTCTTGTGGACAAGGATACACTTGGATGCACCATCTCTTAAAACTGCCCGTTATTTCACTTCCACAGTTACAGATACCAGGTGGAAAGATACTGTGTTGCTAATGATTCGCCACATTGTAATCACACATGATCGCTATTAAAGTGGCAGTACATGTCCTTAATACTGGCAGACATAAAACAATCTGACACTGAATGGAGGGCTGTTTGAGAAAATCATCACCTCCTGAATTTGTGATAGAAGACATCAGATCTATCAGCTTAAGTCTAAAATAGCAAGTCTTGCCCCCTTCCTTTCTCCCTCCCCCCCTCCCCCTTCCAGGACATGAGCTTCTTTCTCCAAATTCAGGAGCACTTTACTTGGCTCTCCCACATGAAGCATATGAACCTCTGTAATTGACTAACATGAAAGAGATTTTTGAAGGTATGGAAAATAAAGATTACCTACGGAGTGGGAGGTGAAAGTGGAATGCTCTGTCCTGGGTAACGAGCATCCCTTATTACTCTAATGGGCTAAATCTGTTTTGAGGGGCTAAGTGGGTATGCAAAGGCACCAACCACTACTGAGGGTCTAGAGTCTTATTTAAATCTCTACTGTCAGATTTCATGTCTGTAATTCAGCATGTGCTTTTTCCCAGCTTAGAAATCTTTCAGGCAAGATTAGTGTCAGGTGCACATGAACCCTATTCAACTCCCTATTTAAGTATACAGTAAGGTTTCTTTCTCTTAGGTGTAGAAGGCAAAGCAGCTGGTGTCCGCTGCAGGATTTTGGTTGAACATAAGTTTCTGTAACTGATGATTCAAACTGCCCCCAGACAGAGATAAAACAAAAATGATACAGAGCTTTTGAACCTGTTCCTCATTAATAGATCAGAACTGAGACTTCTGAAAATACCTAAGAAAAGTAGCAGATATAATTTAAAAATGAAGTTATAGCCGAAAAAAGCCACACCCATGGATAAGAATGACATAAGACTGTAAGAAAAAGAGATGCGGTCCCAGAAATTCTAGTATTTACTTTCATTCAGTTATGCGCTCATCCTCATCAACTAAAAGATATTAGTAAAAACAAAGAAACAAACAGATGCAAGATTTCTACCTCCACTTACTGCATGTTTGAGAAAGTGGTCCTAACCCCTGAAAGCCCTGGAAGGAAACTCATAGAATGAGAGACTCCACAGTGCCTGCTCCTCTAACAATGGCTCAGCCATGACAGACAGGGCCTTCGTGGGAGGCCTGGTGGCGTAGGCATGTGGTAGACATCTCTCTTCCTTTTTCAAAAACATTCAGAAAGGAACTAATCTCCTGCTCCAACAATAAGGGAGAAGCACACCATAGCAAATGCGAAGGAAAGTACACCTCATGAAGCGGTAGTGCCAAATCTGGAGAAGTTTTTGGCCCTGAAGAGAGTGCATTGCTTCTTCAAAATTAAGTTACTCACAATTATTAAAAAAACTTACTTACTTCTAAATAAGTAGTAATCTGTTTTTAAGCTAACTTTGAAAAATCTGCACCATGATGAACCAAAACACATCATCAGTTCTCTAACTGTAGTCAATACATATTTTAATAAACCAACAAATTTTAATGCAAAATATGTATAAATCACTTATATGCTCCTCATAAAACAGTTCACCAGTTTAAATACCTTTAAGTACCTTTTTTGTACAACACCATCTTAATGATCATAAATAATTACGCAATTGAAACATCTGGTATTTTTTTACACTAAAATGTAAAAGTTAGGGATCTCATTAAATAAGAAACAACATGTAAAGGTACTGAGGTCTTTTTGCTAGTAGTAACAAATACAAGACAAACGGTATATTTATTTGCAAGTATGTTTTGATGCATAAATGAAATAAGAAAAATCTACTGAGGAAAAGAATGACCTATTGAGGAAAAGAAAAGCTACATATGTAAAGCAAAATTGAAACCAAATACACAAAACTAAACTTTTTGGCCTTCTGATTTAAAGTATCAAAATTATTTATTTTACAGTTTAAATCAGACCATTGTCTTTTCACAGCATGCACCAGCGGTGAAGAAATGAGTACAAACGATGTGTCAAAAAACTGAGGAGGCTCCTCCAGTCAAAACCCATCAGGCATTATTAGGAACTCAGTATAGGGGTCAAGGCAAAAATTATATTGGGAGCACTAAGAACTGGTTTGTCACCATTAGGTTTTATTTTTACTTCTTGGCAAAATATCTTGCATCCAGGATGCACAAAATCCAGAATCACACACTCACCTACTTTTCCACTGCTGGTTTTTTCTGAATACTCAATGTGTATTAAAACTTTCACACACAGAACATGCATTAAGACATACAACTCAGTGACACTACCACCATCAGATCTGTCACTGGCAGCAACACTGGTGCTTTGGTGATACTTGCAATACTGCCAGCAATACCATAGGCTAAACCAGCACCACTGGTCATAACAGAAGACCTGTATATGGTTCCTCGGATGGCTGATAGATTTCCTTACTGAAGTGGCTTATTTAAGGTCCTTAACACGCTGTTGCCTCAAGGAAGTGACAGTGTTTGGCTTTATATTAGTCCCTGCATAACTCCAGTTAGCCAGTATCTGTCCTGCATAAGGACTAATGGGAGTCATATATGAATAGGCAGGGACAGAAATGCAAGAAGATTTAAAAAGCATGAGACAGAAATTGGAATTGAGTCTTCTACCCTGTGAGCCCAAGCACAGTTGTTTGGCCGCCTCTAATCTCTAATGTCAGACAAACATTCCAAAATTACATCATCCTGGAAAAGACTGAGCAAATAATTACAGATCTGGAATGGAGCTTCCTCCAAAAGGGACAAAGCTGTGCCTGTGAGCATCAGTGAGGGGAATTAGCTGCTCCAATCATACACATAAACAAAAGGAATGATGCCCTAACCACCTTAATCAAAGAAGCAAAACTCTTAAGGTAAATAAGCAAACAGGACTGACTTGGTTTTACTGAGACCGCTGAGGAATGACTGCAGACATTCCTTGCAATCAAGCCTCAGATGATGAGAAGGGTAAAAAAGAATGAAAGGTAAAGGTAGAAGTACAGACACCCCCCCCGCCACCCCCAAATTGTTCCAAAATACACAGTGGAATTTGCAGGCACATTAAAAACAACTTTTTGCCTCCTCTGAATATCAGTATTTTTAGATGGCAAATAATAATATGAGTTGAATTTATTATTGTTTAACATAAAACCCAGTATGATCCAAGTGCTTCAGCACTAACTCAGCACGAATTACATGAGACAAATATAAAAGAACAGCGAAATACCTTAGAAATTAAAACAGTATTAAAAACTCCTTTAGAAAATTTCCAATTTTCATCTGACCCAAACAACAAAACTCACTAGATAGTCTGGTAAGGAAAACAGCATAACCTTAGCAGCAAAGACTATTTCAGTTAATAGACGCACACTGAATATTTAATACAAATGTTTCAACAGAAGACTCCTTCAGCTTTCTCAATTTAAGCATATTTAGTCAAATTCTAAATGTTCTTGAATATGACATCCGAAGATGAGATTTAAGAGAAGTCTTGGACTTTAAATTAAGCAAGACATTCAAGTTGCTACAGCTTGAAGCCAACAGACATCACAGAAAAAAGCCTATATAGCTCCTACACAGATCTTCATGGCCCTTAAGAGATCACTGAATAAATTCACATAGACAGACAGACTTACACTGTCTGGTTAATAAAAAGGCACAAATACAGGAAGTCATTAAAAAAAGCAATGTATAATGATACAATTTTTTACAGTAAATTCTCACTTCTACCTTTGTTTTCTTGAAAAAGCATTCTCACAACTGTACCTGTAAGACCAGCATTGAAGCAATACTGAACCCGTGTAAAGCAAACTGCAAGCAAGTCTGAATGCAAGCCACACACTTAAGTTAAAGCTTGTGTTCTGAAGTGTCTACATTAGTGTTGCTACACGGATAGAGACGGTTGTTGTGTAAATGAATAATCAGGCAAAATCCCTTGGGGAGTTAACGCAGCCTTAGACAAAAATTATAGACATCAAAAGTGCTACCAGTCCCCCTAGCAACTATTTTACCCCATTCTGGTTCAAATGAAGCATTTCAGGCCAAAAGAAGAAACATTAGAAACCAAAAAATACATTATATGTTCAGGTTAGAAAAGCCGGATAGACTTAGGGAATCTGAACATGTAAAAATGTAATCTGATGCAGGATTTCATTGTCATTCTTACTCGAGTTGTAAATTTTCAATATTTTAGGGATTTAAACACCTTAATGTTGATTTGTGAAGGATATCAGAACAGTATTTGAATCAGAGATTAGTTGCTGTGATTGTTAGTCTAAATAGCCACATATGTGAAGTAATTCCCTTAAAATGTTACTAATAATGCAACCAATACAAAACAAGTATTTCAAGGTTTTTAAACATTTGGGGTAAAGGATATTTATTTCATGGAGAAATTGTAATTTGAAATAATTCAATTTACATTAAATGACCTGTGCATTTAAGAACTTCAAGGCCATTTTCATACATTCTTGATAAAAACCTGTTGCATGTAGCTTCACCAACTCCACTAAATAAAATTGCTGGTATTCCACTTACCACTGTTGTCTTAAAATAATAATGTAACCACTACACAAAACAAAGCTATGAAGAGTTGAAACCACAGTCATAAGTTAAATCATCTATAGACAAGAGAATAAATCAAATGTCTCAGTCCTATACAGAAGTTCTTATATATTATGATGATGCAGAATCTGGGCTTTTTATCCTGCTGGGGATTTTGTGGTCTTCACCCTGAGGCTCAATTTACTGACACGCAGCATGCTTGCTTGTATGCTGCCCTTAAACAAAAAATGCAACAGGCATTATGAGATACTTTCTGCCCTTTCTCACATTTTATGTAGAAACTCTCCTCTGGATGTGTGTTCACATATCTCTTAAGCCTCTCTCATACTACTTCTCCTTGCCTATTAAAGAACACTTTTGCTTTGTAATCCAGTTGTAAGCCATATGCAGAAAAGACTGTTGCTTTGTTACACTTGCCCAACGTGTTAGAGCTTCAATTCACATGTGGAGCTCCTGGACACTACTGTAACTCAAATATTAACTATAAAAGATTACATTCAATTGCAAAAAAAAGATTTGGGCTATTTTTGGCATGACATTGCAGCCAATTTTTTGATTTTATTAAAAATATCTTTCATATAATCTTCAATAACAAAACTGAGTATTTGATAGCATACCAGCTTTAAAATGATGTGTCATCTAAAACTAAAAAACCACATTTGTAAAACTTCATCATCACAGCATACCAATACCACTAGTGTTAAAATTGCTCAGCATGGATAAGACTCACACTGAATTTAAATATTTTTTCAGAATTTCGAAATAGGACTTAAAAGTCTAACCAATGACTAAATTAGCATGATCTTAAAGGACATCTGTATAACAAACAGCTTTCTCTAATATACACTTACCTAAAGTGCAGATGGGACAGCTAAACTTCTCTCAAATAAGAAGATATATTTTCTTGCCTTCATTCAGGTGATCCTAGATACAACACTGAAGGAATTGCATCTATACAATACTGTCACAACAGTATCTGTATGAATTTTATTAGCCTAAATTGACATCATCTTCTGGAGGACCCAAGGATTAAAGTGCAATGAAAACATTACACTATATGTGACCACTTTGCTGAATTTCCCCTGAACTTGAGGTATCTCCTGTAAGCTCCAAAGAAGATGCTATAAGGGATGTTCCAGAGCTCAAAAGCACACACTATAGCACCTTTTCTAGAATTCCTTCTGACAGATATGATGTTTTTCACAGATATCAAATTCTCCTACACTGGATAACTTTTGAAATTAATGCTTCACCTCCTTATTTATTACTTTATCACCAGATCTCTCCATTCTAACACTTCCTTATGATTCCTATTAACTCTGATAAAACAAGGGCATCTAGAAAACTGTATGAAAAATATAATTTCCTATTCTTGTTCTTCCTACCTGTAGAATTTTACATTAGAACAAAATATTTTTAAGTATCATGTTTTATTTGTGAAAACAGCAACTCAAGTTACCAATAACTCACAGGCCAACTTTTTAAATTTCTGTCATAGTATAAGCCCAACTTGTATGGCCTCAGATAATTTAGGATAACTATTTGTTTTCAGGAGTTTGGTCTTCTCCAAAAGCTTCAAGAAATAAGTGTGGCAAAATCCTTATGTTCATCTTTAAGTTTAAATCATCCAATTAAATCTGCATTACTTCTGAATTCAAAAATATCCTGAAATATGTTTATCCAAAGCAAAACCTACAAGCAGATCCTCAAGAAGCAGCCTCAGCTATCTTGTCTTTTTTTTTTTTTAAAGGGAGAGTCCCACCCCAGTGGAGCTGAGGTTATCAAAGCCTCATTATGCTCCATTAGCCCTGCTACCCAGCATAAAAGAAACAAAGCAAGGGCAGTAATCTCAATGTCTGCTAATTCTCCATCTCATGCACCGATATAAAAATCCATACTCTAAAAAGGGAAAATATTAAAGCATGCAGCTTCATATATTCTACTAATTTTTTTCTTATCTAAAAGAAACCTATCTCATCTTTCAAACACATTAATAAAACAACAATTAATAAAAAGACTGAACTCTGTGGTAGTTACATGCAAGATTAACTTCTTTCTCATAGAATTCCCTTATCAGTACCATCTTTTCCAGCCCACAGTTTAAAAGATTGCAATTGGAAGTGGCAAACAAAACAAAGCATACCTTGAAAAGTACACTGCCAATGAGAGAAGCTGTGAATAAAGCCAATCGTGCTTTATTTAATCTTTGTTTGCTATTTTGATTCTGTGCACTCACTCAGAAATTAAGAGAATCACTAGAATGGATAGTGCCTAACCTAAAATACACTTCCTTGCTAAAATGAAAGACATATCAACATCATAAATTGTAAAAAATATTACAAGTACTCATTGGCTCAGAGAACCAATAGGGTTCTCTTCTGGAGAACAAGGTATTTTCCAGAAGCAAAGAACTGTGTGAAATTATAATGTGTTACCCAGTTCTTAGTGGGTAAACAGAGAAAGACTATAGAAAGTCTTCTACAGAGTGGACCAGAAGGTGTCTGAAGTCGTTTGGTAATGTCACCAAATGACCAACGGGATTTTTACTCTTCATATGATCTTGGGCACACGACTATTTTTTCTGTTCAATTACTCAAGCACAGAAGGGACAGGTCAACTTTTTGTTCAATGAGCATTTTGAAGATTGAACAACATCTGTGAAGCTTTCAGATACCACATTATGGACTACTTAAACATGCAAGAAGGCACGCAAACAAGTTATGAAGCTGTGGCGGAGAGAACACACAGCAGAACAATCCTCACAGTAGGAGGATCTCTCAGGTCCTGAGCATGAAATCAAGTGAAAGGAATTATTACCTTCACAGCAAGGAGATAAATATCTCACAGACTAATCAACCCATCTATACCAACCCAAAAAGCATTCCTGCCCTTTGTACAGTCACTCCACAACAGCTTTACAAGTTCCACCGGCTATTTCCAATAAGCACCTAAATCAACAGCTTCCTGAACAAACAAAAGTACAAGACAGACGCGGGATTCCTCTCTAATATTTCGGGGAGGGGGGGGCGAGGAAATTAAAAATCCCACTCAGCCAAATCTGCACAGCAGGGAGCCCACGCACTCCAGAAAACAACGCAGGAAATATGGCCACGTTCCTCTACCCCGAGGCGGCTTTCCGGCTCGCTGAAATGCCGGAGTTTGCGGCCCGGCTGAGGAGACGGCACCAGTCGTAGCACCGGGAGAAGTGCCGAAGGGGGGGCGGGTGGCGTGTGCCTGGCCCTCGGGCCCTGAGGCTCCGGCCGCCGCCCGCCCCCCATCTGGCCCGAGGCGGCAGAGCCTACTGCGACAGCGGGGGAGCAGCGGGCAGCCCACGGCCGGGCCCTCACAGCTCCCCTCCCACCAGCGGCGCGGAAGCCCCTGACACCGCCCGGGCCCCAGGCGGCGGGGCGCCCCGGCCCGGCCCCCCGCGGCTGCCGGGGATGGGACGTCCCAGCCCGCCCCTCGCAGCCCGGACACCTACCCACACCATCCCAGAGCCCGGCGGCAGGGGAGTGGCGAGGGAGCGGCCCGTCCTCTCCCTCAGCGGCTCCGAGCCCGCTCCGGCCCCTGAAATGGCTGAACAAAGGGAACCTCGCTCCGCCGCCACCGCCCCTCCGATTGGCCGGGGGGCGGGCGGGGGGCGGGGCTCGGCGCGCGGGGGCTCCACTGGACGGTCACCGCGGCAACGGCGGCCTCGTCTGGGGCCCGTGGCCGCAGGCGTGATGGAGGCGGCAGTGAAATGGCCGCCCGGCCCCACCCAGCCCTCTCAGCCCCGGGCACGGCCCTCTGCCCGCTCCCTCTCCCGGGACGCTTCTCCCTGCCGGCTCCCTGCACCCGCCCGGCTCCCCGCTGCAGATGGAGCCTCCCTCCCGGGCGCTGCCTCCCTCAGGGGACCCCCTGGGGACGGAGGACATTTGCCCGCCTCAGACGCAGCCTTGTTCCCGCCTCCCTCCAAGAGGCACAGCCCGCGACAACCCCCTCCGCCCCCCCACACCGGCAGCAGCAGAGAGCTGCAGGGCCTCCGCAGGAGGCGGCTGACACGCCTGTCCAAAAAACGTAAACGTGAAAAACGGGGCTGAGGGCTAGGCGGCAAAGGTATGGCACCCTGGACTTCATCCTGAGGTGGCAAAGCGAGAGCATAGCCAGGGTGTTCCCGGGGTGAATGGATAGAGAGCAGCCGTGCAGAGGAGGACTGGCGGATGCTGGTGAATGAAAAATTGGATGTGAGCTGGCAACATGTGCTCGCAGCCCAGACAGTCAGCCGTATCCTGGGCTGCATCAAAAGAAGTGCGGCCAGCAGGTCGAGGGAGGGGATTCTGCCCTTCTGCTCTGCTCCGGTGAGACCCCACCTGGAGTCCTGCATCCAGCTCTGGAGCCCTCAGCACGGGAACGACATGGACCTGTTGGAGCGGGTCCAGAGGAGGCCACAAAAATGGTCAGAGGGCTGGAGCACCTCTGCTGTGAGGAAAGGCTGAGAGAGCTGGGGCTGTGCAGACTGGAGAAGAGAAGGCTTCAGAGAGACCCTATAGCAGCCTTTCAGTACTTAAAGGGGCTTATAAGAAAGATGGAGAAAGACTTTATACCAGGGCCTGTAGTGACAGAACAACGGGCAATAGTTTTAAACTGAAGGAGGGTAGCTTTAGGTAGTATGCAAGGAAGAAAATTTTTATGGTGAGGGTGGAACAGTTTGCCAATAGCAGCTGTGGTTGCTCCATCACTGCAAATGTTTAGGGTTGGGTTGGAGAGCTTTGAGGAACTAGATCTGGTGAAAGATGTCCCTGCCTGTGGGAGAGCAGTAGGACTAGTTGGTCTTTAAAGGTCCCTTCCAACCCAAACCATTTGACGATTCTGTAACTTTTGTGTCTGGCTGTTGAGGCAAGAAGACCACTGCACATTCTTCAGGGTTGTGTGTACTCCAACAAGTTACAGTGTTAATCTCTTTTCGAACCGCAATCCTATCTCCTTGACTGCAAGCACTAGATACTANTTTATTAAACGAAGAAAGCTAACTGTGTCCACCCAACGTCTAAAGCTTACACAGCATTTAGAAAAGCACAGCCTTGAGACAAACTCAGATTTGGTAACTTTGCTTATGGTCCTCTTGTGTGTCTCCGGCTCCTGGCGATACACAGTCTTCTCTCAGGTATTCCCCACATACATCACTGTCTGCCTCTTAGGTAGGCACATACCCCTTCCGGTATCACAACAACCAAAATACCTCGACAGTGTCTTCCATGAAGAGAGGAGCTTTCCCAGTCACTTGTCTATAGTCAGTACAGCAATGTGTCTGTGTTATGTCACCTCTAGCACAGCGCTAGGCTACTTCCACTTTTTTAGAACTTAATCTCTTTTAAAGATCATTTTCTAATAATTGTTGCAGAGGAAAACTTAAAAACATGGCTGGGCTGAACACCAGAAGTTTACACCAGTAACAAGTTCATCATCTATTATTCCAACGCTTATGCCAATCTCATGATTTTCATGGGACCTGTCTGGTGATCTTGCAAGTACTAACACTTCAGTACTATGTCTAGATCTCCTTGTGCTGAAAGATCTGTATGTGCACATCCAAAAGGCTGCTTCCCCCTATAAAAAGACCTACCCACACAGTCCAATTAAATACTTGTTATTTTTCTCAAGTATTACTTTACTGCATAATGTTCAGAGCAGATTGTATTGTAGTTATAGACTATACTTAGTTACACTACACTGAGTCATAGCTTAATACTTCTACCTGCAACAATCACTGTGTATCCACAATCTCACAATAAAACCCAGCTTCTTAGCTAACATGAGAGTAGGTGTGTGGGGCTATGGCTTTCAGTTCAGCTTTCCTGAGTGCAGAGACCTAAGTCCTACGGTTTACCTCCAGCCCTGGGGATCCACATGCCAGCCACAGCTACAGTAGGCAAGATGCCATAGTGCTAGGATGCGAATATATTTGTTGCAGTTGCCATGGCCAGGAAAAAAAGACATAAGAACCAAATTCTTGAAAACAAGAAACTTCACAGGTCAGAGTAAAAGTCACTGGTAGAAATCATGAAAATCCTTTAACAATGCTTTAATGAATTGAAAGAAACAGAACAAATCTTCCAGTCAAAAAGAGGTTAAACAGTACAACAGTAAGAATGCATTTATGATATATTTGCACAGTATGAACTGTGTGCTTTATATGGTGATACGTGGCAAATATCTACAAGCTGTGTTTACGTAAGAAAAATGGACCCATTTAACTTTTTAACTTTTAAAGCACAAAAAGCAAGATCTAAATAGATACTGAAAATACAGCAACTACTTTGAATCCAGGGAACTACAGCTTTCACACTTTTAGTGTAGTTCATTCACAGGAGATACCTGTCTTGGCCTGCCAAGAAGGCCAATGGCATTCTGGGATGCATCAAGAGGAGTGTGGCCAGCAGGTCGAGGGAGGTTCTCCTTCCCCTCTACACTGCCCTGGTGAGGCCTCATCTGGAGTACTGTGTCCAGTTCTGGGCT
>Ga0065711_1045461_pt1 | contig 13469 bp, 9 predicted proteins | sample Hoacrofraction12_FD_59098 | JGI IMG/M metagenome (GOLD analysis project Ga0065711, IMG submission 59098) | Hoatzin crop microbial communities from Cojedes, Venezuela - Epithelial fraction 12 v2 (version 2) | ecosystem: Host-associated > Birds > Digestive system > Esophagus > Crop | place...
TTCTCTGGAGATATTCAAGACCCGCCTGGACAAGGTCCTGTGCAGCCTGCTGTAGGTGACCCTGCTTTGGCAGGGGAGTTGGACTAGATGGTCCACAGAGGTCCCTTTCAGCCCCTAACATTCTGTGATTCTGTGATCACTGTGAAGTTCCTAGTGAGACTACTACATATCTTAGCAAGTTTCAGTAGGATATTGACAATCAGACCCTGAAAAATTATATCTTGTAATTTTTATAATATAGAAGTGTCATTTCATTTTTCTATTTATTTTTGTTTAAAAAATAGTACAGAAGTCAGTAACACATAAAAAACCATAACTTACTCTTTTGTTCACTTTTACTTCATTCTCACAGTAGAAGACGGAAGTGTAAAAAGCCTTGAAGATGCCTGCAGAGAACTGAGGACAGTAGTAAATTAGGAAGACAGACACTCAGAATGGTAAGTGAACTAACTCATAAACCTCTTTTGTTATGAGAAGCATAGAGGTAAAAAAATAACAATACTATTAATAAAACATAGACAGAATTCATGTTAAGAAACCCCAAGATTAATACTTCATGGTATTGAGAACAGTGTAAGAGAAGAAAATTTATTTTCTTCAAATACGCCTGCTGTTTTTCTTCCATATTTCTTTCAATCTATCAAATTTGTGTCATGTCAGATCATAGTCAGAGAACTTGCAAACAATGCAAGCCTTATTCCAGGGTGGGAGAAATGCAGTTACTTGGGTATCATCCCTTCGGAAAAGGTTCCAGTAATGTTATTTCAAATATTCTCTTTCTCTCACCTTTATGAAGTATGCATCTACAAAAACAGATCAAAGAGCAGTAAGTTCTGCATGGCTGCATGATTTGACTGCAGATCCAATTCTTCAGTGTCAATTTTGTAAAGGATACCAGAATACAACTTCTGCAGATAAATAGAGCATTTTCACTTTATCCTTTAATGCTTTAATGAATTTGCATTAGCAGTATTATTAGACAGAGGAGAAAAAGTAACTGTTCCACCTACTATTACTCCAATGCAATGACTGGAGTATCCCCTGGAGGCCAATAGTCTCCTTTCAACTCAGAATTTGTGGACAAAACAGAGGCACAGATGATTAGTATTTCTGACCACTGTTCTAATGAGGAATCCCTTAAGTTCATCTTCAAGGTCTGCACTATCTATATCCTCACATTTAGTCTGCAGTAAAACTTAGCTGTGAATATATCTGAGAACTGCCTGGAGAATTAGCCTCTACTAACATAAAAAGATAACAAGAAAAAAAGCTTCATTAAGATTTAGCCAGGGTTACTAGAATACAGCAGACCTGTTGAGGTAGAAAACCTTGGTGTACTATCAGAAAACAAGCTGAACAATTTTTCATTTACATCTCCATAAGTTTGCAGCACTGAAGTTGTTGCTATATATTTGTCTTACTGCATTAGAAAATGTCTTTCAGTCACCTGTTTCCCATAGAGAGAAGAGGGAGAGAGAAAGCAATTTGCAGCAGTAACTGGTTTTATTTCTGGAAATCTCATGTTATGATCTTTTTTCCTTACTAACTAGGCTTCCAGGATTGCATCCAGACTACGTTGACTGATTGAACAAGACAGAGTGCGAAGCAATCATTAAGAGGTCTGAAGCCATCAGTTGGAGAAGTGATACATGAGGAGCTCTATATTTGGATTTATACTCAACAAACAACTGCTGCTTTTCTCCTGAAGAAACTTGTCATGCTGCCAAGCATAACTGTCATTGATTTTCATTTCAGAAAGAAACATAATCTTGGCCTCCGTATGTGTAAAGCCATGAAATCACAGTCACAAGGCTGAGAATCATTTGTTATATTATATATAGAACTCCTATTTGAACTTTAGAAAATAGCTTGTATTTTATACCACTATGCACACAGATAAGGACAGCCTAAAAGAATGAAAGTACCCCAAAAGTTTACAACCTGCTCAGACAGAAGCTATTTAGCTACCTGCCAGAAGTTTTCATGCTTGAGTTCAAACTCTGCATAAAACTTGATACTGAAACACATGGAATAAGATTTCTGTTCATGAGACCAACTCTATTTTAACATATCCAAGTGGAAGAAGCTATCAATCAGCTTGAACAGCTTTAGATCAACTTAACTTTGATGTAAATACATGTGAAAGGCTTTACGAAAAAATAATGGGGGAAATGAAGTGTGTGCTCTTTCAAGAGTTGAGAGTCACGGAGAGATGGAGCAACATTAACTATCCTTGGATCAACCTCTGATATAAAAGAGAAAAGGAGACTGTAGAGAAGCCATCTACTTCAACGTGTAAAATCCTGATGAGATATTAAGAAAAAACTTTTGTAATGATGGTGTTTGAACTGTGGAAGGTTGTCCAGAGATGTTACAGAATCTCCATGCTTGGAGATATTCAGAAGTCAACTGAACATGGTCATCAGAAAATTCATCGAAAATGGCCACACTTGGTGCTGGAGCAGATGAAATTCATGCTTTCCTCCCAACTTAAACTACTTTAGAATCCCTGTGAACCATGCGAGAGTCTAACATTATTTTTTTTCCCAATATATCTTGAAAAATAGTCTATTTGAGGAAAAGTCTTATCACTGCAGTTCAGTTTGTTCTGAGTTCCTGCATGATATCTTCTGAAACAGAAAACATATTAATGGTTCATTTATAAGACATTGCAAACTTGCTATTATAGTGAAATGTGAAAAAGTAATTTAAATATATATAAAGCTCAATTAAATATTCAAAGACTACGATTTTTATTTTCTTAGCTTTCTTCTTCTGCTCATGAATGGTACATAAACTGTGTCAGTTTTGGGGCACATAGCTAGTAATTGGGACAGATGCTCTAGGGAATATAGGGAGCACGATGTATGAGTATCTCAACTGCCTGGAGCTTTTTTATTCCCCGTGAATTTTCCACTTTCATTGACTGAGATAAATTACAGAAATACTGACCACTGGATGCAAGTAAGGAACCTCAAGAGACACTTTCACAACTTTTACAGTCAAAATATACCTCTAGGACTATCTAGTCAGCTTAATTGCCTATTACTTGCTGTAGCACCTTATCTAGCAATTTCTGTATGAAGGTTATAATTGTGGTAAGCTGTAGTCCATGAAATAGTCTTTAAAAAAAAACCTATAGTATGTTCTAGGGCAATTGTTACAGTGATTAATTGCCCTATCTGCCAAAAATCTGCACTTTATTTCTATTTACATGGCATCTTAATTCCATTTCAAACCTGTCAACTCTAAACATTCATCTACCATCAGATATTTTTCCCGGTATGTATCTGGGGAACATGATCAAACTAGTTACGACAGTGAAATTATTGGGTACAAAAAAGCAGTTGTGTCCTTTATTCTCTCATCTTCACACACATTTCCCTGTAATATTCGGCATCTTGTCTGCAGATTGGATACTCTAACACCATTACAGTAACAGTCTTACACACATATAGGTAGTACAATTTGACTGCTCTGACTTGATATTCCTCTGTTGATTCAACACACTTGGAACTCGTACTCGTTTCTCATGATGTCAAAACAGGTAACTATTTATGCCTACAAGTATGGCATTGCATTTAGGTCTTCTCAAGTGTTAAAAGTCTTGTTGAAGTGAGCCTAATTAAGTATCTTAAGCTACTTCAGAAACTGATCTCTCTCAGTTACAGTTTCACCATTTTTAGCAGCCACAATCCCCTATTTTCTTCTAGATCACAGAGAAAGACATAAAATACACAAATTTTCTAAGATAAATTCCACTGAAATACTGAATTTGATGTGATCTGTCAGCTTTGTAGTACTCTCTCTCATAGAGGCTATACTGATAAGCCAAATAGTTTACAGAAGTGTAACAGTGTTTCACCAATATGATTGCCTTCATCTAAATATTTCACTTCAATGCATAATATGATATATGTGTAATAAGACTTGCATTCCATTATGTCTGATATTGGTTCGGCTACCATCTTTGAATTCACTACCAATTCCAAATTAGGGATTTTAGTGTACAAGTTAGGATCTAAATCTTGCATTATAGCCTTTTTGGTATCCTTCCCATGCCCAAACACCTCAGGCTCCTGAAGCTTATGAACATATCAGGATTTTTTATGCTACCTTCCTGAGACAATTACAATTCTCCTGCTGGACACACTCAGAAAAATACCAGGCTTGACAGTGATAAGCCACTCAGTCGTGTTCATATGTCTAAGCCTCATGATCATTCCCACACTGTGCATTTTTGTGTACCACAGGGATCTGAAGCTGCTAGCATGTGCTAGGAACAGCCACCAGATTTACCAGTAGGAGTATTCAGCAGCAGCTACTCCATTGGAAACAAAAAGAGAGGTGGTAAGAGAGTGAGCCAGTCATATCATTCCAGCCTTATCTGTTAATTTAACTGTTAGCAAGCACATCTATAAAACTATACCTAGAATATGCATATTTATGCTGCTAAAACAGGCAAGTTCAGGAAGTGAATTCTAGGGCTCAATTTTTTAATGTCCATGCTGAAAGACTGTATCATACAGTGGCTCTGCCTAAGGGCTCTTCACTAGCTTTCTCCAAGACAAATCCCATGCATGATTTGAAGAGATTCTGTTCAGGGAACCATTCAGCATAGACAGCATGGATGACTGAACACTTTTTTTCCAGCTGATTTGTCTTCTACTACTACTGCAGCACAACTTACAACTTTCCCTCCCCCCACCACCTCATGTCCTATCCTTGGAAAATGGAAGAGGGATTAAATACATATCATATCTTCGAAGGACATCTGATATGTGCTGCCTACCCTAGAAAAATGAGTCATTACTGGGTGACCAGTCCTCCCTACAACCAAAATCTTTCCACCACACCAAAGGAGCAGCAAAGATAATTTACTTTTGAATAGTACCATAGTAAATCATGCAACAAGTTACCACTCCTTCAGAACATACTTAAATGACAATCAACATAGCAGCTTGCACACGCCTCTCAATCAGGAATGTTCCTTCCATACATGGCCGGAAAGCGGTGTGTGATCTTCCCTGAATCCATATGAAGTCACATAAGCTGTTGCACAGAAGAGAAACACTTTCTTCCATAAGCTGCTGGAACCAAAGATGTACTCCTAGGGGTGGATTTTGATTGTCTCATATGGCAAATGCCCATGACGTATCCTCCCCACAAACTCCCCAATACCCATAATGTCCTGAACCTTCAGCATCAGTTCCACTCACATGGCTACGGACTCACAACACATGGAGTTCAGGTGTTCAGCTTCAAGGTTTCTCTGCAGCTTTCAATTTGTAGTAAAACACTGGCTTTCATGGCCATTTGGTGAACACACACTCAGTATTGGGCACCCCACATGCAAAGCTTCAAATGGCTGTACTTCAACAGAAGCAGCATGTCACCATCTCGGTAATACAGATAATGCGCATTGCTACATCACTATGTATCTGGGCAGCAATGTGGCACAGCAGATGAAGATGGCATCTCTTCAGTCCTCTCAAAGGCATCGTCTAATATAAGGGTGGACAGGACTCAAAGCCCCTACACAGTAGGCTGCAGAAGACGTGGCAAAGAAGTGCGATGACCACAGTGACATTCTTAAAGTATACAGTGTCCACACTGACTCTCTTTTAGACCCCAAAGTACAGTGCTGTCAAGCTAAGCCGGTATTTAGACCTGGACCTGCCCTCAGGGCACTGTTAGCCCTTAACATTTTGCAGGCGGTTTGCCAAAATGTGCCCACAGCATGGCTTCAGGCAGCATGCCCAGGACATTGTCTGCAAAGGAAACCCCTCAAATCCCTGCAACCTTATACATAATCTTGCCTTCGGGATGTAGGTCGCTGTAGATCTGCATCAGATGTGTCTTCAGATCATATCAAGGACCATTATAGCTCTGTTGCATTACTTCCCTTTATTGAAAATGCCACAGCCAGTGTACGCCCCTGCAGAAGCAGAGCTGACAGCCCAGACTGTGCTGAGCAGTGCAAGGCTAGATGCAGGCAAGTTCGTGCCACTCTGTTAACAGTTATAAGGACATGACCATTTTCTGGCCCACCACAAGTGCTTGCATTTGCTTCTGGGACAAACAAAACAGGGTTTACTGAATGAATAGAAAAGGAGGATGCAAGAAAGTCAGTTCACTTTTGTTCTCGGAACACACCTGGTGTCATAGTACTCCTTTAGGTAATACCAGCTCCTCTTCACTCTGTCTGTTTGTGGCTTGAGCACTGCCCCTGACATGATAAGGAAGAGAATCATTCATTGGTGTCTCATGTAGTAGTTCCTTTTTTGCCCCCTCCCCCATGAACCAGGTGTGTTATTTTACATATTTTCTATTTCCCTGTAATCAATAGGGATTTGACTGGATACTGACTAGTCAGTGCTGATGATGCTGATGTCTGGGCTGGTCCTCAGACATCCAAATGCAAACTGTAGGAGTTCATGGCCCATGCAAAATGTGAGTTTTCTCAAAATGATCACACGATTTTCATCCAGAGCAGTGAGATGCCTCTGTTACAGTTGAGAGTGCCACTAGCACTGGGAGGTGATACACTCACAACGCAAGATGATATCCACCCTTAGGAGAAGATAACTTGCTTCAGTAGAGCATTGAAGAGGTTCAAAGATTCTGCTATCAGATGTGGTGCCAGTGGCAGTGTCCATGCATCACTCCTGGTTGTCTACTAGGACTTTGTGGATGGTCTCACATGAGAGATGTGGATGGTCGTCACATAGAGAGCCATCATGTGGGGTCCATTGAGGAGATGTGAATACCATCAAAGGTTTCAAAGTGGCTGGGGAGTCTACATCGAAGAGCTGCCCTCATTGTCTTGGAAAATGTTGCTGATCTAACTCACTCATGAATAGACAGTGATCTCACCAATTTTCGCCACAATCATGAAAGTGCTGACCTCAAACTGGTTCTGCTGACCAAATAAAGTCAAGCCTAATGAAGTTCCAGAGCACAGTGAAAGCCTCTCTTCCTGAAGTCTGAACTCCATGGAGGGTGACAGTCCTTTGCAGAGGGCTTCAAAATTGGCCATCTGCACCTAAAAGCCACTGCTGTTTGTCTTACGGATGACACTCTGTCTACTCGGCAGGGTGGTGATCTCCTGTGTCCCAAATCTCCCTCCCATCATCAAAAGTCTGAAATAGATTTCAAATAAGACAGCTTTTCAACCCACATCATTGGCCTTAACCACTGCTGTGGTAGTAATCTTGCCAACATCCTGCAGTTCCTGAGAGAAGTCCACCCTCCACCTGCTCTGCGGATCACCGTATGTAGTGGCCTTCTGGGCTTCACTCTCAAGGATGCCTATGAACAGGCCAGAAGTATCATCAAAAGCTGTCTCTGTCATATTAGCAGCAAATGTAGAGGTGACAAAAATTACTGAAATACCAGTGCCAACCTGCTGTCAGAAGTAAATGGGGAATAACAAGAAAGTATCTTCTTTGCAGATCCTGACTATCCTCTGCATAGTGCGTGAAAGTTGCACAGGATGTAACCTTGTGTCCACATAGATACAAAGCCTGTGTGATATCCACTGAATCATAAATGCAGCCAGTCTGCTTTGGAGGGAAGGAAGGTGAAAGATATCTTGTGGATGTAAGTTCAAGCCACCCCCAGGAGCCAGGTATCTTTTTCTGAGCCTATTTTATTAAACATTATCAATCTAGCCAGAGCTTACTTTGCTGGAAATGGTCAACAGATATATCCTTCCATAAGCAACATACCTTTATAATTATCGTAGAAATTGTTCTGAGGTCAAGTTGGTTGCCTGATATTTGCATAAAATAATGACAGGACAACTGGGCAATTAGAAGAGGGAAAACATCTTAACATGGTGTCTTAATGGTTAGGACATTCACCAAAAAGAAGGGGACCCTTAATCCAAGCTTCTTTCCAGATTTGTAACTCTTACATAAAACTGTCATTACATAAAACAAGAACACAATTTGGGAAGTAGTCACATATCACCACTGAACTCTTGTTGTAGTCACTTCTTCTCCAAGCGTGATTTAAAAACGAAACTCCTCTTTTCCAGGTCTTGAAATATATGTCAAAAAATACCCCAAACTCCACAAGCTCTACTTTAGTGAAATCTGAAGCATTTTCTGATGGTGTTGTTTAGAACCTTGATGTGCCAGAGGATTTAAGACAGGTTGCTGAGATAAACAGTTCCTATTAGCTAATTTTAGACAGCTAATCATTCAAATTTAAGGCTTTTCTGATTTCTTGTCTTGGGTGACTGGCCTGGGATTTTGCTTTAAACAGAGAGCTTAGTTGCCTTATTCAGAGCTGACAGTCATGATGTGGCCTAGGTGTCTACATACTTAATGGATAGAGACCTATGTACCATTTGGTTGGTATTGCTGGGTATCAACTTTCTCAGCTTGTAGGTATTACACCTTTTTAACACTGACACATTAGCTGTTTCCTTTTCTGTATGTTTTTAAATACCAAAATACAATATTTATGCAATAGTTTTAGTTTTTCTGCATTTTGCTTAGTCATGTTAGTACTTTCACCTAGCATCAGATTTTACTGTTGCAGATTTTACATTTCATTTGTTCTAAGTAAATTTATAAAAGTCCTTCTTAATATTCTTAATTCTAAATGACACAGGCTGTGGTGCCACTACTATGTTCCTAAGCAGTTGTCTGTTTCTGGATTTTTTGTTCTCTTTTGTCTGCTTCTCCATTTTCTGTGTATTGTATGTTGGAGTTTTGAAAAATTACTTTTCTTGCCATTTTCACAACTCATTTTAACAGAGGTGATTATTTTACTGAAGTAGTTTTTCATGAGCATAGAATTGTGGGAGGCTTTGACATTTCATAAAGTATTCTTAAATAATTCCCAATTGTAATCCATGCTTTTACGTTTCAGTATTTCCTCCAACTTGATTTTGCCCGTAACAGTTTTCAACGGAGTGAAATTGCCCTTTTTAAAGAATCAGGTCTATGTTCTAACTGGTCAGGCTATTGCTTTGCTACTATTCATTTTCAGTCTGAACTCAATCTATTGTCTGAAAAGATCGCCCTTTAGCAGAGATCAAAGCTGTAGAGAGTGAACAAGTACTCTTAGAATGATGTAATGTGTAATATTTCATATGCTATGACCATAGTGCAAGTCAGTTCTTAGGGACATGTTCTTTCAGTCACCACAGAACAGTACACACAATCGTCAGCTAACAGTTTTTCTGGGATAACTATATTGACAAAAGACATAGATTTTGAAAATGTAAACATAAAGCGTACAGCTTGGAGGGACTGGTATTTAACTGATGTCGAACTTATACACTTGATGAATGGGCTTTAATTAGAAAATCCTAAACACCTTGCATTGACCCTTGCCATGGTTTAACCTGGCAGCCAGCAACTAAGCACCAGACAGCCACTTGCTCATGCCTCCCCTTCCCCCCTCAGTGGGATGGGGAATAGAAATGGACAGAAAGGAAAACTTGTGGCTTGAGATAAGGACAGTTTAAAAAGACAACAAAGGAAATAAATACAAATACTAATGCTAATACTACTATTAATAATAACAATAATGAATATGCAAAACAAGCTATACACAATACAGTTTTTCTCACTGCCCAATGACTAATTGCATAGCAGCCATAGCAGCCATCATGGAACCTGTGGGTTTCCCAGAGGTCACAAATTCCGCAGATTTCACCAAACTCACAAATTTTGCATGACTCGTCAAACCCACAGGAAAAAAGATTGAACTCACAGAGAAGTTCAGACTCCCAGATAAGAGAGGATTCAAACTCACGGAAAACAGAAGAAGGCTCCTGCCCCCTGGCCAACCCCAGTTTATAAACTCAGCACGATATCTGTTGTATGGAATATTTCCATTGGCCAGCCTGGGTTATCTGCCTATCTCTGCTCCCTCCCAGCTCCTGCACACCTGCTCATTAGTTGAACATCAGAGTCTGGAGAAAGGCCTTGATTTCTTGGTAACAACTAAAACCATCAGTGGCATCAACATTCTTGTTGCACTAAATCCAAACCACAGCAGTTACTGGGAGGAAAATCGATTCCATCTATCTGAGCCAAAATCAGGACACCCTATGAAACCTCATAGCATGTGGGGTTTTGTAAACCCACCAGGCCCTGAGGTTTTGGAGAGATCCTAGGACATGGGAAAACTGTGTGCATAAGGCAAAATTTAAATAACTCATTCATGCAAATATTCAAATTTCTTTTGCCTAAGGTGCTTTCTACTTTAAAATCTCACCTTATATCTCTGCCTATACAGTTTAAATAAGAAATAATTTGAGTATCTGACTTCTTTCTCTCCATTCACCTCATGCTCTTTTGGTTCTTGAATAATGTTAATGCAAATTGGAACCCTTCTTTTTCAGAGAAAAAAAAGTGGAAATCCTGCTCTAACTCAGTTCCTGGGGCACATGGTGGGAAACCCTGCATGCTGCTGGGACCTGCACTTCAAGATAAACCATTAGCACATAGCTGATTAATAGAAGGCTGAAAGACTTTGTGGTACTTTTCTGGTCCTTTCGGGAAGTGGGCAACCTGCTGGCTGCTAGTGGTAAAAAAGGATGCTGAGAAGTGACACTTCAGGCTTACAGCTGAAAGTAATGATGTTCCTGGAGATCAGGAAATGTATTAAGACTTGAGGGTCTGTCTGTCTATCTTGTCACTCTATGCAGACCGATAAATTTCTTGGATGTGAGAATTCAGCTAGCAGTCTGGTTTGAGTCCCCAAACAGCAGAGAAAGAGGTTGCTAAGAGGAAGCTATTGTGTAAATTGGCTATTCATTTGTCCAGAGTCTCTTTTCTTACATCCCTGTTGAGAAACCATTCCAGATTACTAGTCCACCTGCCTTAATTACCGTCTCCATCTCCAGCCACGGATCATAACAGTAGTCTTAGTCCTTAACCATCCTCTGTCACCCTGCCATAAGCAAGGTGCACCTGTGGCACAACTCTGCTATGGTGACTTTCAGGCCACAAGAAGGTCTCTGGGGTCCTATAAACCACTGTGAAGCTCATTCTGGTAGAGAAGACGGGGATGAGGCAGACTGTAGAAGAAAATTATCACACAGGGCCCATTTTGCTTGTGGAAAATGTAGGGTGGTTTGCACCATGCTTTGCATCAACATGACTGTTTATCACGCTGAACACAGTCTGCTGCGCACATGGTTGCAGTGGGGAAGTGGGCAAATTTCTGCATTAGCAGGTACTCCTGGAAGGTGGTAGTCTGAGGAGAAGGGGATGGCAAAGTGGCTGAGGCAAGGTCCAGGCTTGCAAGAGAGTTTGGTTGTGCAGCAGCCACAGTACACAGTTGATTCATAACGAACGCAAATGAAACCTCTCTGCTGTGCTGAACGGCTTTTTGCTTATTCTGGAGCCACTTGAAGCAGGAGATTTTTACTATTTCCATTAAAGCATTGGCTAAAAAAGTAGCCTGTGAAGGGACAAATATTGCAGGATTGTTCTTTCTGCTCACACAGGTTGATCTCCTTCCCTTTTTCTACTTTCTCCTGTTCAGTCTTCTTACACTAATGTTGCAAAAAAGAGTCCTCTGTACTGCAGCAGTGCACTGGGTGTAAGAAGTACTTACCAGAAACTGATGAACCACCCTAGTGACACCTCCTAGCAGAAGATCAGCAAAGGAATGGGTCTACCTTGCTACATTGTGGTCAAAGCAGAAGCTCATGAGACCTACAGATCATGAGTAAACTAATTAGGTTACAATTAATGTTAGCTGGCCTTGAACCCAAATATACTTATACTAGAATAGTGTAACCAGCAACACATAAGAAACATTTTGATGGTATAGGCAAACACAATGTGTAAGCATTATTCAGAAGTATGTGAGGAGTATCATCAGCAACACGAAAAATGAGTATTTCTGTAGCCGCATGCAGAGGGCATGGGAAAACATGTTAACAGTGATCTAAGTTATGGAATATGTAAGGTAAGGAGCAAAGAACCAGGAAGAGCACAAAGGACTACAAATATACATGACATCCTGTTGAACACACATGAAGAATAACTGGCAAAATAAAACAAAAATAAGCAGCAATGAAAGCACATCAGATTCTTCTTTAAGAAGAAGGGCAAGCAACATAGCACTAGACATGGATGATGAATAAAACCAGGGAAGAAAGAAGACAAGCCTGCTTCTCTTCTGACTTTCCTCATAGAAGACCTGTCTGGCCTGATCACCTTTACCTCTGTAAGGAAGACCATCATGGACCACAGCTATCCATGCTAACTATGCAGCAGCAGATGTCTGGTGTTGTGCATTCAGACCTCATGCAGGATGTAACTATTAAGGACTAATAGTTTTGAATATGTAGTTCAAAGTAGTGATAATAACTAAGAACTAACCATTAGTATGAAGGTGCAGCTAATGAATGTCAGCCTGCTAAAGACTGATTTTAAAGTTTGAAGATTGCCTGATTTACCAGGCTTCTAAACACCACCATCTCAGTGATATCTAATTTCCTAGCTGAGAAGAAAATGCATTTGGATACCTATATTAAATTCCAACAGCTCCCACTTCTCTGAATCAAAATGTGCCCTTGAGAATCAGACATTGTGAGGGGGATGGCTAATGGCAACTCACAGTGCAGGAAAACATCCAGAAGTTCTCAAGGATTGAAAGACTTATCTCTGATAGTGACAGAACCTCCACATTTGCCAGTCCCACGTTCATTCCCTCTCTGTTGTGGCAAGTGAAAGGCAAAGAGGGGTGCCAGGGAACACATTCTTGAGGGTGCCCTTCCTTTAGGGCATGCTGCAGAAGGTAAAGAGGTTAGCTTAGGAAGACGAGGACAACAAAATACCTGACAACCCATGCACTTGTCCAGAAAAAGGGCTTAAGGTTACTACGTGTGGAAGGCAGCAATATGTACATCTGGAAGATAGTGCAGTAGCTGAGCTGCCACAGTGGCAACAGTGCTACAGGTGGCACAAAAACACAAGACAGAGAGTCCCATAGACAGGTCCTTAGGTCTCCTCCTCTTAGCTTCTGTGATGGCCATTTCTGTGGAGGCCTGAGCTGTCCCACTATCCCTGCACATGGATCATCAAGGACAATTTTGGTGTTGAAGGACCTGGGGCCACCAGCCTTTTTCACTTTTTTCCTCCATTTCAAAGCTGAAGAAGTCTAAAATTCCTTTACCAACCACTATCCATAAGCCACAAACAGCTTGGCGTGCTGAGACCAGGCAGCCATTTAGGCTGGACCTTGAAAGAAGTAAAAAAGGGCTATTGATACGATACCTGTAAATGTCAAATTTCCACTTACCAGTGTGATTGTAATTAAACTAAACTAGATCCTTGCTGTTCTGAGAAGACAAGAAAGTTTTAAGATAAAGAGGCTCCTCAATAACACTACTTAGACAAACTCGACTTGCTGTTTTGAGAAGGCAGGAAAGCTCTAAGATAGAGAGGCTCCTAAATAATTCTACCCCAGACAGCTCAGCCTTGGGAGGG
>Ga0065711_1045463_pt1 | contig 13468 bp, 17 predicted proteins | sample Hoacrofraction12_FD_59098 | JGI IMG/M metagenome (GOLD analysis project Ga0065711, IMG submission 59098) | Hoatzin crop microbial communities from Cojedes, Venezuela - Epithelial fraction 12 v2 (version 2) | ecosystem: Host-associated > Birds > Digestive system > Esophagus > Crop | place...
CCCTGGACACGCGCACGCAGCTTGTGCGCGCACCCGCTCCCGCACACTCGCATACTTATAGACATACACCCCCACACCGGCTGTAACACGCTTGCACACTCCAGCACACCCGTGTGTGAACAACCGCACCCTGCAACACCCCCCCGCACACAGCACGCACTCAGCTCCCGCACCACCTCTTCAGCCTCCCCGCAGCACATGCTTACAAAACCCACCAGCACGCACGAGCCTCTGAGCGCTGACACTGAGCACGGCCCGACGCGTGCCTCCCCCTGCACACACAAACCCTGGCACGCCCGCACACGTCCTTGCCTCCACACGCACATGCCTCGGCACCAGCCCCGCTCCCCCGGCCCAGGCGGGCACCAGGGAGGGCTCCAGGGCTTCCCGGGGTCCCAAGTGGCAGCTGGAGCCCCCCCAGCAGCTCCGCCTGGGGGGGTCCTGAGCACTGGGCAGAAGGTGGGTGGCCCTAAGGGAGCCCCAGAGAGGCACTCGGACACACACCCATATATCTCAGGCCGTCGGGACAGCTGCAAGGTCACAGCAGGGCTGCCCCAGCCCCTGTCCCGGGGGGCACCCTCCTGGCTGTTCCTCTTCCCTCTCTGTGGCTGCCGTGGTGTGCTGTCAGCGCTGGAGAAGGGAGTGTGGGGGGTCTGTGCAGCACAAAGTATGGCAGGAGACGCCTGTCCTGGCCCTGGGCGAGGTACGATGGAGGTCTGTACTCAGCCAGCCGAGCCCTGCTGCCTGCAGTGAGCCCAGAGCAGGAGGCTGAGGTGGGGCAGGAGGCTGAGGTGTCTGTGCTGCCAGAGGTGGTAGAAGCGCAGCTGGTGAGTGGGAGACCCCATGCCAGCTGGCAGGGTCTCATCAACAAGAGGGGTCCACCCAGCACCTGGCCAAAGCCAGGGCTGTGTGCCTGTGCAGGGTGGAGGCAAAGTGACATGGTGCAGTCCCACGCAGAGCCCCCATCCTGGAGTCATCACCAGTGGTCTAGGACGCAACATGTGTCCCCGCTGTCTGTTGGATCACAGGAGAGAGATGGTGAGGAGATGCAATGTCACTTTCTGGCTGCAGCGACTGTCCCCTTGGGTCCCCGGCACCCCAGCCCTGCGCCTGGGCTCCCGTGATGGGTGGGACGGGATGGATGCCTGCTTCATCTGGGCAGGTGGGCCCAGGCTGCTGGGGAGCTGCTGGCCAGCTGTGGGCTTTGCAGATGGGAACTCCCTGGGTGGTTTTTCCTGGCACTGTCCCCCAGCACCCTCTGCCCACTCTCTGCCTGCCTGCAGCTGGCTGTCAGCTTGGTCCTGGGCACCACAGTGCTCCATGGCTCACGGCATGACACCAAGCTCTTCCACTTGGTGTAGAAGATGGATGAGGAGCCAACTGAGAACTTATGAGTCAAGATTAAAGGGACAGCAGGGATGGGTGACATTATAGTGGGGCTCTGCTGCAGGTCACTCAACCAGGAAGACCGAGCAGGTGAGGCCCTCTATAGACAGACAGGAACACAAGCCCTGATCCTCATGGGGGACTTCAACTGCCCTGATACCTGTTGGAGGGACAATACAGCAGGGCACAAGCAATCCATGGGGTTCCTGGAATGCATTCATCACGAATGAGTGGTTAGGTTGCTTAAATGATCACTCAAAGGTTTTGCAAGAAAAGATTTTACTGAAAATTTAGAAAATATGATCTTACAGAGTTCGTTGGTAAGGTTCACTCTATTACTTCTTAAATTAATAGAACACAAAATCAAAGGGGGTTTTGAGTAGAAAATTATTTACATCTAGTGGAAGAAAATTGTAAGGGGATAGAGAGACCCTCCCATTGAGTCACCAGGTTTGGACTGGACTCCCTTCTCAGAGAGGAGCATAAGTGTGTCTGGATCCAGAACCGGCCTTAGACCACAACAGTTTATGTCTAAGGAATATGTTTAGCAGTAATTCAGGGTGTCTTCACAGTTTAAAGAGAGAGAGAGTGTCACAGGAATTTAGCAGCTATTAATCACTGGCTAACTTAGCATTTACAGAGTGATTAGAAAGAATTTGCTATTACAATCACAGTAATAGAATATTGTTTTGAATCAATTCACACACACACACGCAATCATAAAATTTCCCGTCGAGTTCAGTGAAATGCTCACTTCAAATCAAATGATTTCTCAGTGGGCGAAGGTTGAGTGTCAAGGAGATCAGCCCAGGTAGTTCATGAGTTACTCTGAGAAGCATCCCACTCAGAGGGAGGTACTGGGTGCAGGCTGCTGCGGACCAGAAGAGCTCAAAGGGCCTTCTGCTGTTTATAAGGTTTCAAGATGATTGGCTTTAGGCATCAGTAATTTTCCATCCTGGTCACAATCCACATGATGCGATCCTGATCTTTAGACAGCAACTATACAATTCTAGTACTACCCAGAATGTACAGTTCTGACATTTACCAGGCAGGTGCGGCTCCAGGCATCAGGAGATTCAGGTGCGCTCAGGGAGCGCCTGACTGGCCCAACTCACTGCTCTTGTACAAAGATAAAGAAAGTGCCAAGTCATCCCAATTCAATGCACACCAGCTGACTACTCCTGCAGTGTAAGCAAGAATATGTTGGCCAGTTCTGGGATTGCCAGGTGTGTGTGTGTGGGGGGCTGCACCACCACAACATTGATGACAACTTCCTTCTCCAAGTGATAGAGGATCTAATGAGCAGAGGTGCTGCGCTGGACCTTGTTCTCACCAACAAGGAGGGGCTGGTAGGGAACGTGAAGCTCAGGGGCAGCCTTGGCTGCAGTGACCATGAAATGGTGAAGTTCAAATTTCTTACGGCAGCCAGGGAGGCACACAACAAGCTCAGTACATAGGACTTCAGGAGAGCAGACTTTGGCCTCTTCAGGGATCTGCTTGCTGGACTACCATGGGATAAAACCCTGTAGGGAAGAGGCACCCAAGAAAGTTGGTGAATAATGAAGGATCACCTCCTCCAAGCTCAGGAGTGATGCATCCCAACAAAGAGGAAGTCAGGCAAGAACACCAGGAGGCCTGCATGGATGAACAAGGAGCTCCCGGACAAACTCAAACGTGAAGGAAGCCTACTGAGAGTGGAAGCAAGCACAGGTAGCCTGGGAGGAATACAGACAAATTGCCTGAGCAGCCAAGGATCAGATTAGGAAAGTTAAAGCCCTGATAGAATTAAATCTGGCCAGTGACATCAGGGGCAACACAAAAAGCTACTATAGGTACGCTGGTACCTATAGGTGGTAGGTATAGAAGGCTAGCCTGGAAAGCTGTTGCTCAGCCTCATCTGCCTATGGCAGTGCTCGCACAGGCACTTACAGACTGCGGTTGTGGGCTTGCCTTGCCACCTGAAACTTCAAACGTAGCCTGTGGGTCTCTGCGGAGCGCCATCTGCAGCCCTGGCCCAAATGTGAGACCTTTTCCGGAGAGCTCACACACACAAACCGCCAGCCTTGAAAGCTGTTGCTCTCACTTATCCATAGATGTCACTGCTTGCACACGTTTAAGAGTCCCTGGCTCAGCACTTGCCTTTTCACTTCAAACTTCAGACACAGTATCTCGGTTTCACCCTGGCGCTACTGCTGCAGCCACACAAGCAACTGCAAACATCTCCGGATACACCCTACCCAGAAGGGGCTAGCCTGGAATGCTGTTGCTCAGCCTCAGCTGCCCATCGTAATTCCCGCACAGGCAAAAATAGACTGGGGATATGCGCTAGCCTTGCCACCTCAAACTTCAAACACAACCTGCGTTTCTCTACTGGCCCCCTGTCGCAGCCCTGCCTCGAAAGTGCACATGTGTCTGGATAGCTCCCACCCAGAAAGGGCTAGCCTGGAAAGCTGTTGCTCAGCCTCCTCTGCCCATGGCACTGCTCGCACAGGCGCACAGAGACTGGGACTGCTTGCTTGCCTTGCCACCTCAATCTTCAAACGTAGCCCAGGGGGTCTCTGCTGTGCTCCTGCCACAGCCCTGCCCCAAAAGTGTGAACGTCTCCTGATAGCTGCCACACAGAAGGGGCTAGCCTGGAAAGCTGTTGCTCAGCCTCATCTGCCCATGGCTCTGCTCTCACAGGCACACAGAGACTGGAGCTGCGTGCTTGCCTTGCCACCTCAAACTTCAAACGGAACTTGCGGGTCTCTGCCGGATGCCTGCTACATCCCTGCCCCATAAGTGCAAACATCTCAAGATAGCTCCCACCCAGAAGGGGCAGCCTTGAACGCTATTGCTCAGCCTCATCTGCCCATGGCACTGCTCGCACAGGTGCACAGAGACTGGGGCTACTTGCTTGCCTTTGCCACTCAAACTGCAAATGAAGCCCGTGGGTCTCTCCCAGAAGCCTGCCGCAGCCTCGCCCCGCGAGTACCGATGTCTCCAGATAGCTTCCACCCAGAAGGGGCTAGCCTTGAAAGCTGTTGCCCAGCCTCATCAGCCCAGAGCACTGCTTGCACAGATGCACAAATACTGGTGTTCCACAATTGCCTTGACACCTCAAGCTTCAAATGAAACCTGTGGTTCTCTGCCAGATTCCTGCCTCAGTCCTGCTTTGAAAATTCACAGATCTCCAGACAGCTCCCTCACAGAATGGGCTAGCCTTGAAAGCTGTTGCTCAGCCTTATCAGCCCACTGCTCTGTGTCAACGGGTTTACAGAATCTGGTACTCCACACTTGCCTTGCCACCGCAATCTTTAAACATAGCATCTGTGGTTCTTTCGGACGCTTGCAGTAGCACCGCCCCAAAAATGTAAACGTCTTGAGATAGCTCCCACGCTGAAGGGACTAGCCAAGAAGGCCAATGGTATTCTGGGGTGCATTAAGAAGAGCACGGCCAACAGGTCAAGGGAGGTTCTCCTCCCCCTCTACTCAGTCCTAGTGAGGCCCCATCTGTGGGCAACTGTGTCCAGTTCTGGGCTCCCCAGCTCAAGAAACATGAGGAGCTACTGGAGAGAGTCCAGTGGAGGGTATGAGCATGATGAGGGGCCTGGAGCATCTCTTCTACGAGGAAAGGCTGAGGAAGCTTGGCTTGTTTAGCCTGAAGAAGAGAAGGCTGAGAGCGGATCTTATAAATGCTTATAAATAACTGAAGGGTGGGTGTCAAGAGGATGGGGCTAGACTCTTTTCAGTGGTGCCCAGTGACAGGACAAGGGGCAATGGGCACAAACTGAAGCACAGGAAGTTCCATCTGAACACGAGGAAGAACTTCTTCACTTTGAGGTTGACAGAGCACTGGCACAGGCTGCCCAGGGAGGTTGTGGAGTCTCCTTCTCTGGAGGTATTCAAGATTGTCCTGGACAAGGTCCTGTGCGGCCTGCTGTAGGTGACCCTGCTTCAGCAGGGGGGTTAGACTAGATGACCCACAGAGGTCCCTTCCAACCCCTACCATTCTGTGATTCTGTGTAAGCTCTTGCTCGGCCTCATCTGCCCATAGCACTGCTTTTACTGGCCTGAAAGACTGGGGCTCTGCGCTTTGCTTGCTACCTCTAAGTGCAAATATTTCATGGGAGTCTCTGCTGGAAACCTGCCGAAGCCCTGCTCTGACCGTATCAGAGAATCATTGAATCGTAGAATCGAAAAGACCTCCAAGATCATTGAGTCAAACCATCCATTCAACACCACCATGCCTACTAAATCTTATCCCAAAGTGCCACATCTATGCATTTTTTAAACACCTCTAGGGATGGGGACTCAACCACCTCCCTGGGCAGCCTGTTCCAATGCCTGACCATTCTTTCAGTAAAGAAATTTTTCCTAATGTCTAGCTTAAACCTCCCCTGACACAACTTCAGGCCATTTCCTCTCATCCTATTCACTAGTTACCTGGGAGAAGAAACCAACATCTGCCTCACTACAACCTCCTTTCAGGTAGTTGTAGAGAGCAATAAGGTCCCCCCTCAGCCTCCACTTCTCCAGACTAAACAGCCCCAGTTCCTTCAGCCACTCCTTGTATAACTTGTTCTCTAAACACCTCCCCAGCCTTGTTGCCTTTCTTTGGACACACTTGAGCACCTCAATGTCTTTCTTGCAGTGAGGGGCCCAAAACTGAACACCATACTCCAGGTGCGGCCTCATCAGTGCCGAGTACAGGTCCATGATCTCCTGCCTACTCCTGCTGGTCACACTATTCCTGATACAAACCAGGATGCCGTTGGCCTTCTTGGCCACCTGGGCACACCGCTGGCTCATGTTCAGCTGGCTGTCGACCAACAGCCCAAGGTCCTTTTCCGTCAGGCAGATTTCCAGCCACTCCTCTCCAAGCTTGTAGTGTTTCATGGGGTTGTTGTGACCAAAATGCAGGACCTGGCATTTGGCCTTGTTGAACCTCATACAGTTGGCCTCAGCCCATCAATCCAGTCTGTCCAGATCCCTCTGCAGAGCCTTCCTACCCTCAAGCAGATCAACACTCCCACCCAGCTTGGTGTCATCTGCAAACTTACTAAGGGAGCACTCAGTCTCCTCATCCAGATCATTGATAAAGATGCTAAAGAAGACCAGACCCAAAACTAAGCCCTGGGGAACACCACCCATGACTGGCCACCAGCTGGATTTAACTCCATTCACTACCACTCTCTGCGCTCGGCCATTCAGCCAGTTCTTTATCCAGTGAAGAGTACACCCATCCAAACCACGGGCAGCTGGTTTCTCCAGGAGGATACTGTGGGGAACAGTGTCAAAGGCCTTACTAAAGTCCAGGTAGATGACATCCACAGCCTTTCCTTTATCCACTAGGCAGGTCACCTGGTCATAGAAGGAGATCAGGTTGGTCAAGCAAGACCTGCCTTTCATGAACCCATGCTGGCTGGGCCTGATTCCCTGGAAGTCCTTCACATGCCCAGTGAGCGCACTCAAGATGAATCGCTCCATAATCTCCCCTGGCACTGATGTCTATGACGCTGTTACGGAAATGAGTCCCACTGTCTGACTCAGTTCTCTCTGGGGTGCCATGTCACCACAGAACTTGCTTTTCAAGGCTCAGGATAGTGTTCTGGGTGGTGGCATGGTGCACACGGTAGGTTTTCAGCCATATGGTGGTTGCTTCCACCATTGTGAGCACATGGCACTTGCCTTGGCAGGTTTGTGGCAGTGTGATATAATCAACCTGCCAGGCCTCCCCACATTCGTATTTCAGCCATTGTCCTCCATACCACAGAGGTGACAGAGCTATACACAACTGTTGCTTTAAAAGGGGTAAAGGAGTCTGATAAGCTGCAAATGGAGAGCCCGTCTGTTGAGTCACGAGGTTCAGAGCAGAACCCCTTGCATTCTAAACTCTCTCTCAGAGGAGAGTCCAGGTGCGGCTGGATCTGCTCCTAGTCCCAGACTTGGTCAATTGTTGATGTCTAAAGTATTAAGTGTGTAGTCACTTATCAGATTCAACTTGCCTGTCAGAGCCCCTCCAAGGACTTTCACTGAAACAGTTTTGCAAAGTTGAAATAATAGGTAATTTATTCAAGCGACAGGTATCACAGGTTCGGAATTTCCATTGATAAATGCACTGTCTACAAAAATTGAGCTCAAGGTAATGGTTTAGCGCTTTGGTTAACAATGTATTCCTGGGGATACGTCTGACAAAGTCAGAGGCGCGACTCTTACCAAAAAGGCGTCCCTTCTTGGGGGGGGAAGAGAGGTTCAGGCCCATTGACCCATCCGTCAGGTAAGGTTTTCACTTGGCTCCTCCTCCCAAAGAGAGTTTTCAAGTGCCAGTTATTATATGTTTGAAAATATTTTGGTGAGGTAGGACTAAGTGTGTCGATTGGCTCTTGGCATGGAATGTTGTGTTGTCACAAGCTGGATTCGACAGTTTGGCACACCTATGGAGAGGGCATCTTGGTATGTGCTCAAGGGGGCCAAATGTTTAAGTAACCTCTGGCTTCGCAGCAGCTTCTGTCTTGGAGATTACTTGATTTACGATGGTGGGCTATCCCGCTTTTCTTCTGTCTGATAAGATAAGCACAAGTCAGTTGCTCCCTTTGTTAACTCCTTGACTCTTGACGCCTGAGTCTGGGCATGTCATTGACAAATCCAGCAAGGCCATGATCACAGCAACCTATGGAAGATTGATAGAAGGGATCATAAGAAAAGTTAAATTATAATGAGCTTTAATGATATTTTCTAGGTGTTAGCAGTTTTTATTATTATAGTTAGTATTCTTACATACACAATGATCTAATGCTATAACTGTTGTAGTAACCTCTGTTTGAAATATATGTAAGCTACTTATGAAGGCAGTGGATGTATGTAGATACAACTTTTCACTTTAAGTCATTAGAACCATTGTACAACAAAATAATTAAAACCAAAGCAAGTCTTGGTCCTCAGTGGATAATTGGGATAGCTGTAATGATACCTGTAAATGTAAAATTTCCACTTACTAGAGTGATTCTAATTAAACTAAAGTAGATCCTTGCTGTTTTGAGAAGACAGGAAAACCCTAAGATGAAGAGGCTCCTAAATAACACTACTTAGACAAACTTGACTTGCTGTTTTGGGGAGGGATAGGAAAGCTCTAAGATAGAGAGACTCCTAAATAATGTTATTTGGACAGCTCAGCCTTGGGAGGGCAGATGCACCAAGCTACAGATATAAAGAGGCACCAAGAGGACAACGAGACTGGAGCAAAACAACCTGGAAGGACACGGTATACTGATCTTGGAACTGAGTTTGCGCAGAAACAAAGGTCAACCAGCGGACACTGTGATGAGGAGTATAAGCCTTCATCTTGAGACCCCCAAAGACCACCCAAGGACACTAATAGACATGCGTGAAGGACATTGACATATGCTAATTAGTTGTTGGAAAAGTCATGAATATGCTAAGCGCTTCTCGGAAATATAATGAATATGTGTATTGTGATTGTATTTAAACTGAAATGACAGGGTATTTGGTGTGCACGTTTGGAGGAGAGATCCCCGTGTGCCCAGCGCCGTAGTAAAGAATACCTGCTTAATAGTCTGCCAACTATTGAGTTTTCAGTTCCGGCTTTTCACAGCATCAGTAGGATAAGAGTCACCTAAATAATTCTACTCCAGACAGTTCGGCCTTAGGAAAGCAGACGCACCAAGCTACAGAGATAAAGAGGCACCAAGAGCGCAACAAGACCAGAACAAAACAACCTGGGAGGATACGGTTATATCCTATAACCTGGGAGGATACTCAGGTCGTAGAACTGAGTTTGTGCAGAAACAAAGGTCAACCAGTGGACACTGTGATGAAAAGTCCGAGCCTGCATCTGAAGAACCCCAAAGACGACCTGGAGGCACCAACAGGTATGCCTGAAATACATTAACATATGCTAATTAGTTCTCAGGAAAACCATGAATATGCTAAGCATTTCTCAGAAATATAATGAATATCTATTTTGTGATTGTATTTAACCTGGAATTAAATTGGTGTTTGGCGTGCAAGTTTGGAGAGATCCCCTGTGTGCTCAGTGCCATAATAAAGGATAGCTGCTTAACAGTATTTATTGTACTATTAGGTTATTACCAGATCTTTGAATCAATTGGCAACCCAGATGGAACCTACTATGTTCAGCTGCGGGACCCGGTAAGAACAGGACCCACTTGGGCGCTCTCAGGACCTTTTTGCTGAAGTGGCTCCTCACCTTATCTGGATCATCATGGGAACAGACAAGGACCATCCGTGAGTAAAGGTATTCTTTTATTACTACTGGCATTGATCAAAGGTTAGGGCCTCCCATAAGTAGTAATCTGGTTATGCGGGGAGAGTATACTGTGCTGCTGCTGCTCTCTCTCACTCCTTTTGCTTGCTTGCTCACATGCTTTCTTACTTGTCTTCAGAATAAAGGAAACTAGATTGGAGAAAAGAAAAATCTGACTGATTTCTTCGCTGCAACCATTTTTTTCGCCACATAGAGGCTTTACCTGCTGGGCTTGCTTGCTTGCATCATATGTTTCACATTCATGGATAACCTGAGCAATGGTGTCCATGGTCAAGTCCACCCCTAGGTCACAAGCCCATCTATATGTTACATCTCTTCCTTGCTGGCCTGAGGTGTCATGGGCCCACCGAGCTATATACAATTCACTGTTATGTTGCCAGTCCAAATCCACTTGAACCACTTCAATCTTGACAGACTGATCCACCTCCTGGTTGTTTTGATGTTCCTCAATGGCCCAGCTCTTAGAGATGTGGGCATACACACAATGTACTTTCACAACTAGATTCTCTAGCTGGGCAGCAATATCTTGCTATAATGGGGCAACCCAGATGGGTTTGCCTCTGTGCTGCCAGTTGTTCTTCTTCCATTGCTGCAGCCACCCCCACAAGGCATTTGCCACGATCCATTAGTCAGTGTAGAGACAGAGCACTGGCTAATCTTCTCAATCAGAAATGTCTAAGGCTAGCTGGATTGCTTTCACCTCTGCAAACTGGCACGACTCACCTTCTCCTTCAGCAGTTTCTGCGACTTGTGGTGTAGAACTCCATACAGCAGCCTTCCACCTCCAGTGCTTTCCCACAATGCAACAGGACCTATCAGTGAACAGGGCATATTTCTTCTCATTTGCTAGCAGTTTATTACATAGTGAGGCCTCTTCAGTACGTGTCACCTCCTCCTCTGGTGATACTCCTAAAGCTTTGCCTTCTGGCCAATCCATGATCACTTCCAGAATTCCTGGGCGACTGGGGTTTCCCACTCGTGCCCACTGTGTGATCAGTGCAACCCACTTACTCCACATAGCATCAGTGGCATGATGCGTAGAGGTGTCATTGATGGCCTCGCTGGACTTGTCAATGCAAGACGAAAGACATGCTCAGACTCGTTTAGGGGTGACTGATACCAGCACGTATTGGTTTTCTGGTTTAGCTGCAGTGGCTGTTGCTGTGGTTGGGGCAGTCATGGGGGTTGGGGCAGCTGCGGGCATTGGAGTGGCTGCAGAGCCTGTTGTGAGGGTTGGGGAAGCTGCAGTGTCTGTCGCTGTGTTTTCCCCTTCTTTTCCTTGATAGCATTGAATGGTGTTGAACAGGGCAGCTCGGTAAGCATTGGCCGAGCCACAGCATGTTGCAGTGAGTTTTGTCTCTCTGGAATTGCCAGGGTGACAGCATGTTTTTCCAAATATTTCACTAGTTTGTCAGGATTCTGCACTTGTTCAGGGGCAAGGTTCAAAAACACAGGAGGTGACCACTGTCCTAGATAATTTCCCGTGCTATGCCACACACCACACCACTCGTAACTTCCCAGCCTCGGAACAGATCTCTATGCGATATTTTTAACTACTTGTTTAATCCTAAACAAAACCTGAAACACATTCAGGAAACATAGCAATAGGAACATGCTGGCATGAATATCTCAATGATACTCAAAATTCCCAAAAGCCGTTATAACAAGCCTGAAAGAGGAGTGAAAGAGTGCGGAAAAGCATCTCCTCCAGTGTTCCCCATAGAGTGGGTCTGATTATTGATAAATTCCGAGAGATGGCGTCCTGGATACAGAAATGACTGCATACAAATACAACCGTAACCCTCATCATTCTCATAGCCCTTCGCTGGACTCTGTGCAGCACTTCCTCATCTTTCTTGAACTGGGAAACACAGAACTGGATGCAGTAAGTGATTTTACACACAGTTCATGGCTCAAGAGTCCCTCATATTCACTTGCTCCACAGCTGAAAGGTGCATAACAGTTCCAGCTTCCAAACTCACATCACCAATTTTCAGAAAGAGCTATTGTCAAGAGCAAGGCTATTTTTAGTCTGCTTTTCAAGGACTTACTGGAAATGTGGGAATTTTTAGTGCTAAATGGCATCTATATTGTCCCACATTGTTATTTTTATTTACTACTGAAATGTAGAGGCTTTCTGAAAGCCAAGCTGAGGATCTAATGCCCCATCATTCTAGACACCTTGCCTGTCTACATAAGAGAATGTCCCTGCTTAAAGTCCAAAGGCTTACAGTCTAAACGGATCAGAAAGATAAAAGACAGGAAATTCAAGTGTGCATAGTCTATATGACAGCCACCAAAATCCAAAAAGGTCAAGACCCACACTACAGTCACTGAACATTGCAGTGCCTAGTCCTCAGGTAGCTGCCCCCTTCAAGAGGATCCACACCCCCACATCATTTAGGGTCCTGGTGGACAAAGTCTTTGGATGTACCTTCAAGAAGACAGCATGGTGTTTCTGGGATATGGGAAAAAGGAACTGAAAGAAAGCACATATTGCCACTGAAACCCATAGTTTTGCATCTTCTCCTAAAGGCAGGAGCTTGAACTTTATTGATTTAAGATAGAGCAGAGGGAGTTAGAGGCAGCTGGTCTTTTAAAAAAATACGATGACACAGCTCTCCTGAGCATTTGACAACTTACTTCCTCAAAGTAAATCTTAAATATTTTCCTTTCTGCTTACATGAGCCCTTTTTAGAGGTATTGTATGAGTATTGTTCTCCATATCACAGGAGGAGAAAAGCAACAGATGTGCTTCTCCATTTTCTTTAGGGTCTTGCAAATCTCGCCTGGGAATATTTGTTAGTTTCTGGTTTCTTCTAATTCCACACTGTTTGAAAGAGTAAGATACAATAAGGTGAAGCTATCTGCATGTTTGTACTTCTCAAATGAAGTTTATTTCATTTGCAAAGAGTGTAATGGAATTCTGAGGAATTAGTTTTGTTTATCATTTTAGGGAATTGGATGAATTTTCTGCTTAAGAAATAGTTACTGAAATATAGCACATTTGTGAGACCTTGCCCGAATTGATAAATAATGACCCACATACTCATGAGAGATATTGGTCCTCTTGCCATTTGCAAAACTGACTCTAAAATGATAGCTTTAGTGATTAAAGACTGAAAGAAAGAGGTCTTAGAATAACCAATGGATTCTCCAGTATATGTTAATATATTCTGTTTGGAAAGTCTATTTCCATTTATATTCCAGATGAAAATACTTTGTGACTTTATGGCATGTAATCACATTTTTTTCTGCAGAAACCAAGTACTCTGGCTAACATGGGAATAAGAATCTAAAAAAATTGTGATGGATTAAATTAATGAGGAAGTGTTGATTTCAATAAAAATACATTTTAAAAGATTGTAAATAAAGAAACTTAGTGATGGATTCAATTTTTTTCTCTTAAAAATTTTTTTCATTTTATTATATCTTATATAGTAAGTTTCATACTGTAATGGTAAAAACAAAAAATGGAACAAGAATTTTTCAGTTAATAAAACCAAGTTTGCACTTGCCTAAAAAATTTCTAGAAATTTCATTTTACTGGATTTTAATGTTTTTTCATTTCATGTTGTAACAGAAAGAAATTTGAAATTGCTGGGTCTTTCTTCTGGAAAGGAAACTTATATATTCAAATAGCTCCAGCCAGACCACCCAGAATGTTTTGTATTGAGTCAAGCCTTTTCGTGAAAGCTCACATTTCTGCAGGCCAGCTGTCTAATCTGAGAAATTGTTTTGGTTTCGGCTGCCGCCGGCAACAAAAGCGCCACGCGGCCGCCCCTCCCCCCGCCG
>Ga0065711_1045464_pt1 | contig 13468 bp, 8 predicted proteins | sample Hoacrofraction12_FD_59098 | JGI IMG/M metagenome (GOLD analysis project Ga0065711, IMG submission 59098) | Hoatzin crop microbial communities from Cojedes, Venezuela - Epithelial fraction 12 v2 (version 2) | ecosystem: Host-associated > Birds > Digestive system > Esophagus > Crop | place...
ATGAAAGTGGTGAGGCCCTGGCCCAGGTTGCCCAGAGAAGCTGTGGCTGCCCCCTCCCTGGCAGTGTTCAAGGCCAGGTTGGATGGAGCTCTGAGCAAGATGGTCTGATGGAAGATGTCCCTGCCCATGGCAGGGTGGGTGGAATGAGATGGTCTTTAAGGTCCCTTCCAACACAAACCATTCCGTGATTCTATGATTCTATGATATTTGGCTGGCCAACAGGTCCAAAATATATAGGGGGTAGAAGGCCCAGCAGCTGGCAGGCAAGATGAGCTGCGTGAGCCCATGTGTTTCACTTTCTTAGGAAACGAGGCTATAAATATGATGGTTAAGCATCTCCCAGATAAGAGGCACAAATCACGAACATTGTGGATGAATGTGAAAAATAAACTGATTTGGAAAGGTGCCTTGATTTAAAAGCCTGCCTGTGCTGTACTCGTACATCAGCATGCGTCGGAGAGATGGGCTGGATCTGGAGAGGAATTTGGCTCTGGGTTCAGCTCCGTCTCTGTTTTCAGCCACCGTTCCCAAGCCAACAGCTGGCCCTGGATAACCCAGCTCTCCTGATGGTTCATCCAACTGCAGGGGATCTCCAGGGGAGTGCTGGCATCTCCCTGCATGTGTTGGTGTCCCGGATTGTGTTATGATGACCCAAGGAGAATAGCTGGGCTGCTCGTGAGAGAATGGAGTTGCTCGGATGAATTAATTGTTGGACCTCTGGTGATGGGTCCTGACCCTGGTGAGGTCAATGGGAATTTTCCTGTTTGATTCATCACAGCAAGAATTTCATCTCCCAGGGAGGACTTTTCCCTGGCTCTGACCAACACCTCAGCTAATTGGCATAGCTCTCTCGTTACATCATTGTTTTCTTGCTTTCACAGAAATGATTGACCCAGAGAGACATATTTTACCTGGAAAGGCAGACCGAGAGCTAACCGAGAAAAGCAGGAGGTGTGTCAAAATTTCGTGTTGAAAAAACACAGAAAGGCTGAGAGTGGATCTGGACAGCTAATGGATTTAGGCTGACGCAGCTCATAGGCAGAAAGCTGTTAGGTGTAAACAGGCTAGTTGCTTTGGGATTATTGCCGGGTGATTGCAGAGGAAAGGAGGAGCACCAGAGATGCAGTCCATGGATGAGGAGAAAAGCCTGTCAGGGGCAACAGTATGCAACTTCCGGATCCCTGCCCCACCATGTTTAATACAAGAAAGCATGGGCTTTTCCTTCATCTCACTGTGTTGTGGAAGAGGGAAGAACGTGGGACAGTCGTACTGGGATATTTGCATTTTCTGGGCTAGGTGGTGGCTGACAGACAGCACATTCCTGCTGCGAACCCCATGGGCAAAGGGGTCTGTATGCATGTGGGAAATCCCTGCTCCTTTTCTGTGCCTTATTTCTTATGTCAGACCTTCCCAGTGCCTGTAAGAACCTGGCACAGCCTGGAAACAAGGAGTAGCATCGGGCTTGCCTGAGGAACACTGTGTAGCTTTTGCACCAAAAGTGATGGAAAAAAGGCTGCCCCATTGCAAGTGTTCTTTCTGGGAAGGTGTGGGCTGCTATGTTCGCTCATGGGTGGTGGGAGAGCATGCACCCCACCACTGGCAGCTTTGCTGAGTGTCAGCAGGAGTCACAGACAGGCACTTGCTGTTCTGTTAAAGTTCAGGTTTATTGCTTTCAGGTAAGGAGAAAGGCAATTTCTCATCTGTGCGTGACAGGTAACAACCAGATACCAGATACCAACAACCAGAAAAGGGGCAATACATTGTGTTGATGGCCTTGATTTCTTCTCATCGCAGCGTTTCCTGGAAAGTCACAGTAAAAGCAAAATGCAACATATTCAGAAGTCCATGAGTGAATCCACAGCCATGTTCTCCCAAGGGACCGACAGTCACAGAAACGCACAACATTTCCTTCCCAACAGCAGCTTGTTAGTGGAGCCTGCAGTTCTCCATGTGCTGCATTTTGCTCCTTTGGAAACCTTCAGCTGTTTGCAGTAGTGGGTGACAAGCTTTTACAACAGAGGATGATGGGTTCAAAGCAGTACCTAGCCAGATATTCACCAGAAATGCAGTTTCCCACTCGGCACAAGCCTCCTTCATGGTTACAGCTGTCTGGTCCATGGGCATCTCCTGTACAAAGAAGAACCAAGTTGGTGGGTAAAATGCGAGGGGCTTCCTCTGGCACCATGTGCCCGGCCAGCCAAGCCAGGACTGCGAGCGTGCATGGAGTCTGGGCGTGCACGGTTCCATAGGGCACACCCAGGATCCCCGACCCAAAAGACAGCTTCAGACTTCTGTGTTAAAAACCCCAAGTTCCAGAGCCAACCTCACCCAAGGAACATATTTTCACACGGCTGTGTTTTTTCAGGACATTGGCAAAGACCGCGCACGGGAGGTCAGAGCTGTTGTTCTCGCCCTACCAAGGAGCCAACTGCAGCCTGACAAAAGGCAGAAATATTTTCCCAGAGCACGGGACATCTCCTTTAGGGCTTCTCCAGCCAGTCTGCTCATAGAAAGGCAGCAAGGTGCCCCATTTTCACAGCTTCATCCCTGCTCAATTTTGCATTACCCCAAGGGATTAAATCATGCATTTTGTCAAAGCGTTTGACCCACTATTTCATCCAGAAAACTGAGGACAACTTTCCCCTTTGATATTTATAGTATTTTGATTTGAATACATAGCAAGGAATGATTATTCCTGTTCCCAGATACCTCTGTTTACCACCCTCGGCCTTCCTGGTCTTACCGTGTCCTGTCAGGTTGACGAAGATTAAAAAGAACCAAAGGATCCCCATTGCTTTCGTTCTGCTGGAAAACTGCAGAGCTGAGAGTGAGATTTTGCAGAAGCCTCTGCGTGCTGCTGGCATGCTGGGTGGCATCCGGTAAGAGGGAGGGAGTAGGCAGGAGTTAATTTTATTCCAGTCTGGGGAGTAACACTTGCTGCTGAGAAACCCTCCGTGTCGTTCTGACCCAGTGCTGCTGCTCCAGACAATGTCGACTTGCTTCACGTTTGCTGGCTATCGGCTTCCCCAATTCGTCTCCCCAGCAGCTGGCATTTTGAACTGGTAGATTGCCAGCTGCAGGCAGCTCGGTGGAAGAAAAGGCTCAGAGGGGGTGTCCTCTGTCCTTCACCCGCAGCCAGCAAAGTCCCCGAGGAGCTGATGGGTGGGAGGGTGGCAACCTGCAAGGAAAAAATCCTGAGGAGCTTCAAGGAGGAGAACCTTGCAGCCTAGGAGGGATTCATTTTTCATCTGAGCTAGTGTGAATGTTTTCTCTAGCTGAAACCTGGGTGTGCTTCTTTTTTTCCTGCCAAAAAGGCGATTCCAGCTTTGGCTTCCGAGGAATTTGGGAGGCTTCATTCCTGAGTGTGATGAGCACACAGCACTGGTGGAGGAGGTAGCCGGTTAGCTCAGCAATGCACCACTTGGTGGTCATTATCTGACAGATAGGCAGCTCTTGCTGTAAAATCAGCCTGTGATATTCCAGCTACCCCTGTCTGGCTGTCCCTGGCTAGTGCTGCTGTTTGCTGCCCCTTCAGCTGTGTTAATATAACTGTTTGTGTGGATACATCCTAAACTGGGTAGTTGAAAGATCAAGGTTGAAAATGCCCTTCTCCCTAAAAAAATGTAGTTCAGAGGCAGTTGATAGAGGCAAAGTTTGCTGTCCTGGATCAGCAGGCATGAAAATCTTGGTTTGTGTCTCTTTAGATGCCTAGGTGTTGTGGACTTCTGCTTGAGTGACAGTTGCAGACAAGACACTCTGGAAGCCCCGTATGATACCCTGGGTCATCTGAAGTGACACCAATGTCCAGCTGTGGGCAACTGAGTCTGGTCCTGAAGCCAAGAAGGACAAAAGACAGATTTCATCTGTCTCTAGGCTCAGAAGAGTTAAAGCGTCTTGTTCAAAGGCTGACCAGTCCTGATCTAGGGCGATCAAGTGCTGGCAAACTCTTGATTTTCCTTTTGCACTTAATAGTCTGGTTACTCCATTACTCCATGCTCATCTGCTGGACCAGAAATAGGTCCAGCCACCCTCTTGGAATGAGAACTAGTCCCTTAGCAGTGGGACTGTTCCTTTGGGTCTAGAGCGAGTAGTTGGTCTGGGACTTTACACAACATTTTGTACGCTGTACTGTTTGGACTCTGGGCTATGTGGTGGGCAAACCTGCAAGGCAAGTCAGTCTGGAAAAAGAGCTTGACGCTGTGGGCAATTCCATGCTAGAGAGACAGTGATCTCAGAGGAACAGCAGTCATTTGCCTGCTGCAGTCTGATAATAATTTCCAGGTGGGCCTGCTCAGGTTTTTCAAAGAAGAGAATTTTTCTACCTCTCTATTTCTCTCCCAAACAATTGCCATGTGTGCCTGGCATCACGGATCATATCCACCAGGCAGTCTTGATGTAGCCGTCTGTTTCTAGATGAGAAGAGAGAATGACATTGGATTTTGGGGCTAGAAAAGAGGGCCTGAGATGGTTCAGTTTGCTAGGGCAGTTGTAGCAATTCAGATACAGAACATATGAAGATATACCAAGTTTTCTGAGAATGAGTGGTCAGTTTGGAAGCTATAAGGGTCAGGGATGACCTAGGCTCTGGCCCCAGCTTGCACTGACTGGCAGTGTGATCCTGGGCTTTGAAGTCATCAGGAGCTTAGGGCTACACATGTGCCCAAATGTTTTGTGGAAGTAAAGCACAACTGTTTGCCCAAGGGTACATCTGTCATCTAGTTATTTGTGCATGTGTGTTTGATTTTCAAATCATTTCACTTCTCTCTGCCCTCCTATCTTCTGTCTGATCTAAACATGTTCATTGATCCCTGTCCCTCCAAAACACCCTCCACCACTCCTGAAAATGGAAGGAGACAATCAAAACCGTACCGAAGACCACACTGACAATTTACTGCTGTAGACCATCCAGCTCGAGCACCTTCTCCAGGCTCTGCATACTTTACAAACACAACATAGCTTCAGAGATAGCCAGATCAAGCCCCAAATTTGCTGTGTCCGCAATTCAGTAAAGCACCTGAGTGGTGCAACACACATCAGGACTTCATCCTTCACATTTCCCAAAGGCTTATCTGATGCCTGCACCTCTAGAGTTTGAGCTGAATTTGTGCTGGGTAAAGAAAGACTGCTGCAGACGTAGACATGGAGGGTCCCAAGAGGGAATCAGTGTTGCTGTTACTCCTAGGCACACTGAGAATCTCTCTGTCCGAAAGACGGTGAGATGTGCAGATGCTGAGCAGTGGGTGGCCAGATAGAAACACCAAATAATAAATTCTTCCCAGAAAATAACTTGCAGTGGCACCAGGGAGAGGTGGGGCAGGAGCTGATCAGAGAAGTAAAGCAACAGGAGCTTTGTACCCAAAAATCCTGCTAGCAGGATCTTATTTTAATGAAAGCAGAACTACGATGTTTTTCAAGCCCAATCTAAAGTCTCAGGATGACTCTCCAATGGGTAAGTCCTTCACCAACTCCGAATCTCTCTCTCTCTCTCTGCAGCATTTTAGTGACTGTTGATAATGGGTGGTGATCTCATCTTTGCTGTAACAGCAATTGCTCCTGAGGCTGCTGGAGCAGCTATCCTGGTTGGAGTCATGACCTGTACAGAGCTCATCAGGACACTCAGAGCCACCACTATTGATTAATTAAACGTCACTTGAATCCTCCTGCCCTGGCAAAGCATGGGGAGGAGTAGCCAGTGTTCCTGTCTGGCACATGTGTGGTGAGGGACTTCTGGATATCTGAATGCCTGAGTCAGCGGAGAGGTGGTTCCTGGCCCATTAAACTTTGCTTCCCACAGACCATCAAAGATGTGTTCACCAGGTATTTTTCTCAACTTGCATCAAACTTTAGAAGAGCCACTTTTGTTTCAAGTCTGGATACAGGCTTGTGTGCTCAAAACCTTCCAACTTTTCCAGCTGTGCCACTTGTCTCTCTCTGTGTAAAAACCTTGCTCTTCTTGTGTCATTCAACCATGGTGAAGTGGTGGAGTGACCCAAGAGCAGCCTCTCACCTGCAAACTCCCTCTGTGTTTTGCTTCTTTATTACCCATTTCCTTCAATAAGAAAGCTTAACTGTCCTCAACCCTGTAAAGCATCCAAGCGCAACAGCAACATGATGCTGGTAAGCAAGATCAGGCTAATCAAGAAGACTGTAATAGAGAGGTAGCTCTGCAAGCAGACATTTCCCTCTGATGACTCCTCCACAGCACGACACCTGGCATTGGGGTAAGGCAGAGAGCCAGGGACAGCAGATTCTTACAGATACAGTCACTGTCACAGTTCTCTCAAAAACCCTTAGTTTCTTCTGAAATTAAAGAAAATTGGCTTCTCCTATCCACTTCTGAAGCAGACAAGCCATCTGCAGCATTTCTTCTCTTTCCACGCCTTTCTGTTCTCACTTGTCCTTCTGAGACTCCTCCAGGAAGAGCTGCTGGCATTAAAAACTCCTAAAATAGTGCAGATCAACTGGTGTAGGCAGACCGTAAGCCTGGAGTGGCATTTACTATGTAATGCTTATGTATTTGTGGTTTTTTCCTCCCTAAAGATTTTTTTTCACTGTGCATAGTTACATAAATTGCCCTCCCTCTTCTCTAGCAAAAAACACGGAGGGCAGAGAACAGTCAAAGCGAAAATGCTTAAAAAAATTCTCAAATTATTTCTAAATCTTTCTTCCCCTTTAGTACTCCATCCTAGGTAAACAAAAGTGGCTTCAGGACAAGTTCTGCTGTTTCCACGCATGTCTCCCTGCCTTGTGACACAAACTCGGGGAACACCTACACCTCCTTGAACTACCAGCCACAGACATAACAGAAAACACCCTCAGAGAGTGCAAAGAATTTCTTGCAACATCGATAGTCCTGGGAGAAACTGAAATAAATTAGTTTGAACAGCTGATTGGGGATCTCATTTGAAGAGCATTCGTCTCCAATTTCTAAGAATCCCTGTTAAGCTCTTGGTTGGTTACCCAGACTGTCACATGGAGAGGTGATGCTGTGATGGAAAAAAAGTTTTCCCGTTGGCAGATGTCAATATAATTTTACACATCTTTAGAATGGAGGAAGAAATTGTTAGACGAAGGTCATCTCACCTGTCTGAATGCTGGCTGACTGAGAGCGAGGTTATTCTTTGGTCACTGAGGGTTGAGTGCAATGATGTTGAAGGTGGATCTGTTCCTCTCTGTAGACGAGAAGAGCAGCCTAGGATGACTAGGATGATGGTTAACACACTGATTTAGAGAATGACCTTTCTGAAGTGTGTGGTGGGGATGTGAACAAGCCTTTTGCATTAGTTCAGACCAGAGGAAAGCTTATCTCAACTTTGAGAAACAAGATGATGGAAATCTGCTGCTGCAAGGGGCTTTCTGTCCTATGTGGGAAGGGTTTGAAGTCCTCCAATCCAAGCAAGGTGCCACAGCTTGTGCTCCAAGGGTTATTTTTTGATAGCTGGGAGATGAATGCCACCCCTTCTCATTTTCCTCTGCAAAAATGTCCAGCTACTCAGCCTTAAACCAGAGAAAATAGAAAGCCAGTAGTCATGGCTAGGAGCTAGTGAGCACATGGAGATGATGCTCAGAAGCAAACACTTTTTTGCCTATGTTTTGAAAGAAACTTCTACAGTTAATAAATTCAAACTTAGCACAGAAGGAAGCACAGATTGCACAAGATGGTTTTAGATAGAAGGTTACAAACACATTTGCTTGGTCAGACACCAAACCTTCCCATAGGTGATACCTGTGCTCAACAGGGTGCAGTCTATTAGTAGAAATAGAGAGACAGGGAAGAGCAGTTGACTGGCATCCTGCTTTGGAGAATGGGACTTGAATAAGGTAGACATGGCCTGACCATGCCAGTTGGACAGTTCTTGTTTCTATCACTTTAACAGAAGGAAAAGACATCACCTTCTATTAGGAAGGAAAGGAAAGAAGGAAGAAAGGAAGACAGATAAGGAGGGAGATGAAGTTCGAATTATGAGGCAATTTGGTTTCCAAGGACGTTAGCAAAGTTTCTGTGATTTTTTGTGTATGAGTATACTAGAGAGACATTCTGCCTCTTTCCATACATATACAACTGTTATACCTGTTTATTTGGTATTTATTGCCTTTGTTATAGAAAGAAACATGTCACTTCTAGCTAATTGCACATTTTGCATGTTGAAGAACACCAGACATCTTCTTTACAACACCAGGAAGAAAACTTGTTTGTTTTCTTGGACATGCATTTCTGTGGTTTTCCGCAATTCCTTGAGGCCTTTATTAGAGTTCTGTGCAGCACTTCCATTCTCTGTAAGGGCAAAGTCCCACTTGTTCCTGCAGACATTTGATTTCTGGAGGCACGCAATGACCTCCCTCGTCTTGACAAGTATGGAAGTTTGATGTCGTGTCTGGAACGAAAAGGATTTTAAGTAAAACCAGCAAACATTACACCACCATCTGAACTAACTCGTACATGGGAAGTGTCATGAAGTCCTGGTTGCTGTGTCTCCAAAAGCAAAGACACAAAAAAGGACTATGGGGGTCATCAGAGAACTTCTGTAAAAATTGGAATTTGTAACCCACCAACTTGGAAAAGAAACAACTGAAGAAATTATATTGTAAGGTTATATAGAAGGTGACTGCAGAATGACTACATTTCATTTGCGGTACAGAAGCAGGTGGTACTGAATAAAATTATGAGGTAAAAGGATTCAAAATAGCAGAAGAAATTCCTAATGTGATGGGGGGAAAATCCAGTAAGGACTTCTAAACACAAACATGACTAAATCTCAAAGTCTTGAGCTGCAAATTCATGAAAACAGGAGAATATATAAGGAAGTATAATTATATGATTGTGGTGTTTATTAATAGCCACTTTACACACATAGAGTAACAGTATAGAAACATCCACTTCTGGCCACAGACAGATACAGGATGCTGGATCAGATGAACCTTAGGTCTGATTAACACATTTCGCTATAAAGCATGTATTGACTTAATGGTATACATTGACTGTTGAGGAGCTCCAAAAGTAAGCCAAGTCCAGAAAGGATTAGCCAAATTTGCAGGGAAAAGGTCAGCTGGCACCTGTTAAGCATAACAGTGTGGATGTAGTCAGCAGTCCCCCAAGAGATGATTATGGGAAGATATATCAAGGAACGAGAACTCTGTGTGGGCCACAATTTTTCTTTTCTTTCTGTTCCATTGGAGGCAGGATGTTAGGCTACGTGGTATTTGGCCAGCTCAAAACGGAAATTCTGGTCCTGTGCTCCATGCTGCCATTAATGGAAGAATAGCCAGGTCCATCTTTGTAGATGGGAGGAGGTGGCTTAGGCCATTTGGAGACAGGGTAAGAGTGTGTTTTGCTGACTTTAGTAATCTCATCTCCAAATGTTGCCTGCCTGGGCAGGGTTTCCACACATACCTATACAGCAGGTCTTCTGACGCCGAGAGCAAGTCCCAAATGCGGCAAACGGCTCTGGGCAGGATTTTGAATGGAAACAGAAACCATGGTAGCCAAGACAACGTAAGGTGTCTGTGGGCAAGCCGAGACCTACAGGGAGAATGGGATTCACAGCTGTGCTGCAGGATCAGTTCATTTCTCATGGTCTTTCTCCTGCTGAAACCCCATTAACCCCAACTAGGGGTCTGATACAAACGCCCCCAAAGCCAAAGGCAGCTTTTCCAGAAGTTTTGAGAAGCCTCATGGAACCTCACAAGACTCCAAGGAAGGCCTTTGTACAACTGGAGAAAAATAAGCTGTTGGTGGCAAGTTTCTGAACACATCCTGGGCAAGTGTGTTGTAGTGGGAGGGGACAGCCCAGCCTGTGGATGCTTCTAAGTTCTGGGACTGTAAAGCTGCAGGCTGGTCATGCAAAGGACAGCACCAAGTTCATATGCTCTGACATGTACCTATGACTTAAAAAAAAAATCAAAAGCTGGAATCTGGTCCAGTTAACAGGGACAAGCGATTTGCCCAGTTCCTTCCTTCTCTGAAAGCCTTACTCCAAGATAGCTAGTTTCTTTGAGCATGAAGAAAAGCTAGACTAAAAGCACCATCAGTAAATGAGTCAGTGAAGTAGAAGGGCTGAGGAAGGGAAACCAGCATATTCAGAGAGCTTCAGTAAACTTCACCGTTATAGCTCAACTTGAGTAATACAATGGAACACCTCTGCTGCTCTTCTACCTTACACAAAGGAAACAATTTATGACCTTGGGGTAAGAAGAGGCGGATGATTTCCATGGTGCCATCTTTCAATAGTCCCACAAAATGACATAAAGAGACTTCAAAGAGTCATAAGGAGCCTTCAAAGAGTCATAAGGAGTCAACAGCCACTAGTGGCTTCTGTGGGGAGGTTCTGGTTTGAAAACTGGTCACCATAGTTTAGTTTTTCGCTTCTGCTTCTAGACTGAGAAATAGGGAACAACTCTAAGGGAAGGAACTGAAGAACATGGAGGAGTACATTCTACGCCACCGCACAAGTTAGTTGTACCTCCTACACAGGCAGACCCCAGCGTGGGTCTTGCCCCTTACCTGGAACAGCCTGGAGGAGGAAAAAGAGAAGAGCCATGAGGCAGAAGAAGAGCTTCATGGTGGAAGGTCTCAGCTGTAGCTTGGAGACAGGGCCACAACACCAGAACCTTGCAGCAGGGGAGGAGGGAGCACTCGTGCATTTATAGGGCTGTGGGAACAGACCTGGCTGTCCGGGGGACCTTGGCAGTGGTGAGTGTGGAAGGCAGTAAGTACAGCTTGACCGCCGCACACGGCTAAACCTGAACAATGGCAGAGGGTCACAAAGGCAAGTGGAGAGGTTATTATACCTCCCTACCTGGCCACTGGAAAGGCTGCTTCTCAATACTGACTCACCTGAAGAGCATTGTTGCTTGTTAACTTCAAAGATCAAGGTGGTTGGTAATGGACCACCTGGAGAAATTTAGCCATCATTTTGGTGGGAGAGAAGGCATCTGGGAATATCAGAGGAATGTGGATGACTGAGTATCGCGGAGGGTCCAAGGTGCTCCTGCAATGTTTGCAGTCTCCGTTCATCAATGCAAAGAAATTATTTTTTGCGTCGTTTCCCTAACTGAAAAATCAAATTTGAACCAACTAAGCAATCAATTCTCTTTCTGAAAATATTAGTTGGTTGATATCATGGGCTCTTTTCCGTTGCCCAGATATATAGTTCTAACTCCTGTGGGCTGCCCCAGGGTATCCTAAGAATTTTATGGGACTACCTGGTAACACATTGGACCTCTGGAACAAGCTGCATATGAATAGAGGGGCAAACAGATGGCCATGTGAATGGTCTAACTTGTTTAAAATGGCAATGGAGACTTTTGTGGTCAACTGACTGAAACTTGACAGCAGTGATCAGTGCTATACACACAGATACTGAGATGTAGGCATCTGCAATGGATGTGGCTGCATGGGAGTGAGATATTTAATTAGTGATTCTAGGACTCAAATCACCTGTTTAGCTGTGTGGGACTTCAGGAGCTAACACATGTGGAGACAACTGCACTGTAGATACCTGTGCTTATCTGGCCAAGTCCAGAGCTTAGGGTGTCTATCATCATCGAAGGTCCATCAGGGATAACATCTGGCCTCCAGCTGCTGCTCCATGAGGGTGCAGATCCCCCATAGCTCCTGCATAATATCTGCCATCCCCAGGGAGAGATCGACACTTCTAATGTCACAGGGCATCTCAAATGGCTCCAGTCTTTATGTGTGGGCAACCAAGTCAATCTCTAAATGTTCTCAGTTGTGAACTTCTGGTTGCTGTCATTTTGTAGAAAAAAAATGAAAAAAAGAGAATGTTATAGAATCGTTTGTGGTCCTGCTTTGTGATGCAATGATCAAAAGGTTTCATACAAAATAAAGCATTTCTAGTAGCAAGGAATCCTGTCCCAAAACACCACTATCAGCTAGACCACTCCCTGTGTAAGCCAGGAGACCCTGGATACTGTCCCTACTCCAGTAGATGTATGATTCTTTTTATAGCACATACAGCAGGGTAAAGAAAGTAAAATGAACATTATTCTTTAGTACTTGACAGCCTGAAAAGGAGCACTAATGGATTTAAGTACCCCAGGGAAAAACAGAACTGTAGCTGGGTCTCGCAAATCCTAGATACAAAGCTGTCAGACAAAAAAAGTAATAACGTCCTCTTATCCCACAGTGGTGTATGAAGCAGCCCTGAAAAGCCTTTCTTCCATACCAATTGCTGCAGTGATTGCAAAATGCATCTACAACTTGCCACGGTGCAATAAAATCCAAATTTACTCATAAAGAGCAATCCTACCCCTAATTTTCACGCTTGGATATCTAGTTTCATGTATCTGAATACGTATGGATTTACATACCCAACTGGTTTAGTTTTTTTCTCTTTTGAGTGACTTACCTGAGAAACTCCATTGAAACTTCTGATAAGGTGGAGAGCAGAAGATATTTTTTTTCCAACCTCTTTATCTTATGCATTAATCAAAATTGTTAAATCATCCACATAAATCTCTTCAGACACACTAGGAATAGTCCATGAATTATATGTATGGGTTTTTTTCACAGTCATTAAAACAAATATGAGTTACAGTAGAAAGTTAATAAAACATTAGTTAAAAAAATATAATCTTAATAAAATGTGAATCCTCCTCCATTGTGTGAGATACAGAAATCTGGCGCACTGTCAGAACAGCATGTCTTAATATGTTATATCTGCAGTGGATAAAATTGGAATTTTTCCACTTAAATGAAGTTATTGCATCCAGCAGTGTGAGAAGTAAACTCCAGAAGGAAAACAGGGAAAGCATATACTTGACATCAAAAATAGAGGAAAAACCTTTTTAATGTAGAATTATGAATGAACCTAAGTTAGAGTAGACACATCTGTGAAGCTAAGAGCACACTTCCTTCTTCTTTATTCTTTGGGAACATAGAATACTCCTTTCTATTTCTTACAGCATCTGCATTTGCTATAGAAGCGCTTTCCAATCAGATACTCATTTATGTGGCAGTAATGTCTGCAGCTTCCTTTTAGACCACATCAGAAGTGTCCAAGACGTCCCAAGTCCTGCTGCCTGCATGTAGAAAACATTTTGTACTCCGATGAAAAAGGAGAGGCACAAAATGTTATCAGATCAATGGGTTTGTGGTTAGGTTGCCTGCGAGCCATCTGCAGCCTGTGTTGCATGCATAGCTGAACTTCTGAGTGACGCATCAAGCTGAAGAACAGAAAGGGGTTTGGTTTGGGCTGAAGTGAGCTGGGACTTCTCCAAGTCACTGCTATGAAATTGTCACTGGGAAAAAAAAATACATCATTACACTTCATGTGAAAATTTCCATTCATACTGAAATAAAACTTTTTCACAGAATAACAGAATGTTAGGGACTGGAAGGGATCTCTGTGGGTCATCCAGCCCAACCCCCTGCCGAAGCAGGGTCACCTACAGCAGGCTGCACAGGACCTTGTCCAGGCGGGTCTTGAATATCTCCAGAGAAGGAGAC
>Ga0065711_1008110_pt1 | contig 13467 bp, 9 predicted proteins | sample Hoacrofraction12_FD_59098 | JGI IMG/M metagenome (GOLD analysis project Ga0065711, IMG submission 59098) | Hoatzin crop microbial communities from Cojedes, Venezuela - Epithelial fraction 12 v2 (version 2) | ecosystem: Host-associated > Birds > Digestive system > Esophagus > Crop | place...
CTGTTCGCACCGAACACAGCCACTGTCTCTGCTGTCCTCCGGTACGAGTGCCAGGCTCAGGCACTCCCTGCAGCCAGAGACCTGGACACCTGCGTTCTTGTATGGGGCCTCTGTCTGGGTCCCCACACTCTTTCTAGCAACAGCTTTCCCACGGGTAGTAACCATAGTTAGAATGGATAGGCGATGCCCACTACTTGAGTAGCCAGGAGGGGGCTGCACCCTGCCCGCTCACCTTCCCCGCTCGCCCTGCCTGCGCAAACTGCTGCGCCGCTCCCTGGCTGCTGCGCCGGCTCTGTTTGCCGTCTCTGTGTTGCCGGCTCTGTTCGCCCGCGCCCCTGGTCGTTTGCGCTCGCCGGGGGCTGCTCTTATCCGTGAGGGTGTTTGGCCACTGTCACACCCGACCCCGCCCGCGCTGAGTCAGAGCTGCCGCCCTTTGGCACCTCCCGCTTTCCCATTCGGGGCGGGGTGGGGTGGGGGGGGCACGGGTCTCTCTCTCTCAGCGCTTTGGCTTCCTCGCCGCTGCGATGATGGAGAGTGCCTGAGGAGGTGAGGACACATGAGTATGTTTTGGCTTGAACTCCTCCATATGACTGGGCATAGACGGCACACGGAAGCAGTCTGTCTGTAACCTCTCTTAGAGCAGTCACGGGGATGAAGGCACAGTTTACTGTCTTCCTACTCTCCAATGACTTTTGCTTTACTTATCAGATTGTAGACTCATGTAAAATTCATGCAAGTACAAGGAACAGGGTTGGGAACCACAAGGTACTGCACTCACAGTATAGCCCAGGTACAATTTTTAAGCTGATATAACTCTTGTATTACAGCTAGACATAATCTTGCCTGCTCGCCTGGTCTTGAGACTCTTGAACTCCTGTCTATACGGTTTAAAGGCTGGCAATGACCGTCTTTTCCCATCACGATTACACGATGAACTCAGTGCCCCATCGTGACTGAGTGTTCTAACGATGTGACCATTAAAACAGCAGAAAGTCATACGACTGTTGCTGGCAGTCAGCTTCACTGGATGGCCATCCCTAGAAGCAGGCCTAGATGGAACTGATCCCAAAGGCATGGATAATAGCCAGCGTTTCGATGCCTCCAGTAGAAGAGGTAGACACATAATTTAACTAGATTAAGTTAGTAGAAAGGCCTACGTTACCTATGTAACTGAGAGAGCATGGCCAAAATTAATGAAATTGAATATCCATATTAAGGTGTTTGGAGACATTTTCCATTGAGTATGTAAGAGACAAATGAACATAAGTAGCTATTTGAGCTGGACTGCATCGGTTCCTGACACTTCAAATTATAGACAAATATCTAAATGGAGAACTTAATTAAGGTAGACTGGATTCAGTGCTTATTCAATCTGATTTAAATGAGTGGATTTATCTTTCATGTGCAAATGGAACTGGATTCTTGACTGTTTATTTGAGTTTTTAACCTAACTGAATAGCAGTTCACTTACAAATGCTCAATAACATGAGATTTTAACTGTGCTATGCTTTACTACATAAACTAAACCACAAATTTGGCACCCAAGTTTCTCTATAGGCAAGCACTTGCTCTAAACGAGTTTTACATATAGAAACCAGCCAGCTTCTATCTGAGTGACAAATAGATAATACAGGCTATGTTTATAGGTTAGAACATGATCTGATCAGTCACTTGCAGATGAACATGCATAGCTCTTACTAGTCGGTTATGATCACACAGAACTTCTGATGGCATTGAATTCAAGAAACATGGACCTGTAATTTTCAGTATGAACAGAAAAAATGCAGCATCTATTTACTTTTTAAAATTTTTGGTTGCTGAAGTGTAGATCTTACCATACAATCCCCCCATAAGATATTATTGAAATCTCAAGATTTTTTTTCCATATTGCTACTTGTCTTTCTGTAACTACACACTTGAAGACTAGGATACTGACATGCTGTTCCCAATCTGACCTGAAACCAGGAAAAACTCTTCACATAAATTATAATGATTAGAAAGAGGTCCACATACTGCATTTTTAAGAAGATTAAATGTACAGCTGATTTAAGTCCAGAACTTCCACCCTTGAACTTAAGTACTGTGATGCAAAGTATCTCTTCATAAATTATAAATTCACTGGTAAAGAAAAATCTAGAGGACATATTGATTCACAAATGTCTTTTCAGTTATTCTTTCCACTTTTATCTAGCATTAAGACAAGCTCACAAACAATTCCAAGATAAGAAGAGATCCCTACTTTTCAAATACGTTTTTCCATTAAATCCATGCTAAATGTGGTTACCTTTCCTTGTCATGCTCTAGAATATGTATAGCAAATTATGCACTGTTGTGTCCAGTAAATTGGAAGTAAGGTCATCTTCTGAAGGTAATAGTATTCAGTAATTTAAGTTTGTTCATTATACAAAGGTCAAAGACCGATATATTTCAGAAAAACAGATCTGATATTAATCCTTGACATTGCAAGCAATTAAAAGACTCCTATCTATAAATAAAATAAAAGTTACCATGTGTAACTTACTGTGCTGGCAGTGAATCCCATTAAATCCCTCTGGACATTTACAAACATATCCTATGAATGTGTCGCCTCGGTATGCTTCACTAATTTCACATATCCCACCATTATGACATGGATTAGGAAGGCAGGGTCCTGAGAGAGGGGAAAAAAAAAGAGATATATATGCATACATAATAACAACCATAATAATTTCAGTCATTTATATGCAAAGAAATAAAATCTCTTATGTAGACCTTCATATTGCACTAATCCACTAAAGTATACCCTTCACTTAGTTCAGAGAGCTTGCCAGCACAAATTTTTATCAACAAGAAAATATATGAAGCATGTCACTACTCATTAATCACAACATTATTTTTTAATGTAAGAGAAGACAGAAGACAGAGAAGCTAAATCTCGCTCTCCTATTAAAGGTAACAAGTATTCTAACTTTTATGCCACTGAGGAAATATGTATTAATCAAGCATGCCTACCATGTACATAGTGACATGTACACTATCCCTGAATAACCACTACATGTCAAGGTAGTAGTTTGAGGAGATCTTTGCTATGGCTTCGGGTGACTTTCTGAACATGTGACTATCTGGGCCAGCTGTTAACACCGACTAAACCAACTATTCCTTTTCCATTGAGTGCCTTTTCAGCAGATCCACTTCAAGCTGATTTCAAAAAGGACTTCTAATTTTTTTTTTCTTTTTCAACTGACCACATGCCAGGATGCCTAAAATTTTAGCAGTGAGATCTAATTTGTTAGGTTTGCAACGACTATATATAACTTTAAATAATAGCATCTTTTGAATGGAAGTCTAAAGTTTGTTCATTTAAGGTATATGTTAGAAGCCTTTTACATCTTGTTCTCTTACTAATACTACCTGTAATACACCTCCTACCAGAAGAAAACACTTCAGCATTTTGATGAATTTTTTTTCCAATCTCACTTTAAAGAATTGGTACTCACTGATTAGAAAGCCTCATGTGCAAGTTTACGTGTGAAAAGATTTGTGAATTCAAGATAAAGTATGTTATTTGCAACCTTTGCCATGTACATACAAAGGTGTTAATCTCCACTTATGGAAATGCAGTGTCATAATTATATACCCACTTAAAACTGAATTTAAAAAAAAAAAAACAAAACCAAAACCAAACCCGCAAAGAACTTCCTTCCACAGCATATTTTAAAGCATACTTAAAAGAGCTATAAGTTTAATGTTTCTGAGGGTCTGCCTATTAGTTTATGTTTTCACTTACAAACCCAAGGTTTGACAGATGTTTACAGCTACAACATTCATTCAGAATGTCATGACTGAAGGATGCACTACGAAAATTTTAATTTGCAAAAGACAAAAATTAAAAGAAAGTCAAGGATGACAGAACACATTCCTCAGTTATAATTGCCTGGGTGGTTATAGCAATTTGAGAAACTATCCATGTACAGATTTCTACTACAGCTTGCGTCCTCAGCCTATTGCAGGACACAGTCCTGCAGAAGTTAGACTTGTGTGCATCATTAAACATGGGCTATATCTCACTGAACCCAATAAATAAAAGATGTGAATATATAGCGGCTTATTCTAAATGCAATTAGTACTAAAAAAAGGCAAAAATCATGCAGATAAAAAGGAGTAGACTGGCTGTTGCCTTTTTTGCCTTTCCTCATGCACATTCTGCATAGCATTTTAAATGTAATGATACACTACATTCTTAATTCCAGACAACATATATCACTCCTTTAACAAGTCTAGGAAGACTTATGGCTTTCAAGTATCACAGCTTCTGTTCATGTTATTTCTCTTCTGTAGTATTTTGGGAAGAAACATGTTTGATAGTTTGCACTTTTGGTCTCCCAAAGAATACGAGCTGTGTCTTTTTTAAGTCTCTATCATAGTGCTGCAATTTCGGGAGTAGCTTCAGGTAGCCTCATATGCTAATTATTTCTATGCAAGCAGATCTCTAATCCTCCAAGAACAATAAATCTTTTAATAATTACTTTCTCATTTTGCTTGCTGCTTTCTCTATATGGTTTGCTAAGAACATGTTCAGCATACTTTCATTGATTTTCTTTAGATTTTGTATTTTCTCAGATCAGTTCAAAGCACAAAGGCTTAAAAGGTCATTTGAGATGCACAGTAATAAATATACTGGTGCATGCCGACATTTCTAACTAATCTTAGTCTTCTATAATGCCTTCCTACTGAAAAAACCCCCACATAAGCAACATGAACACTTTTTTTGCCTGATTATAGTTGTTACTTGGTCACAGACATATAACAGCAGCATTTTCAGTCTAAATGTTAAGTAATTTTGCTTTGTTGTTTAGTTTTTTTTTTTTTTGTTAATAGAAACTGGTAGTTCAAAAATGATTTTGAGAGCAATGAAACATCCTAATTAAATGCACTGAAACTAGTAAACAACAATCATCTAATTTTCACTAGTTAACGTTCATTTCCTAAAAAGCACATGGGTTAGACTCATCTGCATTCTAAAAGAACGAATGATTGAAATTTTAAAAAGCCTGTATCTTCACACCTTGTTTCTCCTAATTCTTCAGAGGACCATACGCTGAATTCACACATCCTCAGGATATTTAAACCACATGTAACTTCAAGCATATGATTATTTTTTTTTTTCACTGAGTCCTTAACACAGGATCCCTGATGCAAGTTATGCAGGTTTCAGTGTTTTGAAGGTTCTGGGCCCTAATCCTGCCATCTTTCCATTTAAGCATCAAAAACGGCATGTAAGATCGAGGCACTGCTGCCAGATGATTCAGGGTCCCAACAGACTTCCATAGGGACGTACAGACTTTTAAATTACCTCGTATTGAATGATGGATAATTAATTTTCTGCCAATCTGATTAATATTCCTGGTTACTCAGATCTACAGCAGCAAGTTCAAAACCATCTTTCTTTACCAGAAAAATAAAACTCAAAACTTGTCAACTAATTTTCAAAAAACAATGGAGTTCTGGGATTTGTTTTCTTAAATCAATAGCATTGTAATACTTTTGCAGGTAATCTTTAAGTGGCCTCCAACACAAAGAGAACAACAACATTTGATCAATATTAATGAGCAGTGGAATTCAATGGTATGCTTTCCAGGCATTTTTATCCATGTTCATACAAATAATGTCAACAAGATTAATTGTGCACTCAAAGTAATAGATCTATTCACTTTGCTGCTCTTTTGAGCCGTTCTTTGTGCAGTTCCAGTGGTATTAGCCAACATAATAAGTACAGTCCAAAATACATCATTCTGTTATTCAATTGAAATCCCATGCTGTTTTTGAAAAAAAATATTGAAAGTTAGCTTAAAGCATAGCAGGTTTTAAATTTTTCAGATGTTCTTACTAACATCTCTGAGATTTTATAGATGGACAAATCAAACAAATGTATCCTCGGTAGAGCTGCAAAGGGGCTCTAGGCAGAACCATGTTATCTGTTTTCTTCTTTGACAATACAGTCAACTAAAACTTCATGAAAATAAAATCTTGTATAATGCAATAGTGAAGTGGTAATTACATATCTAAAAAAAGTAAAATTAAAGGCAGTGCAATACAAATGTTAACACTTTTGATGCTGTCTATCTAGCCATCTTCTCTTCATGTAGAACTAATGCAACTTTAATGAAAAATACTGGATTAGATATTAACCTTGATATACATCAAATGAAGATGTTAGATACAAAGCTACCTGCTTAAATTATCTTGTGGAACAATACTGAAGTAGGACTAATAGATAATGTTACTCTGATGATACAGTAAGTCCAAATCCTATCAAAACAAATATTGGAGTTATCAACAAACTAATAAAAGGTATCAAATGATTTTATGTTTCATTGTGAAAGAAAAATACTCTTTAGCTGCTTGCCTTCATACCACTAGGTTTTCTTAAGTCCCTCTTGGCTCTACATGAATGTCAGTCAAACAGGGGCTTTTTTCCCCTCTGGTAAGTTGAAATCTTCATCAGAGATCTCTCACAGAGTTTTAACATTAGCAATTTAAAGTCTCTCCCCCTCACCCATGCTTTGATAATACATAATATTGTAGTTGCTTCCTCTGCCAAAGCAAATTCTTCAAAATAAGGTGTGACAGAGCTCACATAGCAAGAGCTCTTGCAATTTGAAACGAGTATATGTAAATGAAGGCAGCACATATGACTTTTTTCATCTTTATGGGAAGAGAAGAATTAATCTCCTTGCTGCTGGAGCTAGCAGAATGGCACAAGCTTCCCATGATGAAGAAGTTAAGGTCTATCACACTGAATCAGGCTCAGTGTCCAGGTAATCCAACGCTCTATCTCTGCTGCTCATCAGTTCCTGCAATTTGAGAAGAAAGCAGAAGAATCCTGCAGTGGGAATAATTAAAAATCTACATTAGATATCTTACAGATATTTGACATGAGCTTAGTCTCTGAATCTTTATATTTGAATTTTTTTTTTTACTTATATGTGTGTTTTTCCTATACAGTTAAAAATTATGTTTATATCACCTATATATGAACAAATGAGAGACCACCTCTTTTTCAGAAGTAGATTGACCTTTTCATTTCTTCGTCATCCTTTTAAAAACTGAATTAAACGGATGTTTGAAAGGTGTGCCTCTTCAAATGTGAGCTTATAGATTTCAAAGTTTGGCAGATGTAAATCCAAAATATAACATAATCCTATTTGAAAGAGACCATCTTTCACAGAGACACACAAGTGAGCATTCAAATCCAGCAGGAAATGTCCCTACATTTTCTGACAGAAAACGGCATTACTGCACAAAAAGCACAGGAATGTAACAAAAGCTTTTGAAGGTCTCTGATCTTCCTCACATTTATTACTTTTTCCATTAATTTAATATGATTGCACAAGGCTTACCTGACACAGAGGCTGGTTTTGAATGCCCCCAGCTGTGTGTCTGTGTGGGAGGCATGATACTTCAGAGACCATTTTAACAACTTGACAGAAACAACCCTGCATCTGCTGGTTTCTGGGGATCCTTAAACCCTGCCAAAATACATACTTATGTCTCAGCCTATCTATAAGGTTCAAGTACACAAGTATGACATCTCTCTTCCAGCAATGCAGTGTAGGAGTTGGGTCCTACTAGTACACACAGGTTGAGCACGTGTACCACCTTTGTGGTTAAGACTAAGCTTCTGCTCAAGTATTTTTTGATTTCACCTGTATTTAGAAGAAAACTACCATTTCCCAAGTAGACACTTGATGGAGCTGGGTCCGAAGAACAGCATGTTTGTTCACTGCTTGAAACTACAGCTACTTCTCAGCTGTCTGCTTTGCAGTTCACGGTTTTGAGGACGTTTGAAGAGCGTTCCCAGCAGATGTGCTATTGACCTTCTGCCAGAAGGGGCTGTAATCATGAAAATGGTCTCTTCTAGACAAACTGCTTGTTCTGCCACGTTCTGCCAGTATGAAATGTCATCAGTACTGAATGCATACGTTGTAGTGCAGTATTTGCTCTTTCTTATTTGTAGATTTTTTTTTTCCCTTTAAAAGTCATTCTGGGTTCAAAATTTATGTAAACATCTAGATATTTTAGGGCCCAACTCCCATTATATTGGTGCATCAGGACATAGCTCAAAGAAATAAAGGACTGTCTCAGTTTAATTAAAACCCACGAAAGTCGACCTTGATGTATTTTGAACTACCCCGTCCTTCAAGTCTTTCCAAGTGTAACAAGAAATTCTTGCTTGCCCCGCATACTTGACTATTTGTAAAACAAAGAGATAAAAACCAAAAACAGACCACAATAGCTCCTACAGATCAATATATTTCATATGATATCCTTTTGGAATTTGCCACTGTTGTTTCTATTTTGCTGTTAGGATATAAATGAATTTTGTATCAACAAATATTTATTACACCTACAGCTTGCTATTCGTTTGGTTATTTTAACCTGAAATGAATAGGCATTGCAGAAAATAATTCACAATTTATGTGGAATATTGATAATATTAACTTCTTGCTATATCTTATTCCAGTTAATGCATGAAAGTAGTAAAAATAATTAGCACTTACACACACCTTCAACTCACTAACATTCTCAAATTATCAGCTTTAAAAAAAAATTATCTGTTCAGCCTGGCTCGTAAGTCAATTAGTACTGTATTGGATTCTACTTAACTATATATTCATTATAAACTAATGGCACTGATCCAGACTTAATTGCACTGTGATTAAATATTTATCTTGTTTTTAATGCAGCAAATGGAGCATGCTGATTGTAACGATCAAGGTGCCTCCATCTGGATGCAGCAAAAGCTAAGGTTCACCCCCTGAGTGAGAAATGCCTTAGGTCTGCACGTTTCCCTCCAGTTCTATTCTGTGGATTTCTACCACAGAGAAGAAATTTCAACTGACTGTCCAGCCATCTCCCATCCATTTTTAAACTAAATAACTAGAATACTTTCTGACAAGATGCTGTTTAAATTTGATGGCTATACAGTGTTACTTAATAAATAGTCTTAAGGTTCCCACCTCACCCATCCATTGACTGAGAATGGCAGATTATACCCAAATTTGAGGTGTGGTCAGTGTTGTAGGCAATTTAGTGCTACTACAGAGGGTGAGACCTGGAAAATGCTCCAAAAGCTGGAGTTCAATGCAGTACAAGACATTCTCCCCAAGTTCTCTCTTTTTTTCGCCTCATATGCCTCAGCTTCCAAGCTTGAGAACTTTCTTTCCCCATTTTCCATGTTGATTTTCAGCTCCTTATACCCTGCATCACCTACATATGTTTCTGAATAAAGCCCACAGTATTCTTCCACCACCAGTTATCTCATAAACCTACTGTACCAAATTGATGTAAGACCTGTTCTGCATCTCTGCGTGGTCTTTCACTGGAGGGTTTTATCTTCCCCAAAAAATACCTGCTTTGTTTACTGAAAATCCAGGTTCAGGGTCTTTTCCTTCTCTTCCTCGTAACTTTGCACTGAGGCAGCAGCATTGTTATTCTTCTCTTAGATGATACTGTTCCTGTCACTGACTTCTCCCACTCTTGCTGACGCCAGTGCAGGGATTTAATTGCTGCGCTCCATTCTTTGTGCTTTAGTTTGTATCATTGTTAAATCCAGATTAGTAAACTTATGTTAGAAATATTTTCCAAATCTCTTTTTCAGTTGATTCTTGTTCACATCAAACAGAAAAACCTCTCCAAACACAGAGAATTTTGTATTTAGTAAAACTTTTCTGGAGGACTGTAAAAAATTGAATAATTTTGTATGTTAAAATATTCAGAGAATTATTATTGATTTAGATGTTTTTAAGATTCAGTTCAAAAGTGCAGTTCTGACAACACAAGCGTCTACAGGTTCTACATTAAAATAAACTTCCCAAATACATTCTCTACATAGTTGAAACAAATCCATCCATGTATTTACCGCATTGGTCTGTTGTTTAGGTAAAATACACCCAGCCATGGAGAAACTATACATAGCTTGATATCTAACACAGAGTCTCACTGCCATTTGGAATTTCTGTGCAATAGAGCTATTTCTATCATCGTGATCCTTGTCATCATGTATGAAGATGTCAGTTTTCATTGTTTCACTGCACTTTAAACTGCTAGCGATCAGGACCTCTCATCCTTTTTTTGCTATGTTCCAGTAATAACTGCAAAATGGAAAAAAACCTGAAAATATTATGTGAACCTTAATTATAACAGCAAACAGATTAAAATCCAGTTTGTCCTCTTGCTGACCATTCCAGGGGGAACTAAAAAATGCAACAGCCTGAACTTACGCTATTCGTATTTGTATGAGTCAGGTCCTAATTACTAGTGTCAAATTAACGACACAGAAACAGCGGAAGAGAATCTCAGAGGGTGATTATCCTTAGGACATGAAATATTATTAAAAAGTGATGACAGAGAATTACTAAATGTGAAATATATTTAGTCCAGAAAGGCACAAAGTTGTCCACAGCAGAAACCAAGGGAAATAGAGAAGACTTACATTCCAGTCATTTATTTCTCTGAGAATGTAAGACAGGGGAAATATATCCTTTCCTCTCTGCATTTTTTTCCAGCTGTCACCAAACCTTTCTGATTTCACCTACCGTACCCTAAATACTTTTGAATTCCAGATCCTCTCACTATTCATCAACTCTTCCTCCCTTCTCACCTAGATCGTCATTCTCTTTTCTCCTTATACCCCATTCCTGCTTCATATTGGTCTTTTGCCAACTCAGAAAACCACACACTGCATAACCAACCCAATTTAAAACCAGAACCTATGTTCACGGTTATGTGTCTTCAGTTTTTAAGATACACAATAGAATCACTGGATGGCTGCTTCCTTTGTATCAGCTACATCCACAGCACAAGTACATATTAGTTGCTCTTGATTAATGTGGTTCACATGCAGTTCATTGTACATGGATGGAAATACTGACATTTTTTGGTGAGTAATGGTAATAATTTGTGCACAGCAATACTGAAAATTAGTATTTTCTGATAAACAATGCTTTAACTTAAAATTCCTTTTTGTGTTATTACACACCATGCAAGTGTCATTGTTGTGGTTTAAGTACAGTTCTCAGGACAGGTAAGTTTTGCCTTCATCAGACCCATGTGCAAGGGCTGGGGCATAAGCTGCAGCACTCCTGAGGCCACAAATATATTTCTTTAGAGAATGGCATGGCAGACTTCCTCTGAAGCCACACAGTTTTTTCTGGTGTCCTCCCTCTGCGGTGGCATGGGTAGCTCGTCGAGCACATCCAGCTTTCCTCTGGTTTGCAAGATCCACAGATCTATGCACAGGCATAATGATGGCTGCATTCATCTAAGTGACTTCAAAAGATGAGGGCATGAATTAGACATGATTAACCTCCCCTCACCTCAGCATAGACGATCTGGGTGCATGTTAATATTCTCTTTCCAATCTAGTCTAATCCATAGCTGGATACGGTTCCTGAAAGGGAATCCATAATATTACTCATCTGTTGATGGAATGGAGTCAGGCACAGAGAAGGTCATCTGGTTGAAAAATGTGGATCCTGCAGTTAGGTTCTGAATGACAGGGAATAAGACCAATAGGATATGCTGTGAAAACACAGCCGCTGCTTTACTACTTTACTATTGTAATGTGTACTTTCCTTGAGGATAACCCTAGCTACATGGCTTAAATAGTTTGAAGTAGTTTTTTTATTTGCACCTTCTTAAAAAGTTGCAACATACTGGCTGCATTGTGCTACCAAGAATTTAGACAGAAGCAACACTTGATGACAAATATGTTATATTATACCTTCTGTCCCTGCCCCTGCTCAAGGGAGGCTAAAGCAGAATGCTGATCTGACAGGATCACTGATTTCTAATTTGTTTCAAAAAATGACCAGTATTACTCTTATGGAGAAAAAAAAAAAATTATTAGAGTGGTTTTCTCATCTAGGATTCTGGATTAAAAAAAGAAAATTGAGAAATTCCAGGTCAATATGGAAAGAGATATTGAAACATTTTCACACTTCCCTTAGTGTATATTAATAAACAAATACTGTTCTGCAGTTTTAAAAAGATAAAACACTGTAGAAATCTTGAAACTAACGAAATTCACGAATAACTGTAACAAAGACCTTTAATATTGCTGTAGACTATCACTTTGTGAATTACAAGTAAATGTTGAAATAATGTACTGAAGGCAATTCAAATTCTATCAAATCTACAAATCTATATCCAGACCTTCTTGTTCTTGGGCTCTGGCTTCTTCCTCGTAGCTAGCCACAGCAATAAAACTTCATGAATTGCAAGTATTTTCTCAGCTTATTTGACACAATTCTGGTAACTTCTAAAGTATGTAAAGGTACAATTCACTTCAAAATTTTTTAGTAATAGACAACTAGAAATTAATGGGAGCACGTTATATTTTCATAATTGTTCTTTTCATCAGAACAGTTGTCATACCATGGTAGCTAGTGGTAGTTGTGTGTTGATTCAGTAATGAATATACATTTCTGGACTGGACTGTGAAAGCTTCCGCTCTTTTACTTATCTCCAGTCATACTGATAACTTTTATTTGGCGGTTTATTATGTCACAGTACTGTACATCCTACATAAATACTTTTGCCACAATTTTGAAGTAACATACTATTTACTCGTACTTACTACTGAAGTCAACAGTTTGAAGTCAGAGCAGACAATTTTGAAACACTACAATTGTAGAGATAAGATTACGTAATACAGCAGAAGACAGCTGAATACTATGTATTGTTCTTTCTTTAAGCCTAATAATGGACATTCATGCTCTGAGGTAAAGTACTGTTTATCTAAAAGACTTACAGCAGGAAAAAATGAAATGCATTTTAATTGCAATAGTAAAGGCTTCAAAAGAATATACGACAAAAAATTATTTAATTTTGAAGGCAAAAGAAAACAGGGAGGTCTTGGCTCTGGCACATGGTTATTAGCATATGGAAAGTCCATGTATAAGAGCAACAATGTGAATGAAGTCACAGATATTTGTTACTGCAAGAAGTTGCTGCATAGAATCATAGAATCATAGAAAGTTTTGGGTCGGAAGAGACCCTTAAGGTCATCTAGTCCAACCCCCCCGCAGCGAGCAGGGATACCGCTAACTAGATCAGATTGCTCAGAGCCCTGTCCAGCCTGGTCTTGAATGTTTCCAGGGATGGGGCCTCCACTACCTCTCTGGGCAACCCGTTCCAGTGTTTCATCACCCTCATGGTAAAGAATTTCTTCCTTATATCTAGCCTAAACCTACCCTATTTTAGTTTAAAACCATTACCCCTCGTCCTGTCACTGCTGTCTCTACTAAAAAAGATTGTCCCTATCTTTCCTATAGGCTTCCTTGAACTACTGAAAGGCTGCAATCAGGTCTCCCCACAGCCTTCTCTTCTCCAGGCTGAACAAGCACAACTCTCTCAGCCTGTCCTCATAGGAGAGGTGCTCCAGCCCTCGGATCATTTTTGTAGCCCTCCTTTGGACCCGCTCCA
>Ga0065711_1045465_pt1 | contig 13467 bp, 10 predicted proteins | sample Hoacrofraction12_FD_59098 | JGI IMG/M metagenome (GOLD analysis project Ga0065711, IMG submission 59098) | Hoatzin crop microbial communities from Cojedes, Venezuela - Epithelial fraction 12 v2 (version 2) | ecosystem: Host-associated > Birds > Digestive system > Esophagus > Crop | place...
ATCCCGCCATACCCTCGATTCTCATCGGATCGTTGAAGTCGAGACAGAACACCAACTGGGCTTCCTTGAAAGCCTTCTCGATTTCAGCCTTGTTCATATCATAACGTTTAATCTCGTTGCTGCCGGGCAGCCAGTGAAGGAAATCGGGAAAAGGATTGGGAACAGCCACGAGCGTTTTTTTACCCAACACCCGCAGATATTCAGCCAATCCCAACGAGGAGCCAATGGCATCACCGTCGGGATTGGTATGAGTGCATATAACTATATTTTCAGATTCTTCTATAATCTGACGAAGAGCACTTGTCTCTTCATTTGTCATCAGTTCTATCTGCATTAAAATAGTTTCTGTGGATAAACACCTTCGTCGATAAGACTCTGAATCTTGTCTACCACGCTCTGGCGGTCGGCTGCGTAAGTGACGCCGAACCATTTGCTCGTAGTATCCAGGACGCGGACTGTGGCAGTACCCTCGTTGATCAGTTTGTTGACCATCAGAGGGATGAAGAACTCAGCCTTCAGGTTGGTCATATTCTTCGGATCAGCAAGGAACTCTTTGAAGTAAGCCTCGCTATGCTCGAAATAGTCAGGTGTGAAGCCCCACATATTCATCGACACAGGAGTGTTGTCATCGACAGCCACCCAGGCACCTTCTTCATCCTTGTAGCAAACGGGGCCGTCTACTCTCATAATCTCGGTGCGCTCGACAACGGTGGTAAGATTTTCGTTCTCATCCTTAGAACAGATACCGCGAGCCACAGTGCCGTTCTCTGACAGAGTGTTGCCTACGCGGAAACCCACCATAGCATACTTGTTAGTACTGCCTTCGGGAAGATCTGCGAGGAATTTGCCTATCACCATGAAAGCGTCGCGATTATAAAAATCATCGCAGTTGATCACACAGAAAGGCTCCTTGATAACATCCTTAGCCATCATCACGGCGTGATTGGTACCCCACGGTTTCACGCGTCCTTCGGGAACGCTGAATCCCTCGGGCAGGGCATCGAGACTCTGGAACACCAATTCTGCGGGGATATGCCCCTCGTATTTGCTCAGGATCTTCTCCTTGAAATCCTCTTCGAAATCTTTTCTGATAACAAACACGATTTTCCCGAATCCGGCCTTGATGGCATCGTAGATTGAATAATCCATAATAGTCTCGCCGTTGGGTCCCAGACCGTCGAGCTGTTTCAAACCGCCGTAACGACTACCCATTCCGGCAGCGAGTAGCAATAAAGTTGGTTTCATATCCTTAAATTTTTAAATTGTTATACATTGTCATCTTATCTAAGTGCAAAGATAGCATTTTTTTTCTTTCTCACAAAATTATTTGTTGTCAAAGTGAGAAAAAAGAGATATCAGGCACATCAGAACGGCATACCGACTGCGAAATGCAGACATTGGCAGTCGCTGAATTTGTTGACATTGAAATATCCGCTCCTACCCGTATCGTAAGGGCAATGGATAGCGATACCCCAATCAAGACGCACGATTAGGAACTCCAGGTCGTATCGCAGACCGATGCCCGTACCTGTGGCCAACTGGTCAAAGAAGTTTCTGAAACTGATCTTCGAATTTGCCCGCAGGTCATCATTCTTCAGAGTCCATACGTTGCCTGCATCAAGGAATGCCGCCCCGTAGAGATTTCCGAAGAGATTGCAGCGATACTCGAGGTTGGCAAGGAATTTGACATCACCGGTCTGGAAGAGATAGGAGTATTTGTTGTCGCCGATATAAAACGATCCGGGACCGATGCCTCTCACCTGGAATGCTCTTACGCCATTGGCGCCACCGGCATAGAATTGTTCGAGGTATGGGGCATTGGTGGAATTGCCGTATGAATATATCACTCCGGCATTTATATGTGCGACGAGATTCTTCTTCTCCGCCAGCTGCCAGTTCTTTCGGAACGTGCCTTCAATCTTCACGAACTGAGCATACGGATTGTTGAACAGTTTTTTCTCCTTGTCGTTCCATTTCTTGCCGAAAGCCATATATCCGAGCGACAAAAGGTTGGCCGATTCCGACACCGACAGTGATGCATAGATCGGATTGCGATAATTCGTCGGACTGGTATACGTGATGGTATATTTCATACGGGTGATAAACTGATCCTGCATCGTAACCAGCAGATACGGATTAACCAGACAGATGGAGTCGAAAGCGGCCGAAGTGCTGTTTTTAAACTGGTAATCGATTCCCAGAGGAGTGAACTCATGCTGCAGGGTGGCAGTGGGCTGCCATCGGTAGGTAAGTTCTCCTGACACGGAGTGCATACGGAAATAACCCGCCCGGTTGATTACATCCGAAGCGGCCTTGATATAGGTCGACGGAGTGGAATAATAAGGCTTTCGCTTTTTCCTTCGCTCCCCTGGTTTGGGCCGTTTGTGGCTATCGCGGAAAGGATTCACCAATCGTGGCAGTTCAAGAGTGGCATCCCAACCGTATTCATATGTCGTCTCGCTGTTGCTGGGGTTGAAGAGTCCCGATATACCCTTCCCGCTCTGCCATTCGTAAGAACCGTTGAGATTGACGCTCAGCTTTTCTCCTCCACGGAAAGCATTTCTCTTGGCAAAACCGAGAACCAACTGAGGTCCGTTACGACCTGTGTTCTTACTGATATAATTGGTTTCTACATACACATCGTATGGTTTGTCAAGGACACAATTGAGAGTGAAGTCGAGGGTGTCGCAAGATGAAGTAGTATCCCTCGGAACAAACTGCAAATCTGTCATGGAAAACGATCCGGTGCTGTTTATTTTATTGGCAGTATACAGGTAGTTATCGTAGTTATATTCAACTCCCGGTCGTATTCTGAGATCGTTGAATATAACCCTTGGTCGTATCGGAGGTTTTTTCCCGTTGAAGCGGATGGTAAGGCTGCGATGATGGATGGAATCCTGCAACCGCTCCATGAATGTTTTTCTTATCTCGACATTCACCTTGCCGATATACCATTTATGCTTGGCCTTTTCCGGGATATCCTGAGCCATCTGCAGATTAAGCTGTACCTTACCCGGTACTTGCAGAGTATCAGCGAGATAAGATGCATAGTCGCTCTGATAGTAGTAATAACCGTTATTGCGGAAGAGAGTCGCTATACGGGATCTCTCCGAGTTGAGTGACGCCACATTGAAGGGATCCCCCTTCGCGATTTCAGCCTCCTGCATTGTGGAGTCGATGAGAGCCTGTCCGACGGTGGGGAATCCTACATACCGGATGGAATCGAGGGTATACAGATGATTCATCTCCACATAGTAAGCTATTTTGGTCTTCTTGGGATTCTTCTCGTCAATGATCTCATGAGTCACCTTGCCATCGAAATACCCGTGATTCCGGAGAACAGCCTGAGCGACGGAAGACCGGAGTTCAGGATTCACCCAGTTGATCAGTACCGGAGTCTGTCCGAATGTCTTGGTGATCCATTTCGCCGTTTTGGAATCTTTGCCTGAATATGCATTCCACACTCTCAAACCGTATGCGAAGGGATTGCGATGATAAGAACTGCCGAAGAGAGATCCGTTGGGCTCGGTAGCGAGAGCGGCTTCAATCTCCTTCTGGGTTTCAGTGAAGTAATCTCCTTTTTCATAGTTCGAATATTTGATATGCTTCAGACCCGTATACAATCTGTCTCCGTCGGGGATGTTCTTCGTCTCGGAGCACGATGCGAGTAATAGGACAAGCGTGGAGAGCAGAAGTCCCCAACGCAAGTCGGACGATATCTTATTATATAAGGTTTTCGGCATCATCATTCTTTATTATTTTCTACTTTTACGGAATCTCCGGCAGCCGATCTGGCTCTCACCGAGTCGGCAGTCTCTTTTCTCACCTTGGCGGAATCGGCCGGGGGCATCTGATCCTTATTATCCTTAAACTTGAATATATCACTGAAATGCTGGAGTTTGCGGCGCCATACAAAACCGCCTCCGAACTCTGTCACATTTCCCTCGAGCCAGTCGTAGGCCTCTTTTTCGTAGAAGAGCTTCACATATTTGTTTGAAGTGTCATTGAGTCTGTACTCCATCGTCACATTATCGAAGAAATTCTGGTTCTGGCTCTGGGCCTCCGATCCGGTGGATATTTTTCCTCCGACGATGATATTCAGACGGTTGTTCCAGAATCGTTTGGCAAACTTAAACGAATAGTCGGTATGGGTGCCTCCCGACACATCGGTGGAGTTTTCGAGCCCTATACTTACATCGACCGACTTCATCGCGTTGCCCGCAATATTATTGATTTCTCCCTGCAGGAACGAATTGAGGGCACTGTTCATCGAGAATCCGCTGGTATTACCGTCAGCGAGATACATTCCTGTGGTAAGCATCGTAACGGCGAGTTTTCCTCTCTGTTCTTTAGACATCGATGCCAGTTCACTACTGATAGAAACGTCTTCGGGGGCGTTGATGATAAATTCGAGGCCCATATTTTCGAGTGTCTGAGTGACTTTCACGCCACAGTCGAAAGCCACGCTGCGGTCGCTTCCGCCATCGGAACTGACCGTGGCTTTCGTCCTTTCCTCGGCAGTGATATTAAGAGTGGGATTAAAGGGATCACCGGTAAATTCTATATAGCTGCCGTCCTGTATCGTAAATGTCTTCAAAGGAATAACCGGAAGAGAATATTTCATTTTTCCTTCGTTGAGAGTATAGCGCCCGGTAAGTCGGACGTCGTCGATGGCATTATAGAGAAGACGCAGATCGCCTCCGCCGGTAAGATCGACGTAATTGGTGTGGTCGGAATTGAGGTAACAGGTGATATGGGCTCCGCTGTTTACACTTATCGAGAGATCCATATCCAGACCGGTGGGTTCGGGACGGCTGATAACCATCGTCGTTGAGTCGGTAAAGTCGGTAAACTTCACGAGGTCGTCGAGCTGATTGTCTGTGGTAAGAGGCGAATCCTTGAGGATGTACGACATATCGGTATTCCCCAGCACATCCATCTTTCCCCGCATCTTCAGGTCGTCGAGTTCTCCTCGGAGGAAACCGAAGAAGTTGACATACGCCTTTCCGTAGGTTATCGATCTGAACGTCTCCTCGGCATCGATAAGGAGGAAGTTCTGAGCCCTCATCTTGATATCCATGCTTATACGATTCATATCGGAGAAATCGATATTTCCGTATAAGTTCAGCGGGTTGGAATTGTGAGAATATAGACCGAAGTTTTCCAAAAGGAGTTTGCTGTTCACGACTCTTACGGGATCATTGTCGAAGCGCATCTCAATACCGTAGGGAACACTTACGAGATATGACGAATCGACATATATCTCACCGTTGACATCCGGTTTTTTCAGCGATCCTTTCACAGTCAGATCACCTTCGCCATAACCCTTCAATCCGATAATCTGTTCGGGTATGAAACCATTGACCATATCCAGCGGGAAACGATTGAGGGAGAGTATTGCATCAAGGTCTCCGTCGCCCTTGCTTCTGTAAGTACCGCTTATCGTGGCCACCTCCTGTTCGTTCTGTTTCAAACTTCCGTCGATATAGTGAGAATCGTCATCTTTAGGAATATACACGAACTCGGCACCCAGGTCGCCCAATGGGCATCGTTCGTAAGTCATATCTTTCACGGTGACATCAGAGGAAACGGAAATCTCCTTGTCGTTCTGTATTCCGTGGAAGTCGCCGTTCAGGGTTCCCGTGATATGCGGCAGATACGGCAGTACGGAAAGAGTTTTCTCCAAATCGAACTTATTCAAACTGATGGTAATATCCTGCAAAGCCTCGAGATTGTCGTCGTTGGAATAAATCTTGACACCCGTACCGTCATCCGCGACAAGGTCTACCTTGGCAGAAACCCTGTTATTATCGCCGATAAAGATATAGTTGTCGCTATTGAGATTGAAATCCTTGTATCCGACGACAGGCTTTTCGGGCGAGAGAGTCACCCTGACACCGCCATCTTCAAGCATCGCTCTCGCTCCCATGTTGAGCACAAGCTTGTTGTCGGAATCATAACAGAGGGCATTCACGCCTGCCCCGTTTTCAAGGAAATAACCATCCATAAGAGCATTAAACACGTAATCCGGATTCTTCTTGTTGTTTTGTATCTGGGCGCTGAAGGTGGTATTCGTGGAATCAGAGCGGACGAACAGACTGATAGTATCCAACTGTATAGCATCGTTTTTCAACTTGTGGAGTTTGAAATCGCCGTTCAAGCCGTCAACGGGCGAAGAAGCCATATTCACGAACAAGGTATCGAATTCAAACCCCTTGTACTTGGCATAGCCGTAAACCGGGTTGTTCTTTCCGCTCGACAGATACAGATTCATTGCGGGGAGACACTGGCGGATCTTCGACTGGTCAAACTTCTTCACTTTGTATTCCGCTGCCAGCTCGTCAATCAGTTTCGTACTGCTGTCGAGGATATCCTTATATCCGCAGCCGGCATCCATATCAAGATACAGATTACCGCAGGAAACTCTGGCATTGGTGGTATCCTTATTCGTATATATATCAAGGTCGATATTCTCCGGTCTTACCACATGTCCCGAATCATCCCTCAGCACTATATCATCGATAGTACCTTCCGCCCGATAAAAATCGTCCATATCGCTTGCAAAATCGATATGGGTACACATGGAAATACTGTATTTGTCGTCGAAAAGCCGGAGATTGTAAAGATCGGCATTGCGGATGTCGGCCGAAGCAGTAGCCCTGATGTTTTTCTTGTCGAGGAGAGCATCCACACTGACAAGCCCCTGCAGCATCTCGTTGTCACTGTCGATGTCGGCATGAGCCTTCCCATTGCTGACATGCGCCTTCGCCTTGATGTTGTTCAGATTCCAACTGCCATAACGGAGATTTTTCACGTTGGCAGTTGCATCGATCTTGGTACTCTTCGACATTACGTCGGTGCCTCGGCCTTTGAGATTTATATCGCCGGAGAAAGTGTACAAGGAATCTTTGGGCAGGAAATCATGGATGTTCAGATTGTTTACCTTCAGATCGGCCTGATAGCTGTCATCCGATGTATTGTAATACCCCGTCCCCTTAATCTTTCCGCGACCTTCGCTGGCTGTAAAGTCGGCCGAATATTGTTTGTTTTTCGCCTTTACGGTTCCGTCGAGTGCAATTCCTCGAGGTATTCTTATCTGTTTTGCGGTAGAAGGATCGAGTAATGTTTTGAGAAAGTCGACATCCTGTGTCCTGGCTTTCAGTTTCACGTCGGCCTCTAATTTGTCAATATCGGTAGGATTCTTCACATATCCGTCGGCAAGGATATCAAAAGCTGTCGGAAGAGTGACATACAATCCCGCAAAGTCGACATTCTGCATATTCCCGTTTACGGCACCTTTCACCTGCAACGGACGATTAGGCCACTGGCGCACGAAATCCTTTGGCATATCTCCCATGAAGAGCATGATATCCTGCTTGCCTAACTGGCCGTCGATTTTTGCCTTTATCTTTCCGGGATTTATATCGTCGAAGGAATTAAGATCGAGATCGATGCTGGCGTCAATATCTGAGTCTGTTGTCTTAAGATGCACCGATGGCAGCGATACTTTGGCCGAGTCGAGGGATACCGGCCCGTGGAGGTCGCTCACCTCTATCCCACTCTTTTCTTTGAAAGCGCACGAACGGAGCGAGAAATCGAGTTTCGGGGACTGATATACCAATGAGTCAAGTCCTATATTGACATCCGAAAGCGACAAATGATTGGTATCCAGGCCTTTGACTTTCTCAGCGAAGTTGTTGTCGTAATTCAGGCTGCCGTCTGTCAAGTCTGCTTTTCCCACCTTGTATATGCCTTTATACAGATCAAAGTAGCCTTTGTTGGCAGAAAATTTGCCAAGACGGGCTTTTGCCTGCAAAGTATCTCCTGGAAGATGAACCGTTACATTGGAATTGTCGATATTCAGGCTGTCGGCCTGTATTTTCCAGAATGTAGGGGTCGTGGTTGTATCCTCAGGAACTGTATCACTTAGGGCAACATCGATATTTGCATTTTTCAACCGGGCTTTGTCCAGTCTCATCGTCTCGCCCGACAAATCTATGCCGTGACTCTCGAGCGACAGTTCATCGAACGAGCCTTTAACTCTCGCCTCATGGATGAAATTTGTGGTATTGAATTTTGCATTTTTCAGGGTCAGTTCGTCGATTTCCACTTTCTTGCGGAGTAGCGGAAGCAGTTTGACATCAGCAACAATACTTTTTATATCGGCAACAGTATCCCGTTGCTGGGGGAGAGAGTCGTTGGGCTGTATTACCTTCACTCCCTCAACGCCCAGATCGAGGGGAAAGACGAGTTTCACATGGTCGACAGAAATCTCCATCCCTGTTTTTTCAGAAGCATACGAGGCAACCCTCTTCACCATCCAGTTCTGCACCGGCGGAAGATATATCAGTATTGCCAGGAGTGCTGCGAGTAGGAAAGGGAACAGCAAAATCCCCACGCCCCATTTCAGAGATTTCTTTATTTGCATAGGCCGAGAGTGATATCATGCCAGAGATTGTCATCCGGCACCGGAGCTTCGACACTGATTAGTTCTTTTGATACGGGATGCACGAATTCTATCTTTCTGGCATGCAAGGATATGCTACCGTCAGGATTACTCCGTTGGGCTCCGTATTTAAGATCTCCTTTTATCGGACATCCTATTTTGGCCAACTGACATCGTATCTGATGATGACGGCCTGTCATCAGTTTCACTTCCAGAAGATTGTAATTCTCCGACTGGGCTATCAGTTTATACTTTAGTCTTGCTAATTTAGACTGAGGCATTTCTTTCGTATAAGCATAGCTGCGATTCTGTTTCTCGTTTCTTACTATCCAATGAATCAATTCTGCCTCAGGCTCTCCGGGGCGGTTTTTAGTTATCGCCCAGTATGTTTTATGAACATCACCCGTCCTGAACATTTCGTTCAGGCGGGTGAGTGCTTTTGAGGTTCGCGCGAAGACAACGATTCCACTGACCGGACGATCCAAACGATGCACCACTCCGAGGAATACATTTCCCGGCTTGGAATATTTCGTCTTGATGTAATCCTTCACAATATCACTGAGCGGAGTATCGCCGGTCTTGTCACCCTGGACGATTTCCCCCGACTGCTTGGATACTATGATGATATGGTTGTCTTCATAGAGAACCTTCATCCTACGGATAAGTATAAAACGTTTTACATGTTCATTCCGCCATCAACCTGGATTACCTGTCCGCTGATATAGCTCGACATATCCGATGCCAGGAATGTGGCGCAGTTTGCGATATCGTCGACAGTTCCTCCGCGACGGAGAGGAATCTTGCTTATCCACTCCTTACGGACATCATCAGGAAGAGCCTGTGTCATTGCCGTATCGATAAATCCGGGAGCGATGGCATTGGCACGGATACCTTTCGGACCCATCTCCTGGCCGATACTCTTGGCGAGAGCGATAAGACCGGCCTTTGATGCTGCATAATTACACTGTCCGGCATTGCCATGAACACCGACAACAGATGCCATGTTGATAATGCTTCCCTTGCGCTGGCGCATCATGACAGGAATACAAGCATGTATAAAGTTGAACGCACTCTTGAGATTGACTGCGATGACGGCATCCCACTGGGCTTCCGTCATTCGGAGCATCAGACCGTCTTTTGTGATTCCTGCATTATTAACAAGAATATCTATCGAGCCGAATTCATCCTTCACCTGCTTGACCACCTCTTCTGTCTGAGCGAAATCAGCGGCATTGCTGGCATATCCTTTAGCCTTCACGCCCTTGGCGGCAATTTCGTCTTCAGTAGCTTTACCATTCTCGTCGATCACGAGATCTGTAAATGCTATGTTTGCGCCCTCTTCGGCAAATCTTAGCGCGATAGCCTTTCCGATACCGCGTGCAGCACCTGTAATCAGAGCTGTCTTACCTTCTAATAGTTTCATCTTTTTTCCTTATTGTTAATATTGAATATTATCATTTCATCACATTCTTACCCAACGCGCCATATACCACCTTGGCCACCAACGGTTTGCTGGCTTCGGGAGTGATACCATGACCCAATCGTCCGCAGATATACGGAACCTCGAGCCCCTTGATACAATAATGGGTGATATCTGCGACCAGTTCGACATTGTCTATTTCAAATTCTCCGGCCGACTTACCTTCGGCATATACCTTACGGAAGATCTCAAGTTCGTCCTCGTCGAAATTCTTTCTTACCTTTTCCACCATCCAGATATTACGGAAGAAGGCCGCGCGAAGATTACCGTTCCTCATCACAGTCTCTTTGATCATACTGAGATGCGTGTAGATGAGTTCGATAATTTTATCCTGGGGCCGTATCTTCTTAGCAGCCACTTCGTCCATCTTGTCCGAAAGTCGCTCCAATTCCGACTCGATAACGGCGTAATAAACATCCTCCTTACTCTTGAAGTAGGTATAGAGTGTACGGCGACCTTTGCCGGAAGCTACGGCAATATCATTCATAGTTGTGCTTTCAAGACCGTTTTTTGCAAACAACTGTCTTGCTACATCTACCAGTTTCTGGCGAGTTTTAGATATTGACATATTTACCTCCTATCGTATTTTGCACATTATAATTTCAATGTGCAAAATTATCATTTTTATTTGATTTAAGCAAATATTTCGGCTACAAAATGACATTTTCTGCCATAATTGTTCTTTTCTATAAAAAAATGTGCGGAAAATTTGGTAGAATGGAAAAAAAGTAGTACCTTTGCACTCGCAAACAGAAATATCGCGGAGTGGAGCAGTTGGTAGCTCGCCAGGCTCATAACCTGGAGGTCGCACGTTCGAGTCCTGCCTCCGCAACTAAAAAGGTCGCTTGCTTGATTATCAAGCAGCGACCTTTCTTTTAATGTATATTCCTTATCAGAACTGCTCTAATATCGCGATACGCTTGCTGGTATCAGGATGAGTAGAAAACAGAGAGTTAAACATGTTTACTATTCCGCCTGATGACAGAGACTGAGGATGAACTATAAACAACTGAGCGACATCTTCCCTCTTTACATCCTGCAGTCCCGGATCATTAGAGATCTTCCGAAGAGCCGAAGCCAATGCCCGGGGATCACCGCATAATTCAGCTCCTCCGGCATCCGCCATATACTCACGTTTACGGGAGATGGCAAAACGGGTAAGCAAGGTGAAAAGATATCCGACGGCACAACAAGCCAGAGCGACGAGCATCACCAGCATAACTACTAATCCGTTACTACCGCGATCGTTACTCCTGCTACTGCTGCTATCTCCTATAGTAATAGTTCCGCCGCCACCGCCGTACCATAACATATTCTGAAACATGTTAAATACAACGCTTGTCAACGTGGCCACGATTCCGACAAAAATGATACTGGTTATCAGCAAACGAGTGTCGCGATTTCTTATGTGCGTGAGCTCGTGCCCCAAGACACCTGCCAGTTCTTCGTCATTCAATACATCCAGCAAGCCGGTAGTTACTGTCACCGTATAACTTTTTTTATCGATACCACTAGCGAAAGCATTCAACTGTGCATCATCGACGATATTTATCTGAGGCATATCCATGCCGCATGTCATACAGAGGTTCTCAACGATATTGAAAACCCTCGGATTATCACGCCGGGTAATAGGTTTGGCACCTGTCGCCTTTCTCACCATTCTAGCATTTGAGAAATACGATATACCAAACCATACCGCGACCGCACCGACAACCCATGGTACTGCCTTCATGAAATAAGCATTGACATCATCAAAATTCACCTGATGAACCATCTCGCCATACTGGTTATAATATCCGTTTCCGAGATAATTAAGAATCGCCAGAAAGACCCAGATAATCCCCAGAAGGATCAAGGGAAACAAGAGGAGCAACAATATGCTCATCATATTGTTGCGCCTGATCTGAGTCTGCATTCCTACATATTTCATCCTAAAGCCCAATTCGTTTTAAAACTTTATTTCGGGAGCCTTATCCATTGCAGCACGGTCCTCCTTCGGGATCTCAAACATCGGTTCTGTGTGGAATCCGAAAATCCCTGCGATAATGTTTGTCGGAAATGACTGGACAGCTGTGTTCAACTCCTTGGTGGCAGAGTTGAAATAACGACGTACTGACGACAGCTTGTTCTCAATGTCCGAAATTTCATTCTGCAACTGGAGGAAGTTCTGATTAGCTTTCAGATCAGGATAAGCCTCGAGAGAAACCTTAAGTCCTGACAGAGCACTGCTCAAGGCATTCTCCGCTTCAATCTTGTCGTTGATCGAAGAAGCGTTCATAGCGGCAGATCTGGCCTCGGTAATCTTGGTCAGCAGTTCTTTCTCATGCTCGGCATATCCCTTAACAGTAGCCACGAGCTGCGGTATAAGATCATAACGCTGCTTCAGTTGAACATCAATGTTCGCGAAAGCATTTTCACGATTGTTTCTCAAACTAACCAGATTGTTGTACATCCTCACCAAAACCAAAGCGAGCACAATAACAACAACAATAATAATTGTAACTGTTCCCATAAATTTAAATTTTAAGTATTCAATATAATTTTCTACAAATATAGTGCAAAAGTTTCAGTTTTGGCACATTTATTAAGATTTATTGAGAAATTGTACTTAATATTAAGAAGAAAAACGCCTATCGGCCGAAACCGACAGGCGTATAAATCATTTCTTAATTTTTTTCATTACCTTTTCGAAATATCGCTGCGTACGTTTTACGCTATAGCGATTTCCTCCATTCCAAGAACGAATTGCCTTTTCGACATTGTTCTCACGATTGTACTCAGACTGAAGCAGCAAAAACATCTCTTTTGATTTGGCAACGCTGTATCTGTCATTCAGAGTGTAGCGCTTCTTACTTTTTCTGTTCTTCTGAATCTGATTACATTCAGCCACGCATATAGGAGTAATCTGCATTGCACCGACAGACTTACCACTAACCGCGTTGGGGTTTCCCCCGCTTTCCACCTCGATAATCGCATCCATCACCGGATTCCAATCGAAGTTTGCTTGCTTTGAAACTTTGCTATCACTAGCATTTGTCTTCTCAAGCCGGCTATCGGCAGCCGAGGCACTCAGGTGAGAAAACGCAATTAAAGACAAGCATAGAAAGACATTTCTAATTACTTTTCTCATAAAATCAATTTTCTGGAACCCGGAAAGACTTAACCACCGCGATATAAACCTATAATACAACAACAGAATTTATATCTGGATTCCAATTAAACTTATGACCTTAGCATCATTCTAAACTTAGAATGCATCGGTCTTTCAGAATTCGGGTGCAAAGTTACGAAATATATTCATAATCAGCAAATTATTTAACATTTTATACCAAAATTCTTACACAAAGCATTACGTAATGAGAAGAAATTCAGTAATAATTAGCTGTACATATATAAAAAATACGGACTCTGAAGGCAGCATCCCTCAGAGTCCGTTATAAGAAAAAGGCGGCTTCCTACTCTCCCGCATTGCATTGCAGTACCATCGGCGCAAGCGGGCTTAACTTCTCTGTTCGGAATGGGAAGAGGTGAGCCCCGCCGC
>Ga0065711_1045466_pt1 | contig 13467 bp, 10 predicted proteins | sample Hoacrofraction12_FD_59098 | JGI IMG/M metagenome (GOLD analysis project Ga0065711, IMG submission 59098) | Hoatzin crop microbial communities from Cojedes, Venezuela - Epithelial fraction 12 v2 (version 2) | ecosystem: Host-associated > Birds > Digestive system > Esophagus > Crop | place...
AAGGAAAGGAAAGGAAAGGAAAGGAAAGGAAAGGAAAGGAAAGGAAAGGAAAGGAAAGGAAAGGAAAGGAAAGGAAAGGAAAGGAAAGGAAAAAGAAAACTATGGTATTTCCGACTCCTGTCTCCATAGTAGTTTATCTGTGCAGTCACATGTTAAAGCAGTCGCCACAGATACGCGCTTCCTTGTCTGAAGACTGAGATTTCTAACTCTCAGAGAGTGCTCCAAAAATTGAAATGTATATTCAAGCCAGGAAGCAGGAATCTATTTGGTCTCTGAATCTCTCTTGAAAGGCACTCCTCTTTGCACTGAAAAATTAGTTATGCAAGGGGCCAAGAAAAGCAAGTATAATTTCCTGTCGTGGCAAGCTTAATGAAATAGATATGGCATGATATAGCTTTGAGTGTGGAAATCTGGATACTAATCCATTTTCTGAAATGACAGTGAACTAACTTATTTGTTGACTGTTTTATGTGAAATACGCAAACTATGGCCCTGGAAGTTTTCTCCCCTCCTTTCCTTATTAATGGAAGAATACTTTTGCTCCTCTTTGGAAAGAGCTCACTTCCACTTTTCTGAAAGTTCAGAGATGAAAGGGAACTGCTTATCAAGGAAGAGCAGTTTTCCTACTACTCTTCCGTCTTTCTAAGTAAGTAATGAATTACTGTTGAGAACTTTCATTTTAAAGGGAACTTCTACCCTATCAGAGAAAGGTAATTATTGAATGTAGGCAATCCACATTTTCAGTGCTTCATTAAACTGAAACTTTGGATGAAAGGAGAGGGGCAGCACCTTCACAAGATGCTTGATTGAAGGAATTATTGTGTCTAGCTTTTGAAAGAAAAAGGATAGGAAAGTTCAGGAAACCCTTGAGGGTTATGAATCCTCCTTTCTAAATAAACTATGCTGCCCAAGAAGATTATTAAATCTCCAAGTCTCCCGAAAGATTAGCAAGAATATTCAGCTATTTTTTAGGTAGAGGTGTAGGTAAAAGTTAGGAGTGTACATGAACAAATGAGCATTCCTCTAGAGGGTCAACACCAGCTCAGAAGAGCCCTGCATTGCCCAGATATCTGTCTCAGTTCCAAGAAAGGGAGTGGAAGCTCTCCCTGCAGGTCATGCATCCCTGCTTTTTGGTCTGGGGATGCTCTTTCTCCCATACCAGCACCACCTAACTGTACAGGGCCATACAGGAGCTCTGCTGGCAACAGCACAGACAATTAACCAAGGCTGATCTGCAGGCAGCTCCATGTTCCAAGGAATCTCTGTTAAGCAGACTAGTGTCAGATTATAAGGAGCACAACCCATTCAGGTGTACTCACATAAAGCCCCATTCTCAAGCCTATAGTCTCCACACTGCAACACCAAAAGCTGAGGAGGACCCCCAGCACATTGAAGCTATAAACTGTTAAATGTCCATTTAGACTGCATTAGAAACTCCAAATGAAATCTGAAAGACCCGTACTCGTCAAGGCATGTCAATACCAAAACTAGGAAGTAACACCTATAATACTAGTGAGGACATTCTACCCAAATTCAACAGCTCCTTTCTGTGCTGCTTTTCTGTCTGTAGGATAACTGGTTTTTACTCCGGTTATCCTGGCACTCAGTGATTCCATATGGCCAACAATGAATTTGTGACTCAGTTGTTGAAAAAGAGTGAGGTAAGGCTTAAGAAACAGTCTACTCTCTACCACTTCTAATTGTACGTCTTTACCATTGCTTTTTTAATATCTTAATATCCTTGCTTCAAAGGTTAAATTTTGTGGCTCTCCTCTCTGTCACATGACCAGACGAAATCCAGCATTGTTAACTGTATTGTCATGCCAAAGTCCTTAAATTTTAATACTTCCTCTTTCTAGGTCTGTCTTCCCTATCTCTAAAAGGCAGTAAATCAAACTTTCATTAGTTTGCCTTATTGTTGTGGTTTAACCCCAGTAGGCACCACACAGTCACTCGCTCAATCCCCTGCAGTGGGATGGGGTAGAGAATTGGAAGGATAAAAGTGGAAAAACTCATGGGCTGAGATAAATACAGTTGAATAATTAAAGCAAAACCTGCATGCACAAGCAAAGCAAAATAAAGAATTCATTCACTACTTTCCATCAGCAGGCAGATGTTCAGCCATCTCCAGGAAAGCAGAGTTCCATCATGGATCACGTGTTAGTCGGGAAGACAAACACCATAACTCTGAACGTCCTCCTTCCCTCCTTCTTTCCCTGAGTTTTACTGTTGAGCACAATGTCATATGGTATGGGATTTAGCTTTGGTCAACTGGGATCAGCTGTCCCAGCTGTGTCCCCTCCCAGCCTCTTACGCAACCCCAGTGAGAGAAGCAGAAAATGCCATGACACTGTGTAAGAACCTCTCAGCAATTACTAAAACATCACTGTGTTATCAACACTGTTTTCATCACAAATCCAAAACATAGCCCCATATGAGCTGCTGTGAAGAAAATTAACTCTATCCCAACCAAAATCAGTACACTTACTTAGACTGTGAAATGTTTATGTTTGACACTAATCCTTACCGTGCAGGAATTTTTATAGGGATACACTCATTTGTAACCCTAAGAACTATATGAATTTATTTGAGTTTTGTTTCCCAATAGTTTCTGTGACATTCCAAGTAAGTACTAACATGATAGTGATGACTTGCCTCCCCAAATAATATTTTTATGATCTCCACCAACATATTCCTTTACCATCAAGCCTAATTACCCAAGGTTTTTGTTTGTTTCATAAATGCTATATAGCCTAACCTTCTGTACGGCAGTGTTTTTCTCAGTGAGTTTTGTTCTGAACTTGTGAAATACTGAGTTTAACTGACCTTCTTGACTCTAATGACGTAAGTGGGGATTGAAATCATTGAGCACTTTATTGGTTTAGACCCCTTCACTTCTTAAATCTCAGAAGATTACTTCCAGTCACACATGGTCAGCAGGGTACTAGCCTTTCTAACACACTCTTTTAGAGCAGTTTCAAACATCTGACTTCTTACAACCTTCTTATATCTATGAGATTTCTCTTTCTTGGTACAAACCAGCTACTCAATAGGTCTCGGAATAACTTTCCTTCTTTTACACAGTATTTTGTTTGTTTTTCACTGACAGTAAATTCTAGTGTTATGGTTCACCATGTGACCCTGCACTGTTCTTGTTAATTACACAGCGAGATGATAACAAGCTGAGAGTTGTAAAATAGATGAAGTGGAGCAATGCCTTAAGCCCAGGCTACATTCCCTGAGTTGCTGTTCATATGGATAATAGCATTACTAAAAAATGAAAAAATCAGCAGGTATCTCTTTGATGCCTGGTAGACAAAAATCTAACCCAACTGCTGCTGGGGAGGAGGATGCTTATGTGAAATACACTTGAAAGGAAACAAAAATGCAATCGCATGTCCAGCAAGTTGCCAGTAAAGTTGTCTGACCTCTAAGGTAAAATGAATGACAAGAAAATAGATTAGCAGAGCAAAAGTTAAAAGCTCAGAATTCACAGATAGCACACCTGCAGAAATTATATTGCTGAAAATAGAAATCCCAGAAAACAATAAATATAGAAATAATATCACAAGAGCAGGTGTGTTGGTATGCAGTAAGGAGGCTCCAGTGAAGGTGGCAGCACCCTTAATTACATTTTCCCACATTTAAAAATCTTCCCTTCCTTAATGAGTATCCACATATGGTTTCAAAAGAAAAATAACCCCAGAAACTGTTCTAGACTTCTGAAAATCCTCCACCTTCAAAATAAAAATAAATTAAAAACAGGGATAGTCTTGTAATTTGAAATAAGACAATCAAACACAGAGGAGGGCCACAAAAACGATCCAACGATTGGAGCACCTTTTCTAGGAGGAAAGGCTGAGAGTTGGGGCTGTTCAGCCTGGAGAAGAGAAGGCTCGTGGGACACTTTATAGCAGCCTTTCAGTACTTAAAGGGGGCCTACAAGAAAGCTGGACAGGGACTTTTTACAAGGGCATGTCGTGATAGAACAAAGGGTAATGGCTTTAAACTCAGAGAGGGTAGATTTAGGTTAGATATAAGGAAAAAATTCTTTACTATGAGGGTTGTGAGGCACTGCAATAGGTTGCCCAGAGAAGCTGTGGCTGCCCCCTCCCTGGAAGTGTCCAAGGCCAGGCTGGATGGGGCTTTGAGCAACCTGATGTAGTGGAAGGTGTCCCTGCCCATTGGCAAGGAGGTTGGAACTTAGGGGATCTTTAAGGTCCCTTCCAACACTTACCATTCTATGATTCTGTGAAAAGTATGAGTCAGCATGCCATTCTTGTGTGGAGATCTAATGCAAATGGGGTGAGTTAGAAGAAATTAGAAGAAGAGTTAGTTAAAAAAATTCCTTTCAATGACAAGAGTAGATCCCAAGCTGTTTCCAAGGACTTTAAAAGGAAACCACTACTCGGTTCCTTCTCTTTCTTTAAAAGATAAAGAAAGCATCCCACTTAAAATATGCTTAAGAAATATGCAATGAACCACCTTTCCAATATATCACAAAAGATATCTAGATGTACCAGCTTAGTAGGCTATTGAACATGACTCACTGGAAAAAATATAGTCAGAGTAATCTGTTCAGATGCATAAAGGACAGATGACCACAAGATGGAAGTGGGACCCCTAGAGAAAATCAGTTAAATTTAAATCTGATGTCAGTGCAGGCCTTCCCAGTTTAAACACAGACACTCTGAGCACAGGTGCTGATGTTCTTCCAGCATCGGCATCACGCCAGCTAACCACTACAGGAATGTCCCCAAAGCCCTCCTCAGAAAAATGGCCTGGATGTTAGCAAGGGGAGACTTCCAGGGACATGCATGTGACCTCAGAGCACAGGGAGAAGGAACCCCTGGGTGTGCACGAATACACTAACAGGGGTTTCTCACTGTCACGTGCATCAGGGCTGCAGGGAGCAGCACGGCCCCATGTAGTGCTGAAGCATCTGCATCACCCATGGGAGGGAGGTGCATATAGGGACTAGACCCTATAGAAAGAGGTGTGCTGGTAATCCACACAGCCTTTGAGGTGTGTATTGGGGGAGTGCATGTAGCCATGTGAATGTGGATGTGTTCGCGTGCGTACAGGTGTGATTGGAACTTCTCAGGATTTGTCTTAGAAGCTTGTCTAGAAATTATTAATATTGTGTATCTAGTATTGTGATTTGTCCATTGTCTTCCTGATAAAGATCCTGAATTCATAGTTCACTGATTGCAGCTTAATTACATGCTGTTAATAAATCAATAAACTACTTCAAACCTATTCTGACTTTAACTACATGAACTGATCAGTTTTTCCCTGCAACAGGCATCAGAGAGGTGTTTTATGCTTGTAGGTTGTTTTGGGCGTTTTTTTGAGTAGAGACAAGACTGAATATGTTTTCACACAGAACCAATTAAAAACTGTAAGAAGACCTCAAGGGGTGCCTAGTCCAGACTGATACTTTGGACATGGTTTGTCAGTTTGGCCTCAGAACTCTGCAAACATGCCTTCATGGCTCTGGCATGAGCTCAGAGCTCAGCCTGAGCAAATCTGAACCTGTTGAAAATTCCAGCAAAGCAAGACCTCATTTGCTTCACGTTTGTCATATTAAAAAAATAGTTGGTGGAAGCTTTGTATTATGTGCATACCAATGCAAAGCAATATCAATGAGAAAGTCTGTTCTGTTTCACAGTCAAAAATAAACCTAGACTATTTTTTTTTCCAGAACTCAACTAGTTTAGAAAACATACATGACTCTCTGGCTGGTGTCACCAATACAACTTCAGCTTTTTTGACAACGGGATGGCCTACACAGCACCAGGCTTGTTGGCATCAGATGGGATTCACCTTTCTCAAAGGGGAAAGAGTATTTTTGCTCAGGAGCTTGGGGGGCTCATTGGCAGGGCTTTGAACTAGATGTGCAGGGGGAGGGAGAGCACATTGGGCCTGCAGGTGACAAACTGTGGTGTGATACACAGAGGCTGGAGGGACGGGATGCTAGTACAGGCCCTCAGCCTGTTGCCCAGAGGAGTGCTGGGGACACTGCAGCACAGTCAAAGTCTTGCAGAGATGAGCTGGGAGCTCCTGAGGTAGTAGGTGCCAACAAGAAAGCTTCTCTGAAACACCCCAAGGGAAACAAGGGGTGTTCCTCTGTGAAGGTGAAGGTGACATGGCCAACAGCCCAGATGAAGTGCCTCTGCAAGAACACACACAGCATGGGAAACAAACAGGAAGAGCTGGAAGCTACTGCACTGCTAGAAAGCTATGATCTGTTTAGAAAGGACAGGCAGGGAAAGAGAGGTGGAGGTGTTGCCCTCTACATCAAGAAATCAATACAGCCGTCCCTGAAGAATAGCCATGAGAAGGTCGAAAGTTTATGGGTAAGAATCAGAGACAGAGGCAACAAAGGGAACCTTGTCATTGGTGTCTACTCCAGGACTCTTGATCAAGGGGAACATACTGACAAAGCCTTCTTCCTCCAGCTCCAGGAGGCTTAGCAGGTTTGCGTCCTGCTGGGAGACTTCAACCACCCTGACATCTGCTGGAAAAGTAGCACTCCAGGAGACTCCTGGAATGCATTGAGCATAACTTAAACCAGGTAATTGACACCCCTACCTGAAGGGATGCAATACTGGACCTGATGCTCACCAATGCAAGTGAGCTCATCAGTGACATCAAGACTGGAGGCAGCCTGGGCTGCAGTGATCATGCATTGGTGGAGTTCACAGTCCTGAGGGTATGGGAAAGGTGAGGAGTCTAGTCAGGAACTCAAACTTTAGGAAAGCCAAATTTCAGCTCTTCAAGGAGTCAGTCAGTAGGCCCCCCTGGGAAATAGTCCTCAGCCTCAGGGGGGGCAGAACAGAGCTGGCAGATCTTTAAGGATGCTTTCCATAGAGTACAAGAGCTCTCGGTCCCCAGGTGTAAAAAAGTCAGGCAAGGGAGGGAAGAGATCAGCATGGCTGAGTTGAGACCTGCTGGTCAAACTAAACGGCAAGAATGAAATGCACAGGCAGTGGAAGCAGAGAGAAATATCCTGGAAAGAGTATAAGGATGCTGCCCAGTTGTGTAGGGATGAGGTCAGGAGGGCCAAGGCACAGCTGGAGCTGAACTTGGCAAGGGATGCAAAGATTAACAAGCAGAGCTTCTACAGGTATGTCAACCAGAAAAGGAATGTTAAAGAAAGCGTACCCTCTCTGATGAGCAAGAATGGTGACCTTGTATTAACAGATGAGGAGTAGGCTGAGGTACTCCACAACATTTTTGCCTCAGTCTTCACTGGCAACCTCTCTCTTCACCCCTCCGCTGTTGATGGACTGTGAAATGGAAACCAGAGGGGCAAAGCCCTTTCCACTGTGACAGCTGCACTGGAACACCAATCAAATCAGATATTGCTCACAATAAAGCTTTGCTTAAACACTGGCAAACATAGGTCTGGGCAGTGCCAGTACGTCACCACCTTATGCAGGCTTATAGCAAAGTGTGTGTGTGCAGAACCATACAACCACTGCAAGCAATTCTTTTAATTGGGAAGGATGTACCAAGCAAAATTCTGATGGGGCCTATTCTCGGTCTGCTGCTCCTCAGTGTTTTCAGTAGTGACTGGGATGGAGAGCATACTTACGTGTATGGGCACCATCTGACAGCACTGTCTCATGTTCAGCTTGTGATCCACAGTGATCCACTAAGTGGCCAAGATCCTTTACTAAAGAACAAGTACTGACACAGTTAACATTTTTCCCTATTTTATATGCTGAAGAACAAGAGCAGGTTTTTCTTGAGAAGCTGGAGGAATGTTTAAAAAAAAACTTGAAAAAAAGTGATGCACAACTTACTAAGGCATGTAAAGAGCAGTATCATTTGTATGGTATGAAATAGTTCTTTCATTTTCCTCAGTGCTGCATACTGTGCTCCATCTCAGCAAGCACACTGTGTTTCGTTTTCTGAACTGCATTTCAGAAAAAGCATGGACCAGTTTCAAAAGAAGCTAAAGGAGACCAACCGGGAATTACCAGCTATCCAGAAAGCATGACTGATGAGGAGAGTTTGAAACAATTGGGGTAGTTTAGTTTATAGAAGACTGAGAGCAGACATAGGAATGTAAAAAGTGGCTGTAGAGAGTAAAGGACTAGAGTGTTCATGTCCCCTGTGGTTACAGCAAGGGTAATGGGTTTAAGTTGGTTCAACAGAGATTCAGCTTCAACTGTAAGGAAAGAAAACCTGTGAGTCCTGCCACTAAGTTTAGGGAGGCTGTGTTTTAAAGAGCACATCTGTGAGGAACAGTCAAGGACAGTTACTCTTGTATCAGGACTACAGAACAGATGAGATGACTTCTTGATCTTCTTTCAGTCCTGGGTTTTTTTGATCACCCAGTTCTTCTGGATATTGTGTAATTCAGAAGTAATGGAAACCTTCCTGTCACTTGCAGTGTTTCCCTTACCAGGAGTGCATCTTCTGTTCAATATGCAACCACGTGCCATAATGCTCTGATGATAGCGGCTGAAAAAATCAGCCATAGACATCTTCCTCCACACTTCCATCAAGGAATCCATGCTCAGACAGTCGGAAGGGCCTGCAAACGCATGTTTTGCCCTAATGGCAACTGTCACGGGTTGGCAAGGCAATTGTCCAGACATACACTGTGCCTTATGAGAGAACTTTGAAAACCAGGATTAAATGGAAGGGAAACTTTCTTCCTTAAAAGGTGGTGGAGCCCCTTTTGTGATCTGACAAGGGAACTCAGGGAAATAATGTTTAGAAAGATAGAAATTAAAAATGTAAAGGCACTGTCTGTAATAACAAACATTGTGAAATAATTTATATTTGTGTGAGAATTATCACTTTTCTGTTACAGAGTTAGTGCTGTAATCTACAAGACTGGAGGTTATTGCAGCTCACCATCTTAATATATAAAAAAGAACTGTATTTTACAATAGATAAAGGGCAAGCTGATAAAAACTGAGGGGGTTGGTAATAAGAAATTATTTTTAATATAAAGGAAAAATGTAGAAGCATAAAATACTGGCCCTTTAAATGAGGGAAAACTAGGAGCTGAGGAAAGGTGAGTGGAAAAGCCTTGATATTCTATCAGCTGAGATATGCAGATCGGTACCATGAGACTGGTTTCTAGCCTTAAATCCACATACAAATTACCCTTTGGTATTCAGTATCATTCTGTTGGTTTATAGCATGCCGTGTCTGGGTAAATGAGCTTTTCAAAAACATTGCAGTACTGCTATTCAGTGCATAGTCTAACCATGTCACAAGGTGATGTACTGCACTTCCACCGTGCTACCTACCGGTTTACATCAGTGAATTATAAAGCATTTGATACCTTTAATAGAGTGGCATGTTTTGTCATTTGCAAGAGTTGTGTATTTGATGTATAGTCATAGCAGTATATTTTATTGAAGTAGAGCATATGTAGCACTAAGGAAATCAACTTTAAAAATATTCACTCATGCACAGAACAAGATTTTCTTCCTAGTCTCACAGAAAGCACCCATAAGCCTGTTTAATAATTATGTGATAGAAACAAAAAGGTTCCATTCATAGCAATGATAAGCATGACCCATATCCTCTGAAACCAAACTTTACTTTCTTATACTTCATTGAGAATCTAGTGACTGTCCTAAGGACTAATTCCAAATATCTTCACAGTATTCTTTTTTCTGGGTTAAGAAATCTCTAAATTCTGAAATACGTGGGATGAGATGATTATATTTTTCACAGTTTAGCTACAGTAGTGTGACAGAATCACTGCTTCCCTTGTAGCAGACTTCATCCAACAGCAACATATAGGACTAAATTAGTGCCATCCCCTAAATTACAGAGGCATGTTAGGGTTAAGCACCTCTTACATGACTAGCCCTACTGAACTTGTCTCCACCTTCTTTCTACCAGCAGAAAAATTTCTAGTTGCAGAATAAGGGTGTCTTGTGACATGCGTGTATGTCCTCTTCTGGCTCAGTAAATCATGGCACTGGGATATCTACAATGGATGAAGAAGATGGAAGAGGAGGTGCACTTCTTTTACTAATTAATAAAGAGACAGATGCCTTAATCAAGGGATGGAAATAATGCCATAAAACTGAAGAAAGTGACATCAACTAATTTTGCAGTGATTACTTTGGCCAGAGCCTTAATAGTGTTAGGGTGTGTAATTACTGCTAATTTCAATCAGAGAAGTTAAATACCTGTGGAAATATGGCTTTAGATATCTTAAATAACCCTGAGAATATGGGTTATAGTTCATCTTTTGCTACATTTCTCCCCCATGTTTTTCTTCTTTCTTCTTTCCATACTCAGTCATGGCTCATATCTTCTAACTTTTTTTGAGACTCTTAATATAATACAGAATCAGCTGAGGTTGAAAAGGACCTCTGGAGATCACTTAGTCAAACTCATCTGGTCAAAGCAGGGTCATCTACAGCAGGTTGCCCAGGTCTGTGTCCCTTGAGATTTTTAATATCTCCACAGATAGAGACCCCACATCACCTCTGCGCAACCTTTTCCAGTGTGTGACCACCTGACACCTGGCCTTCTGACACCCTGCCCCTTGACCAACATTGTCAGAGTAAACAGACTGCTAACACCATGCCACTTGACACCCTGCCCCTTGACTGATACTGGCAGCCATGTAGGCAGGGTACTGCCCACATTTAACGTAAGGTGTGATTCTTTCAAATCATGATACCATAGATGGAGCTGAGGAGTGGTGTGACTCTTACCCACATTTAAAAGGCATTTACATAATTGGCTGTTGCTGCCAGTTGACCCAGACACTAAGTGTCCCTGGCAGCCTGCTAGAGCCATGGTATTGCTTATAACAATGTGTTTGCTATCAGCGATAGGATGAGTTGCCTTGTGTGCACATAGTTGCTCATCTTTCTTACTGCCTTAATGAAATTTGTTTTATAATGTGTTGTCAAACGCCATTACTGTTTGGACCACACCACTGTCACAGTGAATAGAGAGCCCAAGCTGAGGAAGAGTAGAGGATGTGGGTGTGGGCTTCGGGTGGGGTTGGTCAAGGACATTAGGGCCTATAACACACCACCAGGGTGTGTCGAAAGCCTTGTTTAATTCACAGTAAGTAACATCCACTGCTCTTCCCTCGTTCACCCAACCAGTAATCTCATCCCAGAAGGCTATCAAGTTTGTCCACCATGATTAACCCTTCACGAATTCATGTTGACTGCTACCAATCATCTTGTTAACTTTCATGTGTTTGGAAATGGTTTCCAGGATGATTTGCTCCATCACTTTCCCAGGAAGTGAGATTCTTGATGACCACCCTGCAGTTCTCTGGGTACTTCTTGCCCTGTTGGTAGATAGGAATGACATTTGCTTTCTTCTGGTCCTCAGCAACTCTCAGCGCTTCCTTATTTGTGTGCATGTTTAGGATCGGCTAGTTCTGCGCTGTGTTTTAGTTTTCAAACTCTCTTGTCCATATCTGTTACTCATTACTAGAAAAGAATAATGTATTATTCTTACATCTTCTAGTACATACTATTCTGCATGTACTGCCAGCTGGAATTTTTGGAAGTGTCATAGTCCTGGCACAATTAACAGCTAACTGAGATGCACTCTTTCAAATGGAAGAGTGTTTTTGTTGTCGAACATCCCTGATGATACCCTAAAATCCTCATTAGTCGGGATACACAACAGAGTGACAGAAGTAAACCCTTTGCTGGCAACAGATGTGTCGACATACTAGAAACAGAAGAACAAGAAAAAGGATGTTGCCTTCATCAAGGTTAACCACAAAATAAAAACTTTTGTTAATATTTTATTTTCTAATTCATTTCTTGTGACACAGAATGATAAAAATGTTCATGCAAAAACCTTCTTAACACTGTAACAATTAATTAGACCTACGTAGCAGCAAAAAATAATCATTCACAAATAATGAATAAATTCATCGAGCCAATAAATCAAAATAATATGCTTCTACTAATCCTGACTTTTTTCTTATACTAGAAATGAGTGGAAAATTAGCATTTAACAATGCAATTATTAAATGTAATCTTTCTATTGTAAATTCTATATATGTGGATGGACTTTGGTTCTTACAAGCTTTGTCATTTTTTGAAATTATTCCATGTGTAGAACCTCATAAGGTTCAACAGGGCCAAGTGCAAGGTCCTACGCCTGAGTCAGGGCAAGTCTCGATGTCAACACAAGCTGGGGAAGGAAGAAATTGAGAGCAGCCCTGCCAAGATGGACTTGCTAGGACACAGATAGATGAAAAGCTGGACATGAGCCAACAATGCGTACTTGCAGCCCAGAAATCTAGCTGTATCCTGGGATGCGTCAAATGCAGCACGACAGGCAGGTCAAGGGAGGTGATTCTGCCCCTCTGCTCTGCTCTGCTCTGGTGAGACCCCACCTGGAGTCCTGTGTCCAGCTCTGGAGCCCTCAGCACAGGAAAGACTTGGACCTGTTGGAGTGGGTCCAGAGGAGGGCCACAAAGATGATCAGAGGGCTGGAACACCTCTTCTGTAAGGAAAGGCTGCACGAGTTGGTTTTGTTCAGCCTCAGTAATTTTTACAATTAGGGTGGTGAAACACTGGAAGGGGTTGCCCAGAGAGATGGTAGATGCCCCATCCCTGGAAACATTCAAGGTCAGGTTGGATGGGGCCCTGCGTAACCTGATCTAGCGGTATATGACTCTGCTTGTTGCAGGGGGGTTCGACTAGAATGCTTTTAAACGTCCCTTGCAACCCAAACTATTCTATGAGTCTATGAGTAGTTTCATTTTAAGTTTAAAGATTACATTCACAAAATCTTCTGTTTTAACTGTTCTTCTGTTTTAACTAAGCCCATCTTGTATTTGGCTTCTTCATCTGATATGCTTTATAGCAGCTCACCAGTGCACCAGGAAACACTAAAAAGCTTGTACTGTGGTGATCAGAAGGGCTGTAGTGTCTGTTTCCAAAAGCATTCCAAAGGAAGCAATTTTTTTCTATGCATATTTAAAAGACAAAAAAGAACAGGAAGGCCATCAGATTAATTCATTGTTTTCCAACCATGTTCTGTAGTATTTGGCCTGCCCTGTCATTCTCGCTGAACACCAAATGCTTCATTTTGCCAAGTACAGTGGGAAATGCACTTTGAAATTAAAATACGCTTTGATTGTTGCAATCTCTTCTCTGACATTAAATGAACAAATATTCAAATATTCCTTTCCAGACAAAGGATTGTCTTGAATTTATAGCTCAGAAATATACAATGAAGGCAAATTGAATCCTGGGCTGCATCTGCAGGAGCGTTGCTTGCAAAAATAGAGCAAAAGGAAGGCTAGGGACAATGTGGGGCCGATGCTGAATGAGGCGGGTGTCCTGGTGAAGGAGGATGCAGAGAAGGCAGAGCTACTGAATGCCTTCTTTGCTTCAGTCTTCAGTGCTAAGACTGGCCCTCAGGAATCCCAGGCCCCAGAGGTAAGAGAAGAAGCCTACAGAGAGGATGACTTTCCCTTGGTCGAGGAGG
>Ga0065711_1045467_pt1 | contig 13466 bp, 6 predicted proteins | sample Hoacrofraction12_FD_59098 | JGI IMG/M metagenome (GOLD analysis project Ga0065711, IMG submission 59098) | Hoatzin crop microbial communities from Cojedes, Venezuela - Epithelial fraction 12 v2 (version 2) | ecosystem: Host-associated > Birds > Digestive system > Esophagus > Crop | place...
TTTGAAGATTGGAGTGACATTGGCCTTTCTCCAGTCCTCGGGCACCTCTCCTGTCCTCCAGGACCTCTCAAAGATGATGGAGAGTGGCTCAGCAATGACATCCGCCAGCTCCCTCAGCACTCGTGGGTGCTATTAAATCTTGCTATTAAAAATGTGAAAGGAACTAAATGAGAATGAACATTTAACAAGCTACAGGAAATGAAGAGTTAATACATAACAGACTTCAATAATTACCAGGCTCATTATATTGGAGCAAGATTAAACTCTCCATGGCAGTGGTATTCTGAATAAATGGTAGAAAATCAATTTGACTAAAAGCACGACAAGGTTTTTTTCTTTTGTAGTCTGAGCTGTACTGTCTACCTGTAATAGTTCACTAACTAAGATATAAATCTTCTTATGAAACTTCAGTGAAATAAGGAGAATATTCACTGACTTTTACTGCGAAGACTTGTTTGCATTCCCTTTTACAGACATTTTACCTCATTAATATTTGAACAACTTCCATAGAAAGGATAAAGAAAATAGAATGAAAGCTTTCAGAATAATTGTGATGAGGGGGAAGATCCATTGAGAAATGGTAAATCAGGAAAAAGGAAAAGTAATCACAGTGTATTGAGCATCTTCCTTTATTCCTATACAATTGACTCGAGTATTTACAGCATGTCAGAAGCATAGAAAATGCAGTAATTCTGTCACAGAACTGATATTTTCTTTGGGATCATTGAAAAGTACATAACGTCATTTGTCAGCTAGAAGCAATTTTTTCAGCAAGAATTATTGATTTTAATTACCAATTGGTAGAGCTGTTAACATAACTTCATCTATGTTTCAGATTTTGAGCATATCCCAGGCTAAGTCTCTTTGCAAAGTTCTTCTCCACTGCTGCAGGTCCTCACAGGGGAGGAACCAGCAGCAGGATCCCTCCCTGTCCTCCTTCCAGGAGGCTTGCCTGGTGACTCCAAGCAATCCTCATTAGCATCACGGCTATTATCAAGCTCTTTCAGCACAGTGCAGTTCAGCTCGTTAGTAATTACAGTTCAACACAAAAGCGTTCTCGAGACAACTACCTTTCCTATAAATCTCTTGGTTAAAATCAGTTTTTAACCATATTTTCCTGGTGCTGGCATATGATCTGTATTGTTTGAGTACTTGGAGAAAAACTCAGGTTCTGACTGGCTAACTCCAGCTGGAAAGTTGTCTTCCTCAAAGCCTCCTCACACTCCTGTTTTCTGTCAAATGCCCTGTTACCTATGGAATCTTTCATGCTGCAACCTGTTGGCTGATCATAAAATGCATGATTCCCCCAATTATCCCATATTTACAGAATATTTTGTAGCTGTAAAGTGGCTTATCTCATCTTGAACACAATCTTTGCTTGATTGCAGGAAAGGAAATGGCTGATTAGCCGTTTTCTTCCTAACAAAGTACAAATGTTGACAAACGGTAATTCAAGTTGTGATTACTGAAGAAAGGATAATATACTGGAAGCCTGAATGTTGCTTTTGATAGAAATGTGTGCGGAAGTGAATCTGATAGAATAGAAACTCATTTTCTTATAAATCACATACTTTACCATTTAGTGTTGTTTTTTATATTTCTCTTCATTAGATAACTGAAATAATTAATTGCTGCAACTATTGTACCAGACATTTAAAAACTTACAATAAATTGGTCTAAGATACCAAAAAATGATATAACCACAGAGAATCTCTTCCATTCTCCCTCTTTGCAGCCAACTAGCAGTTTTGTCCTGTGTTTACTGTCAGCGATAAGAAAAAGGTTTTCTTTTAATTTTGCACTACTCCAAATTTCTCTGAAAATGTCATACAGCTAATCTTCTGCTTTTATTAATGAATTTGGGGGTCAAAAACACTCTGGGTAGGTCAGAAGAAAAGCACCATCTTACCTTTCAGGTTTTATCACTGGGACCTCATTTTTTACTGCTGTTGTAACATTATTTATAAATAAGCATTTAACTTCTCTGTATTTAGGTTATCTTCTTCCTTCTGACCAGGACTGCCATGAGCTGCATCATCTTCCAGTTGGTCAAGTCTCTCTTTGCTTGTTTCCACAAAGAATAATTTAACTGACTCCAGTCAGACAAACCAAATACACTAAAAAACCCCAACAAAAACAAAACGTTACAGCAGCTATAATGGCCTGATATCAATCTTTCCCATCTCACTTTGTCATCATTCTTATTGTGGGTCCTTCCCAGGATAGCTCTGTTCCTATTTGTCTTCTTTCTGTGCCCTTGGACATCCTGCAGCCAAGGTAGAGACGGGAGCACCACTTTAACGGTGCGGCTGCTTGTAAGGCCACCTCCTTGCGAGGGCTCCAGAGAACCCACCTGCAGCGGAGGACTGGTGCAGGGAAGGTTCAGTTTTAGGACCAGATGTATGGTGATCACTCACTTTCCCATCCGATCTATGTTTTTCTCTTTTTTTTCTTCTTGCTAAAATAAAGGTGCCATTACCCCTTTCCACATCCACACAGCAGCATTGAACTACAACATTTTGCCCTGTTTAGCTGGGGCAACTGCTGGTTAATGCATATTCTCAGTTCCTGAGTAGTTCAGGCTCAAACCTTCATTGGTTTCATACCTCTGAGGAGACAAACTGTACTGTTGATTGTTTAATGGCTAAAGAACTGTTAATACTTTTGTAGCTGATACAGGCTGTGGCTGTCTGGGAAGGTGGCATGTCCTGTAAAGTTACAGGACAGATGGGAGCTCATTACACTACAAATTAATGTCTGAAGAAATTTTAAGTATTTCCATAACTCTGCAAACTTGCATGTGTTGAGGTTTGTTTTATAATGCTTTGTGGGTTTCATTCTGTGCCTTGCCCTTTGTTTTACCAGTTCTTCTTCCTCAAAACACTCTATTTCTGTAGTGGTTTTGGTATCATATATTCATCGTGCACACGAACTAACTTTACTGCAACAACCACTTCCTCCCCCCTTTTTTTTAATTTAAAGAAGCCATTCTTTAGTTAAACTGTGTGAGTGGCAGAAAACAGAAGACTGAGAATTCAGTCTTTGGCCAGAAGTAGACAACACAAGGAATGGCTTTGAAAAGAACAGTGACAAGTATTGCCTTGTAAGCCTTAGGCTGCCTTACTTTTTAAATCTTTTATTTATTTATTTATTTATTTTTTTGTCAGAAGGAACTTTCTAGTCACTAACAAAACCAAAACATCCAAGACTGGAAAATAACACTTTATTGCAAGTTTGAATCCAGTTAGCAAAGTTACAAACTCCTTCAAAGTAACTGAGGGGTAAAGATGGACGTCAGACCTATTTTATAGCAACATTGCCAGATGCTTTGATAGATCCATTATAAATTCTACTTACATTATTCTAAGCAAAGATTGCTATCCAGTTGCTGTTCCTTGGCTACATTATTTCTTTCCTTATCTCACTGATTCTTTTCATAGCATGCAGTAAGGAATTTATTAGTAATGTATCAGATTTCCTGGTAAGATATGGTCCAAAAACTGCTGTTATTACAATTTTCTCTTTTTTCCATATAACCTTTTTCCTTTATCACTTTGGCAGTCTTTGCTTTATGGGTGCCTGCACTGTAGCAATGCTGACTTCAGTTATGTGAAATAGCATATATTGTGGAAAAAATCGATTGGATGAGTTTGGTATTTCATTAGAGTGTAACTGTCTGGGGCAAAATCTTTTTGTGGTGCATCCTATTTGTTTTTCATTTCCTTAGAGTCATTTACATGAGTCAATTCTTTTGTCTGGCATTTCTTTTGCTTTGGTGAAAAAGATAATAGGGTATTCAATGAACAATAGGGGGAAAACACAAAGCGAAAAAAGGAATGAAAAATCCGTTATCAATGTATGAATAGCTCGGGGTTTACTTTAAGCTGATGAAAATTATCTGGAACCCACTCCTGGAAAATGTGCTTTGTGAGTATCCCCAGGTGTCCCCCAACCAAGCAGGAGCTTACACAGCAAGGCCTGAGAACTTGCCTTGCTCTCGCCAGCCCATCCCCACCATTATGGCTCAACAGAGATTGCTTGCCCTCTCAGATTTTCTGGAATAACCTCTTGTGCAATCTCTAGCTAGTCTAAGAATGTCAAAATGATACCACTTGTTTGAAGGTTTTTAAATAAGAGACTTTTTTCTAAGAAATGTGATTCTGAAATTGGTTAAAATATGAACACAGGAGCAGTTGGGCACGTGACTCTAAGGAGGCTGGGAATGCTTAAGTCAGGGACCCAGATGAGTCCAAATCAAGGTGCATCACTGCACCAGGGGAAGCTCCAGCCCAAAAGCATGTATCCATGCATCTGCCCAACAGTTCAGACTGTGGAGTGAAGGGCAGGAATCCCACAGGCAGCCATGACCCAGCAAGCGTTTATTTCCAAATAAGGTTATTACATACTGCTTATCCCGGGATCTCACAGAGGGGGCATCCTCCTTTTTAGTAGAGCTAGTTAGGAAGGTGCAGCTCCTCATTGTAACTATGAAATTGCTACCAGTTCTTTTTTAAATGTTGATTTTATATTTCATTAAAAATGTCTATTGTCTCTGCAGTTGGAGGTAGCAGCTGTAGCTGGCTGCATAATTTGTTGGGAGTGACATCTGCAACATAGAAAAGCTTATGAAACATAAACAATACAAAGTAACTTACAACAGCGCAGAGAGGCATTTCCAGTTTTCATTAAAAGAAGGAGGATGTGACAAATCTCTGCCTTGTGCAGTCACTTCATGATATCTGTTGGCCACTCAATCTAGACTCTGTAGAGAGGTATCAAGACCTCATTTTCCTGGGACCAGTGAGGACCATTTATGTCGCCATCAGTGACGATTATTCAGCTGAAAACTCCCTGTTAAACTGCTTTCCTGGAGACTGTTAGAAACCTTCCCCAGCTGGACTTAGAGGAATAGATCCTTATAGCAAGTATCGAGTTAGTGTTTGCATAGTGACTGAAACACTATCTTCATATCGTACACAGATTAATTTCAGCTACCTCCATCAGATACAAGCTTTACTGCCGCTCAGCAGTATTTGGATCAGATTTTTCACTAGACCCTTACCAGAAGTGAGTTTCTGCAATCCTGATTCACTCTGAGAACCACTTACTCATAGCTGTTGTGTCACTGGCTCCAGACATATTGCTCATCTGGTGGAGTTTTGCTCCCTGTGAATAATGATCCACTGCCATTATTTAATTTCCTTGGATATTTAGAAAAGAAAATGTAATTGTCTTATTTTAATCTGAATTTCTGCTGTAGCAGTAAAACAGAAACAGTAATTAAAACCATGACTCAAAAACAAGAGCACAAATATTTACAAACGCTAATCTTCTGGAAGCCAGCCACAAGGAAGGGCTATTAGTTGCTAGCTGGTCTTCCTTAGGCAGAAGCAAGCAGCGCAGAATATCGAGAGATTTCAGTGTGACACAGTGTTCACAGCTCTGAGCTCGCTTTGTTCTTGCAGCACACAGATATGTCACAAAAGAAAACAGCCTTCAGCATCCTGAAGACAAACCCACAGAAATACGCATCCAGCTTGCACATTACAATAGTCGAAGCACAGCGTTATCAAAACTGTGTTAATCACTGCATCGTTATCAGCTGAAACACATTAAGGAACCGCCAGAATGCTAGGATCTTGAGCAGTGACATTTTAAATACTTTTTATGTGCAAGCAAATTTTGCTAGTCATTCTGCAGGGATTAAGAAGAAAAAATGGGAAAAGAGGTCAGAAATGCACTAATTCTGAAATCATCCTCACTTTTTTAGTGCAGACAGAGCGGATGAAAAAACCAACAGCCATTATTGTACTGTTGTTCAAATTAGTAAATTGTCAGTTCCTCCCATTTTACAGTGGTCAGTACTGGACAACATCAGAGGGGAAGTCCAGGAACCAGGCAGACCCAGCAGCTGCTGTTAGCTAGAGGAAGCATGTCCCCACAGAGGCATGTGCTGTAGTTTGTGACCCGGTGGCCTCAGCCACCTCCAGCCAGCAGGACCAGCCCATGGCCCCAGAAAACAGAGTTGACAGTTGTACTGACACAACTGTTTGTGAGGGTGGGCTATGAGTGGCTCACTAAAATATTCTGCTTTAAAAGAATTAAAAGAGACAAGGAGGTGGACTCAAAACTGGCTGCACTGCTGGATTCAGGGGGTTTTGATCAGCAGCACAAAGTCCAGCTGGGCAAAGTTCATTAGTGGTGCATCCCAGGGCCTGATACTGGGGCCAATACTGTGTAACATAGTTTAAAACCGTTACCCCTTGCCCTATCACTACGTGCCCTGCTAAAATGTTTGTCCCCATCTTTCTTATAAGCTCCCTTTAAGTACCAAAAGGCCGCAAGAAGGTCTCCCCAGAGCCTTCTCTTCTCCAGGCTGAACAACCTCAACTCTCTCAGCCTTTGTTCACAGGAAAGATGTTCCATCCCTTTGGTCATTTTCTTCATCAACGACCTGGAAAGGCTGCACCCTCAGCAAGTCTGCAGATCATACAAAACTAGGAGGAGTGGCTGATACACCAGGTGGTTGTGCTGTCATTTAGAGTGGCCTCAGAAGTCGGAGAAATGGACCAGAAGGATCTCAGCCGTCACAGAATCACAGAATGGTTGAGGCTGGAAGGGACCTCTGGAGGTCATCTGGTGCAAATCCCCCTCCACACAAGCAGGGTGTCCTAGACCATGTCCAGAGCATCCAGAATCACCATTCTGTGATTCTGTAAACATCTGCTACGTGCTGCTGTCAAGGTGGAGATGCTGGGCTCAGTGGAGACTTGGTCTGACTTCATATGCACTTACCTTGATCACTTTACAGAATTTTCCCTTATATAATACTATGAAGGATATGTTCTGCTAAAAGATCATTTCATTCTTTTGTCCTATAATGAACAGAGACTTTCTCCAGTGATAGATTGTCCACTGTATCTAATTATACCCTTACATTATGCATAATTTAGATGCTATGAACATTATACTGCGTTCATCTTGCTGCCTGCCAGCTTTCTGAACTTGTTCAGTATCTGCTTCTGAAACAGTGGGTGTATGGCTGCTCTGTGGAGGGGAAACATGGTCTTATGGTGAGGCAGTGAGACCTGCTACATCAGTGCTATCAGTACCTGCTGGATAACCAGCAGTCTGGAAAATTACATGCGGAGACATTTCAACCAAGGGCAAATAGATAATGTACATGCTGTCTCTTCAGTAGCTGCCGATTGGACTGGACTCTATGAAGAGACCAAGGACAGAACTGAGCCTGGTGTACAGTCTGGATCTTTGAAAACAGATAATAAATGAGTTTCAGTCTCCAATTTAGAATTCCTTAGGTGTAGTAGGTAGCATCTCTGCAGTGGACATAACCACCTGTGATATTTCTGAGAAAAGCAACAGAGACATTTGTTTTGGTTTTTGGCTGTCGCTGGCAACAAAAACGCCACGCGGCCGCCCCTCCCCCCACCGCGGTGCGGAGGAGAATGGGAAGAAACAGGCAGAAACTGGTGGGTCGGGATAAGGGCAGTTTAACAGAACAGCAAACAGAGGGAACAGTAACAACAACGATACAGATAAGGAGAAAACACGACACAAACTCGCACAACAGACCCTCTCCCCCCAACAGGACCAGCGCCGCGCGCTCCCCAGCCGCAAGTGAGTCCCCGCCACGTCGCCCCACCTCCACCGGAACCCAGCGTGACGGCACATGGTATGGAATACCAGGCTCTGTTTGGCCAGGTGGGGTCAGCCCCCACCCCTCGGCTGTGCCCCTTCCTGGAGTCCGGTGAAAATTAACCCTGTCCTGGCCAAACCCAGGACAACATTTTATTCCAAAAACAGATCTGGAAGTTTAAACATAAACAGTAAAACCACAATTGCAAGTTAGTTCTGAAAGTGATTGTAAGAGATGGTGTATGGAAGGTGTTATTGGAAAAGCATCATAGGAGCTTAGTAGATAGTGGATAAGACACCTCTTACTCTTTCTGTTGCTGTTGTCCTTGTAAAGCACTGTATCAGACTTTGATGTCCTTTCAAGTAGATCTGTAGTCCTGTTTATCAGGTGGCCCTGATGACAACTGAATGAAAGGACAGACTGGTTCAAAGGATCAAGCTAATGAATGGTAGGATCCATGTGACCCATTTCAAGTGGCGAGGATGGGTGTCCAGAAGTATCTTCTTTCTCACCCATACACAAAAACACGCATACAAACTGCAGTGTCTGCAGAAACCAATAGTTTATTTAAAGTAGAATTTGAAGTGCCAAAATTAAAGCAAAATAAAATTCTTATGCATTTTCCAGAAAGTTCTAAAAAATATGATCTTATTTGGCTACTGAATGAATCAGAAGTTATTAAAAGTCTCTGCTGTGTGTTGTGTTCCCATATCACTGTGATAATGAAATCTCTCCCAGATTTTCAACTCTGTTCATGTTTGAACACAAATTGGCACTTCTCAACATTTTTTTCTCAGTACCATGAGCAAGAAGCAAATTAATTTGCCATGTCCAATAAATGAACTTTTAATTTCTCTGTAAGAAAACTACTGTCTTGCAAAAATAAGAGATCATATGTCAGTTTATTCAAATTACAAAAGCCGTGGGGTATTTAAGATGCCAACATGAATCCCTAAGTTACTCTGCAGTCCATAATGCAGATAAAACTCCTGGAACACAGACTGATGTCAGCATTTCTTTAGGACCTCAAAACTACTAAAGTAATAACATTTTGTTGTGGTTTTTTTATTACTGAGGTAGAATGCTTTACTTTTGATAGGTGTGTAATATTCATTAAACTTACCTAGAGCAAGTGTAGAATATGAACATGGCACATATAATTAGTACTGTGCCAGTAGAAATCAGAAGCTAGTTTAAGTGGGTGTGATATCTCAGTCTTGACTGGTAAGGCATCAGGTGAAGAATAAAATCATTTAGGTTGGAAGGGACTCTTGAAATCCATCTAGTTCAGTTCCCTGTTCAAAGCAGGTTCAGCTAGATCACATTGCTCTGTTGTACTGGGATTTATTTGCTGGACACAGCACTCCACATGCAGTCTCACCAGGGGAAGAATCACATCTCCTGACTTACGGGCAAGACTCTTGCTAATAAGCTGAGGATGCCATTGGCCTTTTTTGCCACAAGGGCACATCGCTGGCTTATGTTGAAGTAGTTTTCCCTGAAGAGATCCAGATCATTTTCTGCAAAGCTGCTTCCCAGCCAGTCAGCTCCAGCTGATGGGACATGGATTCCCCAGCAGAGCTCATCAACTGAGCTGCAGCTGCCTTATCACTGGTTGTAACACGCTTCACCAGCTGCGTATACCATATATAACCCATGCTCACATAGCACAACCTCACCATCACACAGCTGACTACAGGAAGAGTATGTTCAGGTTGCTGTTGAACTATTCATTTAGACCTGGTGCCATACTGAGAAATATGTACTGATGCCTGGGGTTTTTCCTCCCCAGGGGGAGGGCTTTGCACTTTCTGCTGGTGAACTTCATGAGATTCTTGTCAATCGATTTCTCCAGCCTGTAAAAATTCCTCTGAATAGCAGCTCAACCCTCAAGTATACCAGTCACTCCTCCCAGCTTGATGTAATCCATGAACTTGCTGAGAGTGCACTGCATCACACCGTCTGAGTTGTTAATATAGGAAAGTTTGTGCACCTTATGTGGCTGATGTGGGTCTCAAGAGTGGCCTTGGTGATCTCTTAGTTTGGCTGATTGTGTCTATAGTATTTACGAAGACCAAGAGCCAAAAACAGAGATAGGTGAATAAAACAGTACTTATGGGGCATTTAGCCAACTACTTCCAAAGAACTGGTTGTAGAGCGGACTGAAAAATGCTCAGCCCCACTCACGTCCAGTTCATTGACATGGCATGAAGGACATGGTAAATCTACACTAGGGTTTATGCTTTTCCTTCAGCCATGTTCTGCATCTAATTCCTACCCCAAGTCTCAGGTGCAGGCAATGACGGTGGGATAGGAGTCTGGGGCTGGATGCAGACAGATACGCACACTTGATTATCAGTGTAGATGCAATCCCTGATGTAGGAGATGCTGCCATCCCAGGTGGAGCAAAGGATCACTCTCTAGTGAGACAGGCTCCGTGCTGGGAACAGAGCAACCCTAGGTGTGATTCTGTTCAGCAGCCAAGACTAGGAATACAATTTGAATTAAACAAGTCCCTGGTTAGTAAAGTTAATAATTTCAATTTATTTTATTTGCAAAGATATGTTATGTTAAAGGACCTCAAAACTTTGGGATATTTGTTTAAGCACACCATGTCCTATGAGTCCCAAAATAGCTTCCCCAGTGCAGCAGCATGTCTGTTTTTCCTCTTTCCTACCAATAACTAAGTCACCAGTCATTTGATCCCCACAGAGTCAAAGTCAGCTGGAATTTCATGTCAAATAAAGCGCCAGATATTTTCAGTATGCTGGGGGTGTGGGCAAACTTCTGGTTTCTTGCCCTTCTTGGGATATTCATAAAAAAAAGGCAAAGAAGCAAAAAAAACCCAACAAAAATTAAAGCCTGACAATCGCTAATTGTCTGGTAAGCTATGACCACAGCTCATCATGTGGTCCTTTCTTGGCAGACAGACTGGGACCAGGACCCTTTCTCTGTTGTAAATTTGTACAGTGGCAATCCCTGTTTAGGATGCACCCTCAAAGGTCTTCTTTAATAAAGATAATAAGTGTTAACAATGAGAGGTTTCATGCAGGCTGCAAAGAATGCTTGCTGGACTAGGAGTGTCACAAGTATTAGTTAATATCTGTAGATGATTTTGAAAATGCAAGTGCTACATCAATATCTTTGCTATTTTATGTCTCATAGGAAAATACTGAAGTACACTTCTAAAACCTCATACAAAAGTCATATTTTAAATTTAGAGAGCATCCCATTCTATAGACTACATAATTTGAGTGTCTTTGTTGGATATTTAAGGTGAGTACCATTCTATGGGCCATATTCTGACAGATTGTCTGCAGAAATATTTACAAAGGTCTCAGTCGGAACATTCGTACGATAACAATGATTAGAGCTTCATAGCTATTTGGGCACTGAGTTGCTGCTAGTTTCAATGGGAAGCACCAAAATAGCTTAGATGTTCCAGACCTAAGGCGTTATTCAACATAAATTTAAGTCTTTGAAATCTGGGCCCAGAACTCATTTGTTGACATATATTATTCTGCCAGAAAAAAAGTGGAAAGTGGCACTTGCAAATTATGTACTGTTTTGGTCTTGTGCATAAGTTACTTCCTAATGGATCTTTGTCAAAACCAGAATAATTTCAAAATTGTATTGTGCCTGACTCATTGAGGGAGGGTATAGGAAACAAATTACTCATATGAAAATTTTTACTGGTGCCCATCTCGGTTCCTCACCAAAATCGGAAGACACACAGCGCTGTGAAGATCCTTCATGTGCTTTACAGGACACCCTGTAAGTAACGCTTTAGAGTTAATATCAAGGAACTGTGAATAATGATCATGGACTGAGTTAGCTGTTCTAAGGTAAAAGGACTTGCTTTAAGTTAGTTGTTGTCACCTTACTGATTGGAGGGTCTATTCCTAAAGTTCAGGAAATAATTTAGTCCTAAGCTTTCCCCAAACTATGTATAGTGATACTATGTGTAGGAGAAGGGACTATGTAACTTCTCATGCTCCCTTCCATCCCTCCTACTGGAATTTTCTGTGTTTTATAGAGTTGCTTTTGTCAACAGGGAAACTTCCACTTGGGAATTCCCAAACCATGCCTCCATTCCTGCCCATGCTTTAAGGGAAGCACATGTCTGTGCGTCTGCTGCATCAGAGCTTCCAAATGTAACATGGCCCACAGTAGTACAAGTGACAAAAAATTATTTCTTGTTCCATGTTCCTTCCACAGCTTCCATTTTCTTCGGCTGCCCATGACACATTTTCTGTGTCCTCCTTTGAGTGCCCAGGTCAATCAAATACAACCTGTGCTTGCAATGGACAAACACAGGGAGAGGTTCACCTCACCTGACTTTGTATATCTCTGTCTGAGTAATCCAGACTCTTTTCATAGTTGAGATAAAGATCTCATAAGATGCAATCCATCTCATGCGAGGGTGGACTTCTAAAATAAGTGTGAAGTATGGCTCTGGTTAACTGCCCTTTTCTCCTCATTGACATAAAGACAGATAGCTCAGATGTGGACATTACACTATTAATCTCTGGTATTAGGTGACATTTAATCAATTTGTGGCATCCTACAGACTTGATAGTGTCTTGCAGTGTCCAGAATTTTCCTAAGTTATACATTTTAAATACATGAAGAAAACGAGATCTTGATCAGTTGTTATTTTTATTTGGTTTTGCATGCATATAAATTGTTTTACTTGCATTGCTGTGTTGTTTAGTATTTCAAGTTCCTTTGTGCATAAGTTTGATTAGATATTTTTGTCCTTGCCTATTTTTTGTAGTACCATTTGCTCTCCTTCCTGCTGCAGTTAAAAGCAAATAATGTGAACATGAGAAATGACAGGGGTCTCAACGAAGCCTTGGGGATATTTCCAGTAAAGTTGCTGGATTTGTGATTGGGCTTTGAATACTTTGCTGAATGCCCTGCATTGACCAAAGGAAATAAAGCGGGACTCCCTCCTGTATTTCTGCCTCTTACTAATCCATAGTTCAGCATTGTATTTTTTCATGGTATCCAAAAAAGGGAAGTAATTCTCTCACATTTCATTGTAACTGATGTAGGCTAGGAGAGAACACTGCTGAAACTGCCAAAAAAGGAAATATTTGTTTTTATACTCTTATTGTGTGCTTTCTCTTCCTTAATTCCTGTGTAAAATTCAAACAGGATTGATGAGGCAAGGATCACTGTGTAGCTGAAGCTTTAGCATCAATGGGCTGTAAGTTTCCTATTTAACCTAATGTCTGTCTTAATAAGAATTTATTTTTGTGTATGAGGATCCTGTGCACTGTGCGGGGCAAAGGGCCTGCCAAACTGCCATGTTCCTCCTGACATCAGCTCAAACAACAGTGCTGCATGGAGAAAAATTGTGTCAGACTTTGTGTGAGGGCACAAAAACTGAGTGGTACTGATCAGTCCCAACTCAATGGGACTTGCAGTTCCTACTCTTTGAGTTATGTCTGTGTCAAAATGGCAAGCAGACTTAAAGATCTGACTCTGTCATTCATTGCCAAATCAGCTGTGTCTCTATTAGAAAAGGTAATTATTTAGTAAACCCCATTCTTTTTCTCACTATAAATTTTTAGGAGACATCTGCTGCTTCTGTTATATTAAAAATTGGCAGAGTTTGCGTGGGTGGCTAATCCATATACTGGAAATGTAGGCCTGGTGATCATCTCTAAACAAGCAGTATCCTGGGTAGAGAAGGTTTCAGAAATGCTCTCAGCAAATATAAGGAGTTTCAGTCTGTTGCAGATGATCGTTGTTGGTTCCTTCCAACTCTCCTCTCCTCTCCTCTCCTCTCCTCTCCTCTCCT
>Ga0065711_1010268_pt1 | contig 13465 bp, 12 predicted proteins | sample Hoacrofraction12_FD_59098 | JGI IMG/M metagenome (GOLD analysis project Ga0065711, IMG submission 59098) | Hoatzin crop microbial communities from Cojedes, Venezuela - Epithelial fraction 12 v2 (version 2) | ecosystem: Host-associated > Birds > Digestive system > Esophagus > Crop | place...
GCCAGTCAGCAAATTATTTTTTTTTTTCCATTGCTACATGAGTGAAATGCATTCTTAAACTCATGACCATTTCTTTAGTCAAATTTCCATTGCACTGTTTCCAATTCTTTCATGCAGCTTTCTTAAGACAGCTGTCAGTCACAGTCAAGGCAGCCATCACAGTCACAGGGAAGCCATTCAGCTGATTAGCCATTTGGAGCTCTACTCCCTTTCCTCACACGGGCAGCTAGTGCCATTTCAGTTCTTCTAGCGTATCTTGTCTGGCTGCGCTCCACTGTTGCAGGAAGGTGTGAACCTCTTGTATGATCTGTATCATAGGTATCCTAGTGGAGATGTCTAAGATACACTATGAAATCTCAGCAGGCAGGTGAATTTAAAAAAAAAAAAATTGGGCCCAGAATGTCAGCCACAGGATGAGTTTAGAGACCTTGCATACATATGCACTCCAGCTTGTAGAAACTTAAATTTACTTGTCTTAACCTCTAAGTGAATCACACCTAGTCTTCAGCATTATTTTTAGACCTGTAATTGAGCTGTAGCTTCTTTAACTTTTGTCTCAACTGCTTGGAATAAGATTGTATGTGTGACAACAAAATGGCATTGAAACAATTAAATGAATACATTTAAGAATTGATTACCCATAAATATAGCCCATTTTACCTGATGAAGAAATCAAGAGAAATCGAGTAAAGAGAAAGATGTAACTAATCAAGCTCTTAAGGTTACCTAACAATTTACTCCTCATCTTCCAGTAAATGCACTAACGAAGTTCAAACTGATTTTAAAGGCTGACATAAATATTGTGATATTTACTATGTCATGTTCTGCTTGAATAGCAGAAAAGTTCTGTTCCTTTTGACCGAAGCTGTGCTGGCATTATTGCAATAGACAACTACCTGTCCCAGGTAGATTGCTGAGGGGAAGAAAACATCCTCATTACCAAGCAGTCCTTTCTGTCTTGCTGCCGGTGCATACAGATTTGGACTAATTTTTTGAAAAAAGTCTGGAGTTCTTCAAAATAGCAACATGCTGCTTATACACTAGGCACAGCGACATCTGTGGAGCTAGTGGGAGTACAACGGGTTTTGAATCTCTCAGCCCTGCAGACTATTGTTGGTATGGCCCTGTTGAATTCCTCTTCCAGAGAAAAAGAAAGCCTTGCCTCTTTGGATGGCAGAAGGGAGAAAGATTTATCAATTATCATTCTTCTCCCAAAATTCATATTTCCTTTCTCCTTCAGACTGCGAAATTCAGTTTCGTCTAGTCTACTGAGAGCATAGGACCAATTCTGACTACAGCAGCCAGAAGTTAATGCTCCAAGTCCTTTAAAGTAGATTGATTTAACCACAGTAATAAAGTCAAATGGTTCCCATCCCTTAAGATGAGTCGAAGGGTAAGTAAAGTAGGAATACAGGCATGACATGTATCCACAGTCCTGCTGCAAACAGCAGATAACACTTTTGCTGCTGCTGACCCTCAAGTAATAGATTAGCGTCAGCTAGTTCAGACTTCCCATTCTCAGCTCTCTTTCTGCCTGCATGAATTATTTCCTCAGAAACCTTTCAGACTAATACTAGAAGCTGACTGCTAAAGCTTTCATGCAGCCTTTTCTGGTACATGGTGGTGGAAGATTCCATAGCTTCTAAAAGCCATGAAAATTATGTTGAGTTAGGACTGAGTAAGTGGGGAAGAATGAAGCAGTGGAAAAATGGGCTGAATATACTGCTTATTCTGTCATTTCCTTATGACCTCACTTTGGAAAGTAATCTTGACTCTCTAGTCCCATTTTTTAATTGGAACTTTACCCATTGGACAACATGAGAATCATTTTTAAATGTCTGGATACCTGCTTTTATGAAGGGACTCATTATATTACCTTATAGAATGCGAAGTTAATGAAGAATGGCCACAGAGAGAGTTATGGAGGTGTAAGTGAGGATTTTTTAAGCATGCTGACAATGTGAGCATGAATCAACTGTGTGAAAGGAATAAAAGAGAGTGAACTATGGGACTGGTTCAACCTTTATTTTCTTGCAAATACCTTTGATGGTGATTTTTAAAGAAACCTAGCCACTCATTCGCAACACTGTAGGTGCAGAAATGGTCACCTAGAATGGCCTTTTGATCATACTTAAGACATGAGGTGGTTTCTACACATTTTTAAGTTAATCAATAGCAATATATTGTGCATATGCTGGAGTGGTCACATAGGACCACAGGACACAAGAATGGATGTAAGAATTCAGTAGAGGTGTGGTTTGGGGAGTCTGCCCTGATCCAGCTGAAGACCACATTGCAAAGTTCCTTAAAATGGAGACTCCTGTCGTCATCCAGACAGGGACTGATCATATGTCAAGATTTGAGATATCTTATTTCCCATGTGAGCGTTGCCCTGTTTGAAAGACCCTAATAAGTAAGAGTTTTTAAGGAAAGTCAAAGAAAGCGTACCCACTGTGGTGAAAAAGAGTGGTGACCTAGTATCAACAAACAAGGAGAAGGCTGAGGCACTTAACAACTTCTTTGCCTCAGTCTTCACTGGCAACCTCTCTCCTCGCCCCTCCCCAGCTGATGGACTGCAAGATGGGGACCAGGGGTGTAAAGTCCCTCCCAGTATAAGAGAAGATCAGGTTCGTGACCACCTGAGCAACCTGAACATACAGAAGTCTACAGGACCTGACAAGATGCATCCAGAGTCCTGAGGGAATTGGCTGATGTCATTGCCAAGCCACTCTCCATAATATTTGAAAGGTCATGGCAGACAGGTGAAGTCCCTGGTGACTGGAAGAAGGGAAACATTGTGCCCATTTTTAAAAGGGTAGAAAGGAGGACACTGGGAACTACCGACCTGTCAGCCTCACCTCTGTGCCTGAGAAGTTCATGGAACAGATCGTCCTAGAAGCTATGCTAAGGCACGTGGATGCCAGGGAGGTGACTCGAGACAGCCAGCATGGCTTCCCTGAGGGCAAGTCCTGCCTAACCAATGTAGTGGCTTTCTATGATAGTGTGACTAGATCAGTGGACAAGGGAAGAGCTATGGATATGATCTATCTGGAATTCTGTAAAGCCTTCCACACGACCCCCACAACATCCTTCTCTCCAAATTGGAGACTTCTGGATTTGATTGGTGGACTGTTTGCTGGCTAAGGAATTGGTTGGAAGCTCGCATCCAGAGTTTAGCGGTCAATGGCTCAATGTCCAAATGGATGCCTGTGACAAGTGGTGTCCCTCAGAGGTCTGTACTGGAACTGGTGCTGTTTAACATTTTCATAAATGACATAGACAGTGAGATTGAGTGCAACCTCAGCAAGTCTGCAGATGACACCAAGCTGAGTGGTGTAGGTGACATGCCTGAGGTATGGGATGCCATCCAGAGGGATCTGGACAAGCTTGAGAAGTGGGCCTGTGTGAACCTCATGAGGTTCAACAAGGCCAAATGCAAAGTCCTAAAACTGGGTCAAGGCAACCCCCATTATTAATACAGGCTGGGTGATGAAGGGATTGAGAGCAGCCTTGCCGAGAAGCACTTGGGGGTACTGGTGGAGGAAAAGCTGGACATGAGCCACCAATGTGCGCTTGCAGTCCAGAAGGCCAACCATATCCAGGCTGCATCAAGAGAAGCGTGGCCAGCAGGTCGAGGAAGGCGATTCTGCCCCTCTACTTCACTCTGGTGAGACCCCACCTGGAGTCCTGNGTCCAGCTCTGGAGCCCCCAGCACAAGAAGGACATGGAGCTGTTGGAGCAGGTCCAGAGGAGGGCCACAAAGATGATCTGGGGGCTGCAACACCTCTCCTATTAGGAAAGGCTGAGAGAGTTGGGGTTGTTCAGCCTGGAGAAGAGAAGGCTGTGGGGAGACCTTACTGCAGCCTTTCAGTCCCTGAAGGGGGCCTAGAGGAAAGATGGGTAAAATCTTTTTAGCAGGGCCTGTTGTGATAGGTCAAGGAGTACTGGCTTTAATCTAAGGTAGGGTAGATTTAAACTAGATACAAGGAAGAAATTTTTTACCATGAGAGTGGTGAAACACTGGAATGGGTTGCCCAGAGCCGTAGTGGAGGCCCCATCTTTGGAGACATTCAAGGCCTGGTTGGAAGGGGCTCTGAGCAACCTGAGCTAGTTGATGTCCCTGCTCACTTCAGGGGGATTGGGCTAGATGACCTCTAAAGGTCCCTTCCAACCCAAAGCATTCTATGATTCTATGACTCTGTGATTCTGTGATTCTATGATTCTCCTTCTCCAAATGGCAAATGCCAGTAATTATTTGGAATTCCTTCCTTCCTTCCTTCCTCTTTCTAGATCAGGGGACACCATTCTCTACACATATTTTGCTGTTAGCAACAGATTTGCATATTTTATGCAATGTTTTTTACTCAATTATTTGGCATACCTTTTTTACTGGAAGATTAATTTTGTTGATAAAGTACATTAAATTAAACCAATCTAGAAATGAAATCAGACAAAGCTTTCTGATTGCAAAAATCTCTGTGGATGCTGTGTTTTTCCACTATTTTACCGTAGCTGTTATAGCCTTACCTCTTACTACTCAGAATTCATTACTAAGCACTGCACCTTCCTCAGGTCTGCTCCATACGCACATCCGTTACTGCAGAAGATCCTCAAAGGTTTCTTCTGAGAGAGCAACCTGTAGTCCTTGGAAAACTTCATAGTGGGCAACTTATAACCACTGATTGCCCGACTTAGTGCCAGGGAATGAAAAACAATACCCCAAAACTACTGATAGTACCTTTATTTATAAATTAGATATTGTCATTTTGTTCATAACGCTTGACACATTTCTCCAAAAGAAATAACAAATATTATCAACAGAGCAAATTTTGCAATATTTCTTCTTTACATGCTCTAGATTTCTTTCAACATTTTAGCAAGGAAAGTCACAGTGCAGCTTAATATGAAGGTGATCTTTGACACTTATTACTGTTAGCAGACTGAGAATACCTTTTAGAAGTCATGAGTTTTCTGAAATCTGACCTGAAGTACTGCTTATTCCAGTGAGACAGTTTACTTGAAGTTTAAATTACTTTTCAATTCGTGATTCTCATGTCATGTTTTCTACTAGTAAATTTATCTGGCATCTTATTTTAACATAAAACTGGAAGAAAGCAGTTTACAAAATTAAGAATCATTGCCCTTTGTGCCCTTCTCTGTGTATTTCCTTTCTAATTTCCTCTGTAATTTTTGGAAACTGCAATACTCTTGTTCATTGAACAGGCCTATTTGAGAGCTCACATTGCAGGTGGTGAAACATTGCGGGAACTTAGTATTTTAGTGTTCTTTGAGGACAACCACAGGTAATACCACAGTGTCAGCACAAATTAACTGTGCTGTCTCTGTGATACCAGATGTAATGTGAATCCCATATGGTGGTTATGGGAAATGAAATAAAGCAATTGCAAAAGAGTACCTCACTGTGCTTCAAGTTCTCTTCAGATTGATTGGGATTTACTGAAGAACTGATTATCATTTTCAGAATATTTGAAGTAGATACAAGTTACTTTGAGAAGAACTGATTTAGTTGTTTGAAGTCCATTAGCTGGCATCAGATTTGTTTGTGAAGATGCGACACGTTTTTCTGCTAGGATAACTGGAAAACAACAACAACAAAAAAGAACAAGTATTTTATTTTATTTGGTATTTGAAACATAATTTCATATTTGATACTTGAGTCAAAATATGAAATCTTGTCATGGTTTTAATCAGCTCTTCTAGATACGAATATTGGTAGGTGCTTTTGTCAGTCATTGGCAAAAAAAAAGTAAGTTAGCTTAAGTTTTAGTGAGAGCAAAAAGCCATTAGGGGCAGGGGAGGGAAAGATCCATAAATGACAATTTTTAGAAGTAATATTAAATAATCGATCTGAAAGTTAGTAATGTTTTTTCATGAAATAAAAAGATGACTTCTAGTAGCTTTTCAGAAAAAAAGATATACAGTGCATTGATATTTAATAATTTTAATATTTTTTTTTTAACTTCTGTTTTAATATGAGTGGTCACAAAAGTAGGTGTTGAATTTCCTCTTTGTCAGCATATGCAAAACTATGTTTTGGGAATGCACTGAGGATACCCTAGCAATTTTAGCCTTTTCTGTCAGTTACCGTGTTCCTGCTTTGGGCCTCTTAGAGAATTTTCAGTTTGGTAAGGTCCTGAAAATTTTGAATGTTGTACAAATTGGTGAAAAGTGGTCTCAATACTTTCAACTAGTACTAGTCTCTTAGGGTTCTTTGCATCTTCTCAGTTTACTGTTCCGTAAGTGTTTAAATTTTGCTTACCCTCTCACTTCCCAAGTTGTTATCAACATTTAGGACAAGTAGTGACAATGGAAAAAAACAGATGCTTCATAAATTCTTAAAACTTTTAAATAATCCTACTGCTGTGCCTCTTAGTTCACTAGGAAGTACGTCCTGATGCTGTAGCATGAAAATTGCATAGTTCACATGATGCAGAAGGCTGCAAGTTGCACAAAGGTTGTGCACCGAACACGGTTCTCCAGAAGCTTAAAAGAGGCTAGGACAGCAAAAGGGGTTGTCTCAAGAGTAAAATATATGATGCTGTGTTATTTGATGTTGAGGACACTGAACAACAGCACTGCCTTCCATGGAAATTAAGAAAACTGAAAAATGAAGAAATTTTTGAAAAAATAAATTATCAAATATTCCTAAAGACATGTGTGCTACTTAATCCATAAATGATTATATCCTTTTGGAAAAAGAGGTAATTTTGAAGTGACTACAGAATGGCAAACAAAGCTATGTTTTAGATGTTTTAACATGAGAATTTGAGTACTTGCAGCTCTTAGGCAAAGCAGAGCAATAGCATATAGTTTCACTTTTGCCAACTCTTCCCTCTGTATAAACAGTTCTGTATATAAAACAAACTCCTATTGAAATATATGCTTTTAAAAAAATCCAAAGTATTTCTGTGTATTTGTTTTAAAATTCATGACCTAAAGAAATACTTAGGTTTGATCTTGCCTGCTAATATTATAAACTATCACTTCATAACTGGTCTATTTGGAATACGTAATTTGTTTGGATGAAGTAAAGAAAACAAGGTAAGAATTTAAATAATCTGCAAACAAAATAAATATTACAGTTAACTGTAGCATTGGTAATACCTTTCACAGTCTCTACATGTGTGAAGCAGAACTGCAATGACATTTTAGAATTATAAATATACATTTTTTTATTGTACAAAATATCTCATGGTGAAAGAATTGCACAAAAATGAATTGAGATAAATAGACTACTGCTTGCTAATCATGGCAAATCTATCAGTCATAAATATTTACCATGTGAACTTATTAACAAGTCTATTAACCAAAAGGGAAACTGGTTACACACATGTGATCTGCAATAAATGTATTGCTTTTGAACACTAGAAAAGCAGAGATATTTAGGCTTTATTTTATGTAACAAAGAAATGGAATCCAATTGGATTTTAATGTGTTTTCTGAAGAATGATTTGCCATCATGTTCTGAAATCTGGTAACAGAACAGACTAGCGCTCAAGAATGTGAAGTAATGCAAGGCACAATAAAACAAAAGACCTGTGTGTAATGTATTTTGTCAGTACTGGAAATTAATTTGAATTTCACACCATTTTAAAAATTCTGAACGTTGTTTTGAGACAAGTTAGATTTTAAAGTGGGGGGTTATTATTATTTTATTTTTAATAATATTCAGTTAGGTGATTCTGACAGTGGTGATGACACCATAAATCTGCTTAAGGGCAGATTAAGGGTTTATATATTCTGCAGAAGAATCAGGTATCTGAACTATATATTCTGCAGAAGAATCAGGGATCTGAATTATATCCTTGGCATTTTGTTGAGATTAATAAATAAGAAGTAGCATTTTCTTTTCCCATAAACTAGCAATGTTCATCTTAAAATCCAAGCTAGTAAGCAAGAACTTGCTAGAAGAGTGAGTGTAGGAAAATGATAAAGAGATGTTTGAAGGCAATCACACAAAATTAAAGCAGAATGCTGCATGAAAAGACTAGACTAATAATCACCCTTTGTGCATTAGTGGAACAAATCTAAAATACAGCCATTAAAAAATACATTCTAATCACAAGTTCTTTTGACTGGGAAACATTTGCACCTGTACATATCTTCAAAGCAGTCACATAGACAAGATGGGTGCTTGATATATTTCACACAGAAATGGATTATGCAATTCAAAATTCATGTAGGTGAGAGAGTTTAAGAGGGAATGAGAAATATAAATTTAGTTCTGTTACCAGCAAGCACTTTCCTGTTTGAATGTTTAGGTGAATCTGACAAGTATATTAACATTCCTTTAATTTCAAATGCAAGCAACTATTTTATTATTTTTTATAAAGTAATTTGTCATTACAGAAATGCTTGGACTAGCTCTCAAAAATCTCAAAAACCTATGATCATGATAAATTTTCCATTTCCCAGTAAAACCAAAGTCACAGGTTTGCTTTGCTTATCTGATTAATTCTATGTTAAGCAGAAGCAGCCAATGCTGTGCTAATCTTTCTCTTTTGCTATGGAAAGCACCACTAACCGTTGTAGATCTCACGCTGGGATGTTCTTCCTTGCCACATTATGCATTTTTTGGGACATGTGATCCATCCGTCTAAGGGTTTGACAGGCCATAGTCTTCTCAATAAATGTAAGTTAATATAACATATGTTCTTGCTTTTTGCATTAAAGCATGTTTATTCAATGTAAAGCTGTTTTAAGTCCATATTAACAAGCTGAAGTCTACAAAGAATTACATTTAAATTGCAGTCTCCTTAAAAAGGAACTAGATTTTTTTCTTTAATCTTTTAAGCTCTTTGTTAAAATCAGCATCAGTGTTTATTTCTAAAAGAAACCTCCTATGAAGTAATTTATGTTTAATAACCTTCTTATGCAGAATGTGGTTACTGCCAGGTTCTGAGAATTGTACTTAGCTTTTCTTAAATTGTTTCCTCAGTGTGTCTGTCACTTAGTCTCACCCAGCCTCCTCCGTCACCCCCAAAGATTTCTGAATCATTTACTTAATTCTACCAAGTTTGATAGAGATGGATGCCTGCAATGGTTAAGTTTGTACTATCTTCATGCAAAGCTGAAGCGAAGCTGGGGGGAGAGATCCATACTAGTTTGCTAACTGTAGGAAAGGCTGGCAATTTATTTTCCAGTTGTATACAGAAGCCTCTGATTTACTTTACATTAATAGCCTTGATACTGAGGTCTGTCTTATTAAAAATATGCATGTCTGAATCAGATAGACGGATCTGAAACAAAAGTCATATTTGAAGTAGTCAAAACCCAGACCTGTAATGTGTACATTGACCTCATTTTCTAGCTTGTTACAGAATTTTCAGAAGAATTTCCCATCAGAAAATATCCATGGTACTGCACTTTTGTCCATATACAACTGTGAATAAGTAACTCCGTTACAAAATACAGTGTATTCTTTAACACTGCGGACTGCATTCTTATTTTCTCTGGTATCTAAGTTTCAGATATCAGTATGCAAAAATGCATATTAATTTACTAGTTAATGTAATTCTGATCAGCATTATTTTATTTCGAACTTCTAGTCATGTGGCCAAACTGTTCCACTGTGATTCTGATGCTGAGGAAAGATGGAGTCAAAGCACAGTTAGCTGTTCCTGGAGGGACTCTGTCTGGAAGGAAGGAGATGAATAAGATGCTTTCACCTACATGCTGTGGAAGTATAAACAGAGCAAGGGCTGAAGCATCTGTTACCCCAGTACTAGCTGTGGACAGCTGGCCAGTGCCTGTGGGCCACCTGTATATGACCCATTTATCTTTGGTGTGATTAGTGAAACTAATGGTGCTATAACAGCTTTCAAAATTCTTGGGAGCCTAGGCACCAACAACTTAACCTAGATATGCAGGGGAACAAATACTGCATGCTTGTTCTCTTCGTCTTTGCTTCTCCACCTAAGACAGGGCAGAATCTGTTCAATAGTTCTGTCCAATATAAAATACATGAAGCTTAGCACAGTAACATCATTTTCCTCCTTCCACATTCTCTGTGTGACTTTCTTCCATAACTATAAGCACTTCTTCAGAGGCAAAAATAATTTTTATATATCTTACAGATTTCTGTTTTTTTCCTCCAGCTGGTAGTTCTGATTTTGATGAATTTCTGTTAAAATGTGGATTGGGATTTCAATTAGTCTTGCATGGTAAGCTCTATTAATTTAAATTAGTACTAAAGGAGGGTGATGGTGGTTGTTATTCAACATGCAGGAACTAAAAAAGTTATTGATTTAAACAGGGTTGAACTGAAATAAAAGAAAATATATTTTTTTGCTTCTCTTCCCTCCAGGTAAGTCAAATGACACAGTCAGCATGTCAGCCTCACAGAGATACCTCTTCCTTACACAAGTTTTCCTGTAATTCAGACCAGGTACCATTGTTTTTGATGTTGCGGACAAACATCAGATGTCTGAGAAAATTTTTGCAGTAGGACACCCATTGCATTGTAGGTATTCTATTAACTCAATGTACATTGCTGAATGAGGTACAATAGCACTGCACTCAAAGGCATGAAATCCAAAGCCACTTACAGAATATCACTCTGATACTGTATTCTGATGAAGAGTAGAAAGGAGGACTTTGGGGGCTATAGATCAGTAGCATGGCTTCACCAAGGGCAAATTGCGCCTGACTAATCTGACAATATGGTGGCTGCATCAGTGGACAAGGGAAGAGCAACTGATGCCATCTTTATTGGCTTATCTAAGGCGTTTGACACAGTATCCTATAACATCCTTATCGCTAAATTGGAGAGATATAGGTTTGATGGATGGACTATTAGATGGGTAAGGAATTGGCTGGATGGCCATATCCAAAGGGTTGCAGTCAACAGCACTTTGGAGATCAGTAACAAGTGGTGTCCCTCGGAGGTTTATATTGAGACCAACACTATTCAATTTCTTTATTAATGCCATAGACAGTGGGACTGAGTGCAACCTCATGAATTTTGCAGATGACACCAAGCTGAGTGGTACAGCTGATTTGCCATCCAGAGGGACCTTGACGGGCTTGAGGAGTGGGCCCATGTGAATCTCATAAAGTTCAACAAGGCCAAGTGCAAGGTCTGGAACCTGAGTTGGCAATCCCCAATATCTATACAGACTGGGTGATGAAGGGATTGAGAGCAGCCCTGCTGAGAAGGACTTGGATGTAATGGTGGATGAAAAACTAGACACGAGCCTGCAATATGCGCTTGCAGCCCAGAAAGCCAATGGCATCCTGGGCTACATAACAAGAAGCGTGACCAACAGGTTGAGGGAGGTGATTCTGCCCCTCTGCTCTGGTGAGCCCCCACATGGATTACTGCATCCAGCCCTGGGGCACCCAGCACAAGAAAGACATTGGAACAATTTTCCTCTCAGTAGGTGCTGTGTTTTGGATTCAGTACGACACCAATGTTGATAACACTGATGCTTTCAGTTGTTGCTATGAAATCAAGGACTTTTTCCCAGTTGCTCATATTCAGCTAATGAGCAGCTGTGCAGGAGCTGGGAGGGAGCACAGCCAGGCAGATAGCTAAGCTGGCCAATGGAAATATTCCATACCATAGATGTCGTGCTCAGTTTTTGAATGGGGTGGGTGGTGGGGTGGGGCAGGAATCTATTGACTTTTCAGTTTACTGGGAGTTTTGAATCCTCTCTTGGCCAGGAGTTCGAACTTTTTTCCGGGCTGCAAATAGATCTTTGAGTGGTGAGAAAAATTTTATATAGTTTGTTTGCATTTTCATCATTATCATTGTTATTAACATTACTATTACTAGTATTGTTAGTAGTATTAGTATTTTCTTTTTTGCCTTATTAAACTGTCTTTATCTCAACCCATGAGTTTTCCCTTTTTTTGTCCATTTCTCCTCCCCATCCTGGCTGTGGAGGTAGGTGATGAGTGAGCAAGTGGCTGTCTAGTGCGTAGTTGCCAGCTGCTGGATTAAACTACAATAAAATGTTAGAGTCATCCAGAGGAGGGCCGCGAAAATGATCTGAGGGCTGGAAACCCTTCCCTATGAAGAAAGGCTGAGAGAGTTGGAGTTATTTATCCTAGAGAAGAGAAGGCTTTGAGGACACCTTATTGTGGCCTTCTGTTACTTAAAGGGGCCCTACAGGAAAGATGAGGAGGGACTTTTTACCAGGGCCTATAGTGATAGGGCACAGGGTAATGATTTTAAACTGAAAGAGGGTAGTTTTGTATTAGATACAAGGAAGGAGGTTTTTATGATAAGTGTGCTGAGACACTGGAAGAGGTTGCTTAGAGAAGTTGTGGATGCCCCATCATTGGAAGTGTTCAAGTCCAGGTTAGATGGGGCTTTGAGCAACCTGATCCAGTGAAAGATGTCCCTGCTTATGTTAGGCAGGTTGGACTAGATGCTCTTTAAAAAGGTCCATTCCAACCCAAACAATCCTATGATTTTGTGATTTTAGATAATGTAAGTGTGTACAGGCTATGGCTAAAGAATAATAAAAAGGAAAGTTTACTACTGTCCTTAAAACAGGACAAGTAACACCTGACACAGTTTAAAGAAGTATTCAAGCTGTAGGTATGTTGGAAGATATAGCAGCAGTACTATATCACTTTGTATACTTTAAAGCGATCTCCAGTTATATTATTACAAGAACCTTTTCCTGCAGTGTCCACTAAATGGGTAAGAATGGACAGTCCTCTACTTGAGCGAGTGAGGTACATCTTTTATTGATATGCTCTATCAGCTAAAAGTGATCATGTATGTGAAGCGCATGTGCTGTAAAGACCAGAAAAACAAGGAACTCACTGCTGAGTCAATAATGTCACACCAAGCAGGAGCTATTGACTCAAGAGGTTTATTACACTGCCAAAAATTGGTAGCTTAACTACAGTGCAAAAATATGAAACAGATGCTACTGAATAGAAAGCTGTAAAATTTAATTATTCAAGTGCAGACACAGAAGAAAAGTGTAGTCTGTTATGAGATGTAGATTACGTTTAAATATTTTGACATTTAAAACTAGTTTTCAGTAGAATCAACTAATACTTAGTAAGAGTACATTTTATCATACTTTTTATCATGCAATAGGGCATAGGAATAGGTTGTTAGATAATAATAAAGCTGTGTCTTTTTTTATTTTTCCCCGTGTTCAAGTCAAATATTCTGTTTTTATGACAGCCATTTAAGATTTTCCTGGAAATTAGGGAAAAAAATTAATTTCAAAATCATTCTCTTGACTCAGTTAACTCAGTGTCTAAGTAAATCATGCCTGCAGAGTTGTCTTCATTAATTGTCACAGAAAAAGCTGTGGCTTGAAAAATGTAACATAAATGTATATTTCCTGTTAATGTCTGGATGGGGAATTAAATGTCTATGAGCATTATTCAGCATTTTAATACCTGATTTCTGAGGCCCAAATTTTTTCTTTTTTTTTTTTTTTTTTTGAGGTGTAAAGAGGTTGGAGGAGTCTAG
>Ga0065711_1010659_pt1 | contig 13464 bp, 7 predicted proteins | sample Hoacrofraction12_FD_59098 | JGI IMG/M metagenome (GOLD analysis project Ga0065711, IMG submission 59098) | Hoatzin crop microbial communities from Cojedes, Venezuela - Epithelial fraction 12 v2 (version 2) | ecosystem: Host-associated > Birds > Digestive system > Esophagus > Crop | place...
GATCATCTAGTTCCAATCCCCCTGCCATGAGCAAGGACATCTTCCACCAGCCCAGGTTGCTCAGAGCTCCATCCAACCTGGCCTTGAACACTGCCAGGGAGGGGGCAGCCCCAGCTTCTCTGGGCAACCTGGCCCAGGGCCTCACCACCCTCATGGTGAAGAATTTCTTCCTAATATCTAATCTAAATCTGCCCTCTTTTAGTTTACAGCCATTCTCCCTTGTCCTATCACTACACAATGACACTTAAAGACCTTAAAAACACTTTTCAGACACTTAAATCTTTGCCACACTCCCTCTTTGGGCAGATATTTTCTGTGCTGCGTGTCTGACTAGTGCTGGTTTTTGCATTAACTGTGAAATGCTTCAATTTTGAGATGTGTATAAATCTTAGCTAAACAGGTCAGCTGTTTCCTGAGAGCGAGATTTAGAAGAAGTAGGGTTTTTTTGTATCCACTTTACAGATAGGAAACTGAGGCACGGAAATGTTGAGGTTAAATATATAAAATGTCAAGCTGTCATTTCCTCACTGCAGAGTGTTTGAGTTTATGAACCTAACAATGTTCTTTTGACAGTTTTGTGAGTGGGATAATACCTAAATAGGAAAATGAGATGACAGGTTTCACAGCTACTCTGTTGAGGGAGTTTGGAATAAAAAAAACTCAGTTTTGCATGCTCTGTTAGGAGAAAATGTCAAAAACACAGAAGCACGCAGTTAGAGATGGCAAGGCTCCCCGGCTGTGGATCCAGCCCTGCAGAGGTGCCTGGGCATCCCATCAAGGAGCAAATTTGGGATGGACGAAGAAGAGCAATAAAAGAGCCAAAAATTGAAGTTTGATGGTCCACTGTGATCCTGGAGGTGCCTGCCATCCCATTTGCTGGTAGTGCTTGGTATCTAATGAACATTTGGAACTACCAGCACTTTAAAAATTCCTGGTGTGCCACTGGATGAGATGTCTCGCTGCCGGCTCATGCCTTTGAGACTGAGCCAGAACGCATGTTGCGGGGCAGAGATGCGATGCTGGAGGCATTGCACTCCTCGTGTTACAACTCGTGCTCACAGGGCTGTCTTCTGTGCCTGCCTCTGGGGCCCGTCACTGGCACAGGTTGCCCCAAGAGGTGGTCGATGCCCCATCCCTGGAAGCATTCAAAGTCAGGTTGGACGGAGCTCTGAGCAACCTGATCGAGCTGAAGACGTCCCTGCTCAGTGCAGGGTGGCTGGGCTGGATGGCCTTTAAAGGTCCCTCCCAACCAAAAGCATTCTATGATTCTGTGATCACCTCCAGTATTGCCTCTGAAGAGGGTGGCAGCTGACCAAACCGTTAGCATAAATGGAAAAAATTGCAAAAGCTGCTTGGTTGTGAGCATGCCGACCTGTTCCCAGGACGAGCTCAAGCTTGTTGGCGTGTGAGATGATTACAGCTGAATCAGAGCTGTGGGATTTTCTTCCTTCTCTTGTGCACAAAAGCATTGACTTTTTGGGCCTAATCATCATGTTTCCCAACACGAAGCCAAGCGGTGTGCTTTCATCTCGCCTGGCTAGTGTGCTTAGATAAGTCCCTTGTTGTGGGAGTGCTCTATGGCACTTGAATCAAACCGACACCAAGGACTTTCTGCCTGGCAGCCAGCTCACACCGCGCTGCAGACTGCGCGTGGGGCTTGTTCAGAACTTGTGCGGCAACAGAAGTCTTTGCTCCCAGTTATTAAGTGTGAAGCTGGCATCATGTGTGTTTTGAGGCGAAAAGAAAGGGTATTTGCATCCTCTGAAGGGTTATGATTTGCATTGTAACATCCCCAAGACGTTTTTGGTGCCCTGGTGGGGTCCTGGTGAGGGAAGCGCAGCGCTGGATCGCTTTGGCTTGTCCTTGCAGCAGAGCAAAGCAAGAAACGAGGCATCCTGCAGGAATAACCCTCATGCTTCTAGAGTGCTGAGGACTGGGACACACAAAGCTGGGCACTGGACCAGCTTCAGAGCTCTTTCTGGATTTTAGCATACTATAGAAACTGATAAATGACATCTTTATACCCTTTCGCGTGGCTTTTGGAAAGTAAGAGAAACAGAGTGCTCCACTTCCTAACATTAAAGGAATGTTTACTTAGTCTAATTTTGCAAAAGAGATGAGGCTCAGGTGGTTGTCCTCCTCCCACTCTTCCCCCCCACCCCCCAAGATTTGGAGCTCATGTGGCCAGTTTCCATGGTGCTGTCAAGGATGAAAAATTCCTAAGTGTTCTGAGCAGAGACATCCAGTTCAAACGTGCACTTTACTAGATGTCAGGGAAACCCCACCCGTGGGTGCTGGAAACCTGCCCAGGGCATCCCAGCTGCCCGTGGGCCCGCTGATGCTTGGGCCGTGGCACGCTCTCCTCGGCAGCAGCCAGCTGCAGCACCCGGTGGCCTCTCCAGCCCCTCCTCAGTGGCTGCGTGATAAAGTGGGCAGAGGAGTCAGAAAGATGCCTGGGCTTTGGATCAGGCGTTACGACCTGAGATAATCCCTCGCTTCGTTATGAGATGGGATTTTAAAACTGCAGAGCAATGAAAAGCTTCCGCAGGCAGTGGGAAGAGAACCCTTTAATAAACGTAAAAGTCCTATTAAAAATATATATACTTAAACTGTGCTGCCAGACAGAGACACTGGCAACAGCTCTCCCAATTTATCATGAATTTTGCGGTTGGCAGCACTTCTATTTTTAATGCCTGACCACTGGAGTGCTGCTATCGCAGGAGCCTTTTTCTCTATCTTTTTAACACAAGCAAGATTCTAGCTGTCATTTTTGCAGAGGGAGGCTATAAAAGGTGAAGTAAGTACAGTGTAACTCATCTAAAGTCAGAAGGCTGGTCAAAACGTCCACAGTATTTTAATATTTCATTATTTTTGAACATCTGGAGTTAGCTGTGGCTGCAAACAGGCGTCCTATAATGATGAATTGAATGAGCAGTTGGTCGATTCAGAGTACCAGAACAAATCATGAAGTAGCATATCACCCAGAGTACTCTGCTATGATGCAAAAATTTGTGTACTGAGTGAAGATAAGCACTTAGGAGATGATCCAATGTACCACACCAAAGAAACAAACCAGCCAAGTGCCTTCGTTTCTCTCTCAAGCACTACATTAAATCCATCATATATATAGTGTTTCACTTGAAAGCTAATAGGCATCCTCAAGTGGGTATCTGATCGCCGTTGAGTTGGAACAAGGTCTGTGGAAAACAGCTCGCAGGGTATCTTTTTGGAGGAAGGGAAGAAGTCCCTGGTCGTCAGTGCTTTGCAGAGCACTGACCCCGATGTCGGTGTGGGTAGGTGAGGGGCATTGCTGCTATGGAACTGTGCATTTTCCAATTATCCCCCCTTTGACTGTAACCCTTGTATGAGCAATTTAAACCCTTTTAAAGTAGGTACAGAGAGGGGGGGGAAATTGTGGTGGTGTTGCACTTTCTCAGAGCGTTTTGCACGTTTTCCAGGGCACCCACGGAGCAGGAGGACTCTCTCCCAGTGCTTTGCCTCCAGCCATACAGGGTGCGTGAAGCTGAGGGGTCCCCAGGGTGGAAAATGGAGGCAGAAAAATGTTGCTCTTCTCCCACTGTTGTGCAGACCCACAGCATCTGGCTGACTCTTTGGTCAGGGCCATAAACCAGATTTTCCTTCCCAGCTTTCTGTGACCACCTTGGCCGCTTGCAAGGTCCCATAAGCTGGAAGCTCATCATCTGGTCGGCATCCTCCCAAAGGAGTTCTGCGTGGAACACCAGCTCGCTGCACTTAGAGCATTTTGTAGCACTCCGGCGGCAGCAATTCAATCCTTATTTGGGTTTCGGCCAATGTTTGTTGTCTTCACTGGAAATGGTATTGATTCTTTGAGCTCAGGAGCCAATTACGGCCGATATGATACTCACCACCTCGCATCCCAGGATGACATGTGCCGTGGAGGCTGCTTTGCTTCAGCTGTAGGTGCCAAGTGGACCAGTGAGGCTCTGGGTAGACCTCTGGCCTTTTAAATTACCCATGGTGTGAATAAGCAGTTTAACTCATGCCCTAAACCTTATTTGACACGTGTGTGTTGGGTTTGGTTTGAGCAGGGATTGACATTTGTATAGTATCTGCCTTGGAGCAGCTGTGTCCCACACAGCATCTGTCTGTCTGCTTGGTGGCACTGCAGATTTCATGCAGTGGGGAGAATTTTGGATAAGAGAATAGTGCTGTGCCAATGGAGAGCGGTACCGTGGCCTATTGGAGCCCACCAGCAATTGGTACCTAGCGTTGCACTGCCAGGCAAAATCATACGCGAGGTGAGTGCTGGGCTTGGGCTGTCAGGATGAGCACATCTTACGTGGGTTGGTGGGGTTCCATGCCAACTACCGTGGATGAAATGACAGCTGGAGTCTGTGAGCTGCCTCTGCTTGCCAGTGATGGTTGTGATGATGGGCAGCAGATGATGGTTATGGAGCCTGTGGGCAGCTGAACCGCTCCAAGGTGCCTGCTCCTGGCAGCGGGTCTGCAGTGTTACGCAGCTAAACCACACAAATCAAAAGGCTTCACCCGAGTGCGAATTCAAAACAAAGACCCTGATTATAATAAGCAAAGCCCAAGTCTCTGACCTCTTAGAGGTCCTTCTCAGCCAGAGGTGAGATCTCCCCTGTGATCAGAAGCGGGAGTGACCTGCGCTCTGGTAAACCAGGTGCAAGAGGGTTTTGAGAGCCGAACAGAGAGATTTCTGCGCCAGTCTCGCAGTGTGAGGACGGGGGATGAGGCAGTGCTGAAGCTGTGGGGGGGGCAGGAGTCCTGCTGCTCTGCGGGGAAAGGGCTGGAGGCAATGGGTCTGGCGAGGTGGTGCTTAAACATGGGCGATGCCTCATTTTGCTCTTTTTTATTACCTTGTTCTACCTCACTGAGTCTGCGTTAATGTTACGTCTGTGTTTTCAGCTCTCCTTGGGTTTGCTGCATGTAACAGCTTCCTGGGCAAAGCACCTTCCCACGTGGCTTGTTTGATGCTATTTAGCTGAATTTGTTGAGCCTCTAGCCTGGGTTTGTTTCATTAAAATTTGGGCTGTACTTTTCCATCTGGCTGCCTAGTGGAAACAGTGTCCAGAATTGGTATTTCAATCACTTTCTATGTATTTTTTGCAAAGTTAATTGAATTGTGAGAGGCAGGTTACTTAAGCAAATGCAGTGGCCTCTGTCACACTTCATAAGGCCTGTTAAACACATAAAACCAAACACGATCAACACTTTCCAGTAATTACAAATGCAACGGGCAAATCAGCCTTCCCCTTGAGCAAGAGGTTGATGGGGTCTTGGGGCAGCTCCTCCAGCACCGCCGCTGCCAGAGTGAAATGTGATAATGCCTCTGTCCACCGTGAAATACTGCGTCTTTCATCACATCCCTGACCCAAAATAGTATGTAAACTGGTATTTAATGAACTGCAGCCAGGCCCACGTCACCCGTGCAGAGCAGGAATAGCATCTACTCTGTTTGTAGAGAGGGAAGTGAGTTATGATCGTGCTGCTGGCAGCAAGTCGTTAGCGGCCTTGGGCACATCTAGGACGTGCCCGCTGCAGGGGGACAGGTCGGTGCGCACAGGCCCCCGGAGCACGTGGAGCTGCCCCTGCGTCCTGCGCGGCTACCGGGGCAGCTGCGCTGCCGGGGGCTTGTGGGGTGAGTTTGCAGAGAGGAAAGGTGTCGCTTCACCTTCTGTGATTTAGTTGCCTGGCGGCTTTAATGGCTTCGGGATGCGGGAAATGGAAGTGTAAATACCGATGACGTGCAGGTGGCCTCGCCTGCCCGCCCCGTGCTGCCAGGGAGTAAATACATGTCCAAAGAAGGAGCACATCTGGGTTTTTTTCCCTTCTTACTTATTTCACAGGCAAAGGGCAGAGGTAGGAATAAAGGAGAAGATGACGTCAGCTGCTTGTTAGATCAGCAGCAGTTGTTTTGAGCCCTAGCTTCTCCACGCCAGTTGATGTAGTAAGCTTTGTTTTGGGGGTGCTTTTCCGATGCAAAGGGCCGTCTGATCAGAAAATGGTATTTTGCTGCAATAATTTTCTGCAAGCAACTTGCATTGGTCTCTGTGAGGTAACATGCTGTTGATTAATGCACAAACTTACCCACTCTCCCTGGTGTCTAGTTTCCATTCCATGTAAGCTCTGATTATTCAGTAAAAAAGAAACATTGGCCTATGAAGGTAAACATCAAAATGCAGAAGCAGAACTCTCAGTGTCCCCACTGTTTGCAGTGTGTTTGCTCAGGGTTATTTTCATGCCACACACAATTGAGGTTATTGAGGAGAGCGAAATGAACAGTATTTGTTATTCAGTTCATTTTGGGTTTTCAGCACTGTCGCTGTCTCACAACAGTGGTGCCTGGGGATTCAGGGGATGTGAGGTTATGAATTTATTACGTGGTGTCTGGAGCTGTGAGGAAACAGCTCCCAAAGGTCTCGATGAAGGAGAAGGGAAGGATACTGTACAGAGGGACCAGGAGTGAGTGGACGGAGTCGGAAACAGGGGTATGGAGACATGAAGTGACCGACCTGCAGTGCAAGAGCAGCAGTACTGGGATTTGTGCTCTCAGACTGCTGGGCTGCATCTAACCTCTAAGCAAAGTGTGTAGCTTTCCACTGGAACCTCCACTGTGCCTTTGCTGGCTGGATCTGCATCTGAAGTCGGGTTCTTTACGCCAAGCAGATTGAACTGGGATTATGTATTTGTAAGTCTGGATCTGGATCTGAACTGTTTGTTTCTATAATTTGCCAAGCTAAAATCCAAAGTCCAGAGAATCTTATGCCTTCATTCCAGAGTCCGTATCTGGTTTTACGGGCTGTTACTACATTAAAGTTTCTTTAAAACAGTTAATAATTTCTGTTAAAATGGTTTAGCTGCAGATTTTTAACTACGTAATGACAATAGACTAGAAGCAAATGGAATGGAACTGGAGTTATTGTTAAAAAGATTTCCATTATCTTAGTATGTGATGACCTTGTAATCTCTCGTGTATATGTTACACCGTCCATCCCTTACAGAGCTGTGCGGTTCTTGTCTTCTGCTGCAGAGATGGAGGCAGCAGCCTGCAGATACATAAGGTACCTGCTCTGCACCTCCCCAGTCCTGGGCTAGTGCCCAGGCTGCTCCATCAACCTCCATCTCAAGTCCAGAACAAAATTTGGGTTTAGAGCAGGAAAAACGAAACAAAAGAGACCAGAAAAGCTCAAGTAAAGTATTTGGAGGAATTGTGTGATAGAGGAGATTCGAGTTAAGTCAAAGACCTCAGGCCGTTTCCACGTGAGGAAGTCAACAGCACTGGTTGCCGGCATCCAAACGAGTGGCTGAGGCTCATGTAATTCCCTGTATTGTCCTTGAAAATCTGTATGAATCCTGCAGTGGAAGCTGATGCCATCGGTATATCTAAAAAGCGGCACAGTACCCACCCGTGAAGCAGCATGGGAAGCCCAGGAGTGTAAGTCCAGGCTGGCTGGATAAGTGGGCTCATCTCATTCCTCTCACTGAAGTCTGTGCTAACCACATACAGACCAGATGGTGGACCTCTCTCTCTCTGCCTCTAAAACAAACCTCTGTCCTCCCCCTCTGTCTCTTTGCAGAGCTCCCTTCCTCGGAACACTTGAGTGTGGCCGATGCAACATGGCTTGCCCTCAACGTGGTGTCTGGCGGAGGTGGCTTCTCTGGCTCCCAGCCCATCGGAGTGACCAAAATTGCCAAGTCAGTGATAGCACCCCTAGCTGACCAAAACATCTCAGTGTTCATGCTCTCCACCTATCAGACGGACTTCATCCTGGTAAGAGGACATGAGAGGACCAGGCAGAGTCAGCTGCCACCAGATGAAAGATCAGCTGGGTGGTTTTAATGATATTTCTGGGAACAAGTTGTTTGAGGAGCAGCAGAAGTACCAAAGCCTGCTTTCCCCAGAGCTCTGTACTGACATCGCAGGGGCTTTTCCCATGGGATAAGGCATTTGTTGCGATGGGTTATCTGGTGTCTAATAAAAGTGCTGATTCCACACTGCAGTGTCGCTCTTAATGGAGGCACTGGCAGCATTTCGCGCCGTCACTCAGACGTTGGTTTTCTGAGAGTTAGAGGAACATAGTGTCTGCTGTCAGGCTGGCTGATGGTGGCCGAGAGACTCCAAAGTTGTTTTGGGGATAGACAGACAGACTGCCTTTCTGTCTCACACACATGTGTGCATCCACACAGGGCAGGACCACATAAGCTTTATTTCTTTAGGAAACAAGGCTGAAGAACAGGCAGTGCGGAGTTCTTGAAGGGATGCTGGAAAAGAGGTGAAACATCTCCCTCTTAGTAACTGCAGGCTGCTTCAAGCTTGCAGAAGTCTCCACACTCTTTCCACAGTCTTAGAAGTACTGTGGTGCTTAATCCTACTGATACTTGCAGTGCTATCAGCAAATGTGCTTCTCTAGACACACATCCATGTGAGTTACCACCTGCTAGCGCAGACAGGAGTGATGTGTCCACTGTTCTGTGCCCCGAGAGTACGTAACCTCCTCTGCAGTGTATTCTCACTTCTGGTGCATACCATCACGAGCTAATCCTGTTGTCCACTTCAGGTACGTGAGCGAGACCTGCCCTTCGTGATGCACACACTGGCTGCTGAGTTCACCATCCTCAGAGTAGTGAATGGGGAGACAGTGGCTGCCGATGACCTTGGGATAACGAATGGATTTGTCAAACCAAAACTGGGTAAGGACCGGCATGGGCTCGGCTTGCCAGGCAGCTGGTCTCTGTGACACACGGGGGTGGGAAGTATGCCTGCTACCTGCCTTCAACATTCTGGTGAATGTTTATCCTGTTGTAAGGTAATAAACCATCTTAACACATACCTCAGTATATCGCAGTTTGGCTTAGCTTTCTGAGCAATGGTGATGAGCTTTGCTGAGTTTGAGCCTTTTAATACTAGTTTCATATCTCTAGAGGAGACGTGCCTTGTGTAGGAGAGAAGGTTAAAGTACGATTCATTTCAGTTGCAAAAAGAACATTGTCTGTAGCCCATACTTTCATTTTTCAACATTTCAAAGGAAAATGGCTTATAGAAAAGCCTGTTGAAGTACTGCCATGATTTATGCACAGCGAATACTGTTGCTCAGCTTTCACACTTCAGTACCAGCCAGAATCAAGGCCACTGTGAGCCCAGGGCTGTACAGCACCTGAGGATGTTTCCAGTCTAGAGGAACAAGCATCAAGCAAAGGGCACCATCAGGAAAAGGAACGACTTAAATACATATGTTTACCTTCAACCTGTTTGTCATTTTCTGCCCATAACCAAACAAAGCAGGGACCAGTTATTATGAAGTGCCACTCAGCCTCATCACTCGATAGCTATAAATCATCTTGTTTAAGAAAATGAGCCTTACACAAAAAGCATGATGAAGGGCACAGAGGAACACAAATTGATTATGCACAGGTTTGTTTGCTGTGTTGCTGTGTTAAATAGTTGCATGCCGAAATACTGGCTGTTCCTCGGCTATGGGCTGCAGACACTTTTGCCAAGCTGCTGCATGTCAGCTGGTTTTTAATTTTTGTACATATTATGGCAAAATAGACCCTCAGAAAGGAGGGAAAAGAGGTTGTACTGCCAGCAACCACAGCCAGAGAAATGCCTTCCATAGCCTTGCCTTTTAAATGGTGGAAGCCCGAGTTTATTTCCACTTTTCAGTTTGCGTTGTCCACTTATTTAGCTTGCCCTGTGTTTTTTGTGGATGTCCTGAAAGCCCCTAGGAGCAGAGCGCTGACTGGTGCCCCATGCAGGGCAGGGTGCCCAGGATGAGCTCACCCTTTACCCCGGAGAGGACATGGCAAGAGCAGGGTGTCCCCAGGCTCCTTGATCCCTGTCTGAGAACCAGCAGGGCTTCAGCAGTGAGGAACTTTCTTACAAACACTGTCAGTTCTCCCTGCGGCTGCTGCCAGTGCGTGGATAACATGTCTGGTGGGACGTGAACCCGCTGCAGACATGGCTTCATAGTTGTATGTGTCTCTGTGTGTCTTTTTCAGTTCAGAGGCCTGTCATTCATCCCCTTTCCAGTCCGAGTAATATGTTCTGCGTCACCAGCCTGGATCCAGATACCCTTCCCACTGTTGCTACACTCCTAATGGATGTCATGTTTTACTCCAATGGGTAGGTGCCAGCAGGGAGACAGGCTCCCAAGGGCGTTGTGGCCGGCATCTGGAGGCACAAATTCATGTTGCTCCTCCAGGATGCCCAGGGATCTGCTGTGGCCTCATGCTGCTGCGGTGCCCTGCGCTGAGGGAGGGAGGTTTCACAGGTTCAGGAGGGTTGTCCTGGCAGGTGGAAACCAAACAGTAGATGGTGCGTGCCCAAAGACATCTGTTGGCTTTGGAAAGCTGAGCCTTCTCAGATTTAAGCTATGAGTAGCAATATGATCAGTGTGCTGCATATCCAGATATGATGGGAGGCTGTACGGCCAGCTGTCCTGCTGCCCATTGGTGCCTGAGGCTCCTGGCCCCACACGAGGACCTTGGGGCAGAAGTGGGAGAGTTTTGTGGGCACTGGCATTTTTTCCCCTCCAAAATCAGAAAAATGGAAAGCAGTATAATGTGACAGGACTCAGTGTCACTTCTCTTAAGTCAGTCTATGAACATTTCGGGTCAAGGTGGCTATATCTGCTTTAAAAGCCTTCCTTTGCTCTTCTAGCTACAGTTAATGGTGTTCTCTTCTGTTTCTTCAGAGTAAAAGACTCGGTGGTGGGCAACGAAGACTCGGGACATATTCGCTTTTTCTCCTTTTCTCTCATTGAGGGTTACATCTCCTTGGTCATGGATGTCCAGACACAGCAGAGGTGAGCTTTGGTCTTGGGGTCCTGAACCCCGAAAAAGCACCTGGGACGTTCTCAAAGGAGCAAGAAGCAGCTTAAGCTCCTCCATGTTAATTCTTGGGAACCTCCTGTAGTGGGTGCCAGGTACCTGGACACCCTGTCACTTCTCTGAGTGAAGTCTGACATGTTAATTCCAGCTCCTGAATTTTGGGCTTGTCTGTCCAAGCCGACAACTAAATCACAAGCCAATGTAATGCAGGGTTACCTCACATTTGAAAGAGGGACACTGGACCAAGTGACTTTGACATTTTTATTCCATTGTTCATTAGATGTGCTTTTAAGAGCAAAAACAAAAAAAAAGTCTGGTATACATGGTTGAAGTTTTACTGCTAAAGACCAGAAGTAGGGTGGGGACGTCAGTGGTGCTGTGCTCCCACTTTGCTTTTACACATGACTGGGCTTGGTGCGCAGTCTGGTTGTGATGATAACGCACTGAGTCATCCCTGTGCAGCCAGAGCCCGTGACTCGTTTGTCTGGCAAGGAGAACGTCAGCTAGGGAGCAGATAGCAGCCTGTTCGTGTGCGTGCGTGCGTGCTGCTGCCGCTTCACATCCCAGAAGTCGCTGAGGCCTGGAGGCTAGGCAGGATGCTGCACTGAGATGCAACGCATAGATTTGCTTTTGACACACAGTGCAGTGTTTGCCTGCCCCAGGGACTTGTTTTGCAAACTATTAATTGCCCTCTGGAAATTTTCTTCGACCTGAATTGGAGTAAACCTCTGTCTACCTTCAAGAGAGGATAGAGGGTTGGGGCGGCAGCCTGGTGCTTGGGGAACTCGGGCGGCCAGTTCCTTCTTTGTCACAGACTGCCTGCTTGACCTTCAGCAAGTCTCCTAGCTGCTGGTCTGCTTTCCCCTGCTAAGAAATGGGGATCTCTGCATGGTTCCCAGGGACGGTATGGGAAAAGCACTGATGCTGCTCAGACGCAAAAACAGTGGTCACCATTGACATGCCTTGAGAGAGTAGTTATGGAAGCATACTCTGTCCCTAGGTGTTTCTAAACACAGCTCAAATCAAGCCTTCAGATTAACGGTCTTGGGGTTTGTACAGCTGGGGCATGGCCTGTTTCTTAGAAATCTTTTTCTGTGCCTCTCTGGGTGCCTGTGCGCACTTCCAGCATCAGATGCTGATTTACCTTAGGACATCTGGACGGGCAGGCAGGTGCATCTGTCTTGCTTGCCTTGACTTCTCTGAGTTTCACCAGGCTGCTGCCGCCGCTATTGTTGGCTTCAAGCAGCACAGGGATACGGGAACAGCAGCATCGCTGCAGGCAGAATCTGACACACTGCCGTGTTTTAATTGCCACGTTTGGTGTTCCTTTTCTTTTACAGATTTCCTAATAATTTGTTGTTTACAAGTGCATCTGGCGAGCTCTGGAAGATGGTGCGGATTGGTGGGCAGCCTCTTGGCTTTGGTAGGTGAACATTTGGGGGATCAGTTGGTGCACAGGTACTCGGTTGCCTCAGGGCCTTCACAGATGATGGAAAAATCCAACTGAGGCTGAGGCTGTTTAAGAGCCAGCAGCTTAGCATGACTTTGCAAGCTGAGATTTTCAGACGGGAGGAGTCTGACTCCTACCTAATAAGTCAGACTTCTAAATATACTTTGGAAAGTGCTCCATGCTTGACAGCTCCATCCAAATTGCATTTATCTGCTGGACTTTGGAGGTAGCTGCAGCTGGGTCTCTGTTAAAGAGAAAAAGTAGACAAAGAGATGGCATGGGAATGCGTTGTAGATTGCTGGAATCGGTGGTCGGAAAGCACTGTCATACTCCAGTGCAGTCCTTGGGCAACTCTGTGGCTTTAGTGAATTCAGTATAGATTTATAGCCCTCCAAGTGGGAGTCCTGTTCATAGACCTGTTTCACATCCAGTGCGGCAAACATTTGCTCTACTCATAAGAACACTGGACCTCGTAACACGGAGTAAATGCTTCACATCTGCAAAAGTAGTATTGTTATTTTTATGCCCCCTGTAATTTGATGGAGTCCAGTCTGAATACCGCAACAAAGGCCTGATTTTCAGAAAACACTGGAGCTCCTTCCCATGGTCTCCGAAACAAGATACAGGCTTCAAGAACATTTCTGAGAAATGTTTGACCAGTTTTTGTATTGAGTTGCTACTTCTGCACCAGACAAACAAAAGCAGCAAGAAGGAAATTGTCATGCACCTTTTCTTTGTGCATGTTAGAGGCAAAATATGTAGAAATGGCATGGTAGATGTTATTGATGGGACAGCAGGACACCTGCCTGTCCCCTAAACATGCAATGTTTAAATATGTTAGCTTAGAATCAAGTTGAAATGTTCAGTTTGGATGAGGGAAACTCAGATTTTGTCTGGATACGAAGTACCCCTGATCTACAATGAACAGGACAGGTGAACCATTTAAATTGATGTGAAAACCTGTCTCAGGCTGTGGTGGTGGGCTGTGGTCTAGTCTAGGAACCAACCATGTGTCCAGACCAACCAGCGGGTCAGCATCTCCTCTCTCAGAAATGCAAAGCAAAGTGTTTAATTGCAACAACTAAGAGAAAAATGGAGGTTAGGGGTATATGAGACTGTCTTTGGTGCTTCCTTCCTGAACGTCATTAATTGCTTTTCTTTGGATCTCTGAAAAT
>Ga0065711_1045468_pt1 | contig 13464 bp, 7 predicted proteins | sample Hoacrofraction12_FD_59098 | JGI IMG/M metagenome (GOLD analysis project Ga0065711, IMG submission 59098) | Hoatzin crop microbial communities from Cojedes, Venezuela - Epithelial fraction 12 v2 (version 2) | ecosystem: Host-associated > Birds > Digestive system > Esophagus > Crop | place...
ATATATATATATATATATACACACACACACCCCTGCCATGCTCTCTGAGAGCTACTTTTCCATAAAGGCAGCCAACCCATTGCTTTTATACCTGCATTCTCTAAGTAGATAAAGCATCTTTTATTTCCTAAGTTTCTGCCATAACCCTAACAGAAGCCAACAATGCTTCAGAGGAAACAGCAAGAGGAACATAAAATTTGTAACACAGAAAAAACCCCGAATATATTCACTAGTAAAATTATATTAGACCTAATGATGAATGGGGAAGGCTGGTGGGGATGAAATATGGCTAAATATCCACACCATGTACAGCACAGATCTTACTGAAAATCAGAACATACTTTCAACCTGTTTTCTTCTGTATCAAAATCTAACAGTGTATTTAAATCTTTCTTTTCCTTCCCACCTTACGAAGTGCTGCAAGGAATAAGGGTGAATGATACATTTCTGTTAAGAGGGACAAATAAAACAGTCTTTTTTCAAGTTCATACGAAAAATGGAGATCGTGGGGTTTTGACAGGTAAGACCTGTCAAAGACATATGGTAAGACATACCATACCTCACATTTGTGTATTCATCAAATATTGAAGCAACCCATGTGAATGTCAGACTTTGATACATTGCATAACAAACATCAAAAGAATAATATAGAGGATTATACACCTGTTAAAATACCTGCAGATGTTTTCTTATCTTGAGCCAAGTAACATTACGCACATATAGTACTTCAGGATATATAATCCCTTTTATAGAGAAGTACTAACAGATCTTTAAAACTCAGTATTTTAGAAAGCATGATAAAAATCTATAGTTTACCAACAGAGAAAAACTGTGCTAGTGTGACTGTTCACTCAACTCTTGCTCAGATTGTGGCTAACACAGCTTATGCTAAGGCCTGATGTATACTGGGAGCAGCGAGAACACCAGGTAGGCAGGACAGGTGGCCAAAAAAAGAACTAAAGGGCCACTATGCAGCCATGACAACCTGCAAATTTCTGTCTCCTGCAGCCATCATCTTTGTCTGGCAGTTTCATCAGAATCTGCTGACTTATGGAAATGATGTAAACCAACGTAAACCAAATCTCCAGGACAGATGGTATAAAACATAAGCTTACGAGGAAAAAAAAAAAAAAGCTTTTGAAGTGGATCCATCAGCAGCTGGACTGCTGAGGCTTTTGTTTTTCACAGTGTGATACAGCAGATGCTGTGATCAGCAGCCTGCAACAGGATGGAGGAAGAAAGATAAGCACTCTCACCTTCAGCTAGGTAACTGTTTTTCGTGGGGTTTTTTTTGTGTTTTTTTTTTGCTCCTAAGTGCATGGATTAAGAGTTACAGGTTATAAGTTATGAAACCGTATGACTTGAGTAGTGAATAAGCGAATTCACATTAAAGACTAGGCTGGGCAAAGAGGACTGAGCCCTGCTTGCCATGTTTGTTTGTTATATTTCTTAATTAGGTCATGAAACAAAGTTTAAATCAGAGTACTCTGCCCGGTAAATTTGAGAGATCCAAACGGACTGTGACAGCTGCTGAACAGGTAACACATTTGCAGACTAAAGCACTTCTGTAACTACAAGGTAAAAAGTCATGTGAATTTTCTGTATGTCCTGCAGGGTCAGATTCTGACTTCGCACCATAAAATGCAATTCCAAATTTGTTTGAACATGACTTTTAATACGCATCATCCTCTGGAAATCATGTCAAACATCTCCCGTTGCTTACAGACACTAGGAACTTAATCAACAAATGAAGCAACTGGGGAGAGGGAGGGGTGGTTCATTAAGTTTTATGAAGTCATTAAACTGAGCACGTTGGCATGTCCACACCAGTCTGCTGTGCTCTGGGTTTATTCTACAAATTTTGGATTAGTGATCATAAAAACATACTTTAATTTGTAATAAAAAAGCATTTCTTCAAATGTTATGCCTATTGAAATAATTATAGAATGGTTTGGGCTGCAAATGACCTTACAGATCATCTAGTTCCAACCCCCCTTGCCATGGGCTAGGACACCTTCCACCAGACCAGGCTGCTCAAAGTCCCATCCAACCTGGCTTAATGTGTCTATCTTCAGCCAGAGGACTGGAATTAGTCTCAAATACGTCTCCTACTCTTAAGAGAAAAAGAGGAGGGAGACAGCTAAAAGGAATTACTTGCTCGAGGAAATTCAGACTTCTGTTGAATACAAATGTGTTTATTATTGAATAAAAATACTAACTGATCTAAGAACCCTCCCATCCCACAACATTCACTTCACAACAGTCACTTTTACACCAATCACGTTTGCACCTGTGAGCCTCCAAGGTATGGTGTGAGTTCAGTTTGTAACAGTTCTTGTCCTGCTGCTGGCCAGCCATGGCCAATCCGGCTGCGTATACGGAAAGTCTTTTCTCTGTAGCTAGGCTGGGGTGCTAGGGGAGACTTAAAACAGCGGCCAGTTTTCGGAGGCATCAGAAAAATGGTGGAGCCAAGTCCCACAGAAGCAGATCGAGAATTACAAAGCGCGCTGGTGTGACAGAGAAAGCCAACAGGGGGAGCATGAAACAACTTTTTTTTTCTGGTCATACATAGGAATGAAAGCTTTTGTTTTATTCTTTATAAAGTAAACCTAATTTCATTGCAGCTGACACTACAGCTCATTCCAAAAGACATAATCATCCAAACAAAACTAATGAAGCTGTTTCACTGTACTCTGTGCATGTAGTATTTACATAATACAAACAGCCATAGTAATACAATTGATTTAAAAGCAACACAAGTATCTGTAGCTGGCCTGCAGCTATTTTTATATTCTGAAAAAATGCATAAAGTAAGGTTTCATGCATTTCTGCCTGACCTCTGTATTTCCAAGACTAAAGCTTTGATGTAGAATCACATTACCATCTCCATTAAACTAAACACAAAATTATGGAACATCAGAAATACAAATATCTATATTTTTAATACATATTTCAGAATAGGATGTAACAGAAAGCAAACTGGCAGTTCTCTCTCACTTTATACTGCATTGTATTTTTTTAATAAGTGAATGCTCAATCAACAATATCAATTTGTTGCACTGGTTTTACTGTCTTGACTGCAGTTCTCTTCTAACCAGAAAGTCTATGTAGTGCTTTGTAATGGCAAATGGGTAAGCAAATATCCTTAAGTTCTGTTTTTCCACACTCAAGAGTTTAAATTGACCTCAAAATTTACTTTGGTATTCACAGACGCAAAACAAACCAAATCCAAGCCAAGCACACCAAAGGGCTATTGCTGCCACAGAAAAATCCCCAAATCATCCAGCGCAGACAACTGGAGTACACACACTCACATTTCTGGTACAGACAACTTACACCCAAAAGCTACCAAGACCTTGCTATAGCTCCTGTTCTAGAGGTGTATCTAAATGAAATTTGGACACTGAAGTTGTTCTGTCACTGGGGTGATTCCAAATTACAAAAACAAAAGTCTGTTTACACATTGGCTGGAACTCTCCTGTCCCCCAACCAAAAGAAAAACCCTAAAGACAAAATCCAAGGGTTCTAAGCAGTCATACTAAAACCAAGATTACTTTGTGTTTCTGTTTCTCAAAAACAGCTGATGATCCTCAGAAAGGTGGATATTTACAACGCTTTCTTTATGACATACAAGAGCAGTTGCTCATTAGTGTGCGCTTTAAGTTGGACAGGAGGAGACAAAGATTGCTGGGGGAGGGGAAAAACTGAATAGTCACACCAACTGTCAAGAAACAGCGTATTGATATAACAACTCTTCCCACTACTAAAACTCCAGTGAACAGCACGTAAGGTTGAAAAAAAAAATTATTTCGAACAGACAACATTGCTGCTGAACATCCCTATTTTTAAAATCAAACATTTAAAAAACATTCGTGGGTAACAATCTCACAGATATTGAATACTATCCTGAGATGTGATGCACATCTGACCTCCTACTGACTCCTGTAACTTTCTGCTATGGGTCAAACTCACTGCAGGTGGTTGGGTTCCTTCAGCAAAAATGAAAGATTTCAAATGTTAACTTACATGGACGAGTGCCGGAAACATGCAACACTCCCTCCTGCTTCACCCCAACCACACTCCACACTTAGGTCTCTACATCAGACAGAAGTTTGTTGTCCAAATATGGTTCAGAAAATGACATCCCAGGTTAGCATTCACTTATGAAAGAATTTGCACTGCAGATTCAGGACTTACCATCGTGTACTACTTGTTACTAGATGGAGCACTAGTGTAGGAATTTTTATCATGTCTGTACCTCCACGAAGTCCTTCTGCAGGTGTTTTCATTGCTTATTTAGGCCAAGCATCAGCATGCCTGCTTTAGCATGCAATGCAAGACTTGGGAGAATCAACACTACAGCCAAACCCAAAGAAGTGATAGGAAACTGAACTCTAGAGCACTACCTAATCTCATAAGAATCCCTATTATATTACAATAAAGCATCAAAGTAACTCATCTTCAGTATCCACATAGAACCTCCCCCCCGCCCCCCCAATATCCTTACTGTTGTGATACAGTCTCATCAATGGACACACTTAGGCATAGCCATAGTTCATTACCTGACATTTCTTACAAGATTTGGCACAGCTACAGAATATGAAGGTTATTGATAAAAATGGATATTGCCCCTCACAGTACATCCACTGCAAGATTAAGTAACATATTTCAAATTGACAGGATGCTAAGAAAGAAAATCAAACCCCAAACAATTTAACAGAATGGAGAAAAGGCATGTATGTTAATTCATTCATGAAGCAAGTTATTGTGTCGCATTTCTTATTTGAATAAATAAGAAGATGCTCTTTATTCTCCCACATTATTAAGATTTTGTCAAACTGAAGAAGTTATGTGCTGTTTTGGAAAGGTCCATTTGGATTACTTAAGTGGTTCATTGGACTATACCTTTTACCATGTTCTAGGTTGGGGATTCAGTTTTATGCCCTAGAGACTGATGACACATTGCTGTCTTTGAAATACCCAGTAAAGAATTAACCCCTGAAATTTAAACAAACTTAAAAATCCTAAAGGACACAACTTCCAGTTTCACTCTACCCCTTTAAAAGTATTCCAAAATACTTTTTAAATGAAATGATTATTATAGTATTTTCTCATATTCTTTACCTTTCTGTAGATCACACTTCTATCACCAGAATCCCCTAATACTACAACAGGCTAACAGAATTTCTTCTGGAAAAGGATGAAAACAACTGTGTATGTACAAGAACCAGAAAAGCAGTACCTTCACTGGCACCTGTTCTCACAGCTATCCTTGTTCTGCATTATTTTCATGTGGCAAACAGTAAGTTCACAACAAAGAAATGTCAATATCTATTATCACTGGACTTTATCATGACATTGCAAAAATAGCTAAATAACTAGAAACACTTTTTTTCCCCCCAGTTAATTCCCACAGGAAGCACCACTGGCTCAAGTCTCACCTTTAGCCCATGAGATGATTTCTTCTTCACTTCAGAAAAAGACAGGGAGTTACTGGGAAGGTTGGGGAGATGAAGGCTCTGTCCTGAAGAGAATGATGTGCCATCTGACATTACCATGATCTGTTTCAAGAGGGAAAGCATGTCAGTCAAACATTACCAACAGAGACAAAGTGTCTCACCTGCCTAAGGAACTAACAAATCACGTTGGTGAGAGAATAAAACTTCTCCAACAAGCAGTATCCATGTGTCCTCTCAACAGGGGATGGGTTAATGAAACCACACTGTCATCGACTATTTAATGAGCAAATCACATCTTTCAATTCCATGCAAATACAATGCAAGCCCCTCAGAAAACGGCATAACTTCTACTACGGCTGCTTCAATGCCTTGGCACCCAAGTCCTTAGCACTTTTTCTCTTGTCCTAAGCAATATCTAGTACACTTGAAAGCTCACCCCCATGCAGTAAAAGATACATAAATATGTATGTGCAGCTGTCTTCATTTTCAACTAGAGCAATGTGCAGGAAGACCGCAACGGGTATAGGCAGCAAGGTTTGGGTGGCAGGGGTTGCCTCTGTGAGGAGATCATAGAATCATAGATTGGAAAAGACCTCTAAGATCATCAAGTCCAACCATCTGCCCAACACCACCATGCCTACTAAACCATATCCTGAACTGCCATATCTACACGTTTTTTAAACACCTCCAGGGATGGGGACTCAGAAACCTCCCTTAGCAGCCTATTCCAATGTCTGACCACTCTTTCAGTAAAGAAATTTTTCCTGATATCTAATCTAAACCTCCATTGACGCAACTTGAGGCCATTGCCTCTCGTCCTATCACTAGTTAGTTGGGAGAAGAGACCAACCCCTGCCTCACTACAACCTCCTTTCAGGTAGTTGTAGAGAGCAATAAGGTCCCCCCTCAGCCTCCTCTTCTCCAGAGTAAACAGCTCCAGCTCCCTCAGTCAGTCCTCGTGAGACTTGTTCTCTAGACCCCTCCCCAGCCTCGCTGCCTTTCTCTGGGCATGCTCCAGCAGCTCAGTGTCCTTCTTGTAGCATTGCATGGGGTTGTTGTGACAACACACATGAAGACACCACAGTTGCGGGCCTCCCACCCACAATATGAAGTAGTTCTGTCTCAACTGAATTGTCATCATTATCCCCCTCTGCATCATTTGCCCCTTACAGTCAGCACACCAAAGGTAAAATTCTCCTTCAAGTAAAGAACCATAGAATCATTGAGGTTGGAGTAGACTTTCAAGATCATTGAGTCCAGACATCAGCCTAACACTGTCAATTCCACCCCTAAACCATGTCCCTAAGGTCCGCATCTATAAGGCTTTGAAATACCTCCAGGGATGCTGCACACTGCTGGCTCATGTTCAGCCAGCTGTCAACCAACACCCCCAGGTACCTTTCTGCTTAGCAGCTTTCCAGCCACTCCTCCCCAAGCCTGTAGCATTGCATGGGGTTGTTGTGACACAAGTGCAGGACCCAGCATTTGGCCTTGTTGAACCTTGTACAGTTGGCCTCGGCCCATCGATCCAGCCTGTCCAGATCCCTCTGCAGAGCCTTCCTACCCTCCAGCAGAACAACACTCTCACCCAACTTGGTGTCATCTGCAAACTTACTGAGGGAGCTCTCAATCCCCTCATCCAGATCATCGATAAAGATGTTAAACAAGACCAGACTCAAAACTGAGCCCTGGGGAACACCACTTGTGACCGCCCACCTGCTGGATTTAACTCCATTCACCACCACTCTCTGCACTCGGCCATCCAGCCAGTTTTTTACCCAGCAAAGTGTACACCCATTCAAGGCACGGGCAGCTAGTTTCTCCAGGAGGATGCTGTGGGGAACAGTGTCAAAGGCCTTACTGAAGTCCAGGTAGACAACATCATCCACAGCCTTTCCCTCATCCCCTAGGCAGGTCACCTGGTCATAGAAGGAGATCAGGTTGGTCAACCAGGACCTGCCTTTCATGAGCCCATGCTGGCTGGGCCTGGTCCCCTGGCTGTCCTTCACATGCCTGGTGAGCACACTCAAGATGAACCGCTCCATAACCTTGCCCAGCACTGAGGTTAGGCTGACAGGCCTGTAGTTCCCAGGATCCTCCTTCCAGCCCTTCTGGTAAATAAATGTCAGATTTGCTAACTTCCAGTCAACTGGGACCTCCCCTGTTAGCCAGGACAGCTGACAGATGATGGCGAGTGGCTTGTCCAGCTCCTCTGCCAGGTCCCTCAGCACCCTTGGGTGGATGCCCTCTGGCCCCACAGACTTGTGTGTCTATGTGGCACAGCAGGTCACTGATCATTTCCCCCTGGATTTGGGGGGTTTCCTTCTGCTTCCCATCCCTGTCTTCCTGCTTCCTGTGTCTGGAGAACAACTTCCCTTACTGTTAAAGGCTGAGGCAAAGAAGGCATTAAGTATTTCAGCCTTTTCCTCATCCTTTGTTGCTAAGTTTCCCCCTGCATCTAATAGAGGATGGAGATCCTCCTTCACCCTCCTTTTGCTGCCGATATATTTATAGAAATATTTTTTATTGTCATTTATGGCAGTAGCCAGGCTAAGTTCTAGTTGGGCTTTGGCTCTTCTTTCTCCATGCATAACCTCACAATATCCCTGTAGTCCTCCTGAGCGGCCTGCCCCTTCTTCCAAAGGACATAATTCTCCTTGGATTTCTCCTAGGTTCCAAACAAAGCTCTCTGTTCAGCCAGGCTGGTGGTCTTCCCCGGCAATTCGTCTGCCAGCACACAGGGACAGCCTGCTTCTGGTCCTTTAAGACCTCCTCCTTGAAGAGTGTCCACCCTTCCTGGACTCCTTTGCCCTTCAGAACTGCCTCCCATGGGACACTGTCAACCAGGCTCCTAAACAGGCCAAAGTCTGCCCTCCGGAAATCCAAAGCAGCAGTTCTGCTGATCCCCCTCCTTACATCTCCAAGAAGAGGAAACTCTCGCATTTCATGATTGCTGTGCCCAAGACAGTCTCCAGCCATCACACCATCCACAAGGCCTTCCCTGTTTGCAAAAAGCAGGTCTAGCGGGGCACCTTCCCTAGTCAGCTCCCTCACCAGTTGCGTCAGGAAGTTATCTTCCACACACTCCAGGAATCTCCTAGGCTGTTTTCTATCTGCTGTACTGCATTTGCAGCAGACATCTGATAAGTTGAAGTCTTGTGGGGACAAGAACAAGGGCCAGCAATCACGAGACTTCTCCCAGCTACATATAAAGTATTTTATCTGCCCCTCCATCCTGGTTGGGTGGTCTATAACAGACTCCCACCATGATGTCTGCCTTGTTAACCTTCGCCCTGACTCTTACCCATAAACACTCAACCCTGTCGTCACCATCATCAAGCTCTAGACAATCAAAAGACTCCTTAACATACAGGGCTACCCCACTGCCTTTCCTTCCTTGCCTATCCCTTCTGAAGGGTTTATAGCCATTCACTGCAGCACTCCAGCTGTGTTGTCCCACCATGTTTCCGTGATGGCCACTATATCACATATACAGCTGCATGATGGCTTCCAGCTCCTGTCTGCTGCCCATGCTCTGTACATTAGTGTAGATGCACTTCAGCTGGGCTATACAAAGAAAGACCTTGATTTCCCTTACAAGCCTATAAATGTGGAACACCTTGTTTCAAGCCATATGCTATGTTCACAATACTTCTATCCAGAAAGAGAAAAGTGATTAGCATCTCATTGAGTCGCGTGGAGTTTTTCTCTACAAGCTTCAGAACAGCAGGCACAAATAGTAAATTTATACTTACTACAAACCACTCTGTACCCTAACAGTAATCAGTAAAATCAATCCACCTCACACTTCTTGTTCAGCTCTGCTTTTTTTTTTTTTGTGGTTGTTATGTATAGTAATTCAGTTTCTACTATAGTCTCTACCACCATAACCATCTGAAAACACAAACATCTATCTTGGTATTTATCCTCATGAGCAAGATGTCATATGAAAAATACACACCTCCTACTGTACAGACAGACACTTTGTTTTACACAGTTTTATGGACAAGTTACTGAAGCCATACAAAGGCAATTCATACGCATCAAAAACTGAGAACAAGTCTGAATTGTATTTAAAAGAAATTAGATTTGATCTATCTTTTACAGGATGTTACAGTTGCTGAGACCTCTGTTGCCACAGCATGCCACAGATTTTAAAATCAAACTTGTCTAGCACCACTGGGCTCATTCAGGGAGCTCAAAGAAACAAGCCTGAACTCCTCAACAGAGCCAGAGACAGTGGCAAGAGCTTGGCAGAGGGTTAGCAGCAAGATACGTCCCATAGCTGGCAAGCAAGGGAGAGACTCAAGCATTGATGCTCTGCCCAGAGCACCATCACAACAACACTGATGAGATAAACTCTCTGATGACTGCCTCTGCCTTGTAGTAACAAAGTCTCATGCACTAATTTGTTTAAATAAATAGCAGCCCAGAAAGAAGTTAACGATTTTTAACAGGTACTGAGCAACAGGTTTTACCCAGCAGTGAACAGTTTTAAAAATTATTTTCTACACTGCAAAAATCGGTATTTTCACTTTTATTCTTTAATAGTAGGCAGTATAATACATTTAATTCTTAAAAAAATTCCCAGAGATTTAAGGAGGCATACAAATATTTTAAATGCCAGTCTGTTCTTCCTCCCCTTTACGTACTAGAAAGCACAGCAAAAAGCCAACAGTCATACAAAAAGCAAACAACATTTTCAATTAGAAGTGTTTTGTGACAAGATGAGAAACCGTAACTTTCATGTAAATATAAAGAAGTGCTAGAATTTGACTGGTCCTTTGTTTTCATACCTGCCTATCAATCATTACTGAGAAGAGAAGAAACAGAATTATCATACATGAACTAAACACTGCTGGTTTAAAAGTGCAGGTTTCCATCATAAGAACCTCACAAAAATTAATGTAGTCAAACTGCAGCAGCCTACAGACTCAACTCCAGACCAAACCTTTGTAAATTAATCTGTGCTTTCCCCACCTACCCCAAGCATTGTGAACTGGCTTTACAGGCTGCAACTATCAAGTTGTCAGTCTTTTCCACAGATTTCCCAGAACAAAGGACAGAATAACCCTCTCCAACGTTTCTCCCCAAAACCTGAATTAAAAAAAAACAACACGCCAAATCCCAACTCTAACTACACTGCACAGCATTGTCACAAGAACAACCTTCATAACTTTAACAGTACCACAAAAAAATAACACAAATCAAATTTCCAAGATTTTACAGTTTACTAATCTAACACTGAAAAATCTTAACAGACACAGATTAGACAATCTGAACTGCAAGTATAATTGTAACAGTAAATATGTGGTTTAAAGATGTCTTACGTATCTATTTTTCTAAAGATAAAAACTGCACAGAAGTAAATAGAGTAACAACAACAAACAGCAAACAACCCAGTTGTTTCCATTCTCTCAAATGCTAACAAATTTAACTGTCTACTGATTTAAACATTTAGAGGTATATTCCCCCTCACTAAAGATGCAACAGAGCTGATCTTACACAAAACAATCTGGTTTTCTGTAGTTCAAATCAGTATTATTCTACCGCTATGCAAAAATACTGTACTCAATAGCCCTGAAACTACATTTCATTTCCTACCATCTAAAATCCAGAGGATCTGGAATCACAGAGTATTAATATTGTAGCTTTAGAAAGATGTAACCATAGCTTCTTAAAATTAAAAATACTGTATTAGCAATTAAATGCTATTAACAGTTAACTGTGTGAAATAAATAACTTATCTCCATCTTTTAAGAGTTAAGAAATAGGAGTCAGAACTGGCTGGCAGTTATGACAGAAATCAGCACCTGCCCTTGCAGAAACATGCTGTCAGGGGAAGAGATCTAGCCAAAACTAGAAATCCCATGCAGGAGAACGTAAAAAATTGAACACATAAACCACAAAAAAAAAATCTGCAAGTAAATTTTAAAAATTTTTTCCTACACAGGTAGCATCTTACCATCAAACCACCAATTATTTACTGATTGCACTCATGTAAAGGTGCAACTTGATATCCTCCCCGTACTCAAGCTCTTCTCACTCTTTGAAAAAGAAAAATGTGAAATTCCCTTGTGATTTGCTTTGGGCTGAATGAGAAAGAGCACCTGAAAACACATAGGTACTCTACAGCAATTCAGCCTCTTATTAAAGCAGTAGTAACATTAAGTCTCAAGGTTTTCCTGTTAAACAAAATTTTTCACTAGACACCTGAAATTTCATTTGGCCATGGCTGAAATACACAGATGAGCAAATCCATGCCCAACAGCACAACCATTTTGCAACTAAAATAGCAACACCTGCCCTAAAAGCTGCAGTATCAAATCTGTATCTGTAAGACTGGCAAAAATTCCCACATGCCTATCATATCTAGAGGGTTAGGCTCAGGCAAAATTTAGGAGGGGAAAAAAACCCAAAACAAAACAGACCTACAGATAACCTAAGTTCTTACAAGTGTAGTTAAACATCCTACTAAAATACTCTGCAGAAAACTGACTGCCTGTTTATTGATCTTGACCGTCTGCCTGCACTACGCCGGTACAAAGGGAAAACTCAAGTCATATGACAACAATCTCCTTGTGGGTCCCTATCCTCACAGCACTCAATTTACTAAAATTAACTGTGCAAGGATAAACTAAAGCACTCCGGCACCATAAGACAAACAGAAAACTATAAAACCACTGCCAAGCTCAAGTTTCTAAGGTGAGACACAGTGAAAGACGAAGCAGACTATTTTTATTCGGTTGCTCTAGCTTACCCACACTCTGTTCCCTGTTAGTCACCACCACCTTCGCATCCAGCTACACAGACAAACCAACCTGCTCCGCGGTCCAACGACTGAACACTGCTACTTGCTGCATTTCCACCGTAAAATCGACGCAACTTCATGGTACAGGACCCTGCTTGCTCTACAGGACTATTAGTAGAATAAACACTTGCACACCCCTTTGCAAACTCACCACTGACCTCCAGTGTGGGAAACCATATAATTTGATACAGAACAGCACTGTCTCATGACCCTGAAGGATCAGCACATCCTGTGTCTCCCTTCTGTGTTCTCAGGAGATCAGCTGTTTTCACACATCCAGCTGCAAAAGATCCTGCAAAGCAACAACTGTGAACTGGCATTTGCAAAGCCACGAATCCAAAGCTGATTGGCTCTAGTAACTTTTGTATTAGTATATAAGGTATTCACTTGAGCAATAAAAGGATTCTGATCGAGCACAAGATTGGGGTCCATGAAGTCATTCACCACAGATGGCGTCTGAAAGTGGGTTTTCAAACATAAAGATATTTGGACATAAAGATATTTGGACATAAAGATATTTGGACATAAAGATATTCAGAGTTGGAGATCATTACCGGTGGTGAACCGCAGCTGGGACCAAGAGGAGACAGATATGCATGCGTGGACACACACAAGGGGAGACATCACCCTTCGCTGGAACGATTTAAGGTGAGCCGCTGCGGATTTATGAGATAGGACACTCAGCTACAAAGGAGCAAAAGCCCCATCAAGAGATTTTACAAAGAATTTTGAAAGAACAAGGGTTTGCAGTATCAAAGTTGGTTAAATTGTTAGTTTGGATAAGACACTTGCTCATGGTACCCTTCCTCAGGTTCATATGATAGCTCATTGTGGGCAAAGGTGGGGGAGGAATTGCAGACAAAAAAGGACTTGCAGCTTGAAGTCCCTGACGAAATCATTATTACTTGGAAAACAGTGTATACAGCTTTAAATGCTCTAAAAGTCGCAGAAACTATCTTACAAGTGTCGGCTGCCCCTCCTCCGTTCTCGCAAAAGCAGGAACAGACTGAGCTGCAGTCTTTTGAAACATTTAGTCCTGCGCAGGATGAAACCCCTAACTCAACACCGGGCATGCGGGGGGTAGATCTGCCAGAATCTGACTATCCTTTTGATCCCAGAGAAACAGACACCAAGGATAGACCTGATTTATACCCGCCGCTAACTCCGGTGAAGGTTACGGCAGCCCCCGCCCCC
>Ga0065711_1045469_pt1 | contig 13464 bp, 6 predicted proteins | sample Hoacrofraction12_FD_59098 | JGI IMG/M metagenome (GOLD analysis project Ga0065711, IMG submission 59098) | Hoatzin crop microbial communities from Cojedes, Venezuela - Epithelial fraction 12 v2 (version 2) | ecosystem: Host-associated > Birds > Digestive system > Esophagus > Crop | place...
CCTGGACAAGGTCCTGTGCAGCCTGCTGTAGGTGACCCTGCTTCGGCAGGGGGTTGGACCAGATGACCCACAGAGGTCCCTTCCAACCCCTACCGTTCTGTAAAGTCCCTTTCAAAAAGTAGTAATCCAGATCAATGGCAGTTCCTGTGGAGGAGCCATTTCACGTCACTGGTCAGCGAACCACATAGTTCTGCTTCTGTAAAACCACTACTTCTGCTAGTTGCAATGCTAGAAACATGTTAAAAATGTACGGCTTTGTCCCTTCCCCCCTTTTCCTTTGACAGCTGCTATGTGGTGATCCCAGACAGTTAACTTACACTGCCGTTATCAGCGGGAGCTGGCTGGCTGTGTTCAGCAACCACCAAAACCTCATACGTTTTTCCAGCAATTTGATTTCAGAAGTTCTCCCAACAACAAAGTAATAATAAAATACGCAATCAACAAACACTGCTTGAGATCATGACAGAAAAATAAAATAATGAAAAGGTCAGTAAGTGGCATTAAAATGTAAAATCTGAGAGCACATAAAAACAAACAAGTTTTTGGACAGGAAACATTAGTGGATTTGAGCACACCAGAAATCTGAGCTCCAGTCCAGATGCGTGCAGTTGACTGTGTCCAGTTAAACTGGGGGCATGTCTCGTTGGTAAGCAGTTCTCGGTGATACCAGTATGAGTGGTTTTGTGTTTCTCCTTCCCACACACGTGATGTGCTGTACCAGCAGAAGGTTGCTAAGATGGCTGAGCTCTTCCACACTGGTGGAAGCTGTCTGGCTGCCCTCCCCGTCGTCAGCTCAGGCAATGGGTTGATCCTTGGGTGGCAGTGACCTGTTTTGCGAAAACTTGGTGTCAGTTGTGTCAGCACAAGATGGTCTTTTCCCCCCCAATTTTTTTTTTATTATTATTTTTTAATGTGAAATGAGGGTGTTAATTCCTTCTGCCATTCTCCATTTCCTGATCTGAATGGATGTTGAAATAGTTGTGCTGCCACAACTTGCAGCATGAGGCTGGGCATGGGGTGGGCAGTAGAGGAAAGGGAGAGAGCGTGACAGGAACTGCTGTAAGCCACTGTTACTGCCAAACACATCACATCACCCAGCCACAGCCTAAGTGCTACTGAAAGATTCAATAAATATTCAACAGCAGAAATATGTCCATTGTGAATTAAATCAAAAAGAAAATAGTTAATGCAGATCTGGACGTCTAGTAGGAGGGTGCCTGGAGCTTGCTGCAGAACTGCTCTTAACAATTGAATGTTTTTCTGCTTATTATTCAGACTTCCAGTTGAAGTTCTGAGGTTTTCTCAGATTTCTGAGACCCGTTTAAAGAGTCTTTTGACCATTTAACACCTAAAAAAAACCAGCCCACAACCAAACAATATTTCCATTGCAGTCTAAACAGAGCACATAAGCACATCTTAAACTTTTAACTGTTGTTAAAAAGCAGCTGATGAGGATTTTACTGTGGGTCTTTGCGTGTTGTTACAGTCACTGTAGAGTGATTTTATTGGGGTATAGGGGTTTATATCATTAGGTAGTGTACAAAAACTAAGACAAGATATGGCTCTAGAAATTACACTGAAACGCTGCATCTAAACCAGCCAAGAAGAAAGGGATAAACTTTGTCAGGTCGCTTTTTTGAAGACTCTTTAGAGCTCTGGGTTACATAAGAAATGAATTGCCAGGTTCCCTACCTTGCTGGCTCCTGGTCTGATCAAACAGGGCACTTGCTTGCTCCTGCCCATCTCCAAAGGCTCTCCACGTACACCAGATTGCAGAGCAGGTGCTATGTGACCTGCTCCTGCTCTCTAGTGAGGCGATGAATTGCGTTTGCTTGTGGTTTGCAGTGCTAGTTCATCTGAGTTATAATTTAAGTAGGTTGCTTGTTCTCTGAGCGGGTTAAAAAAAAACCCCACCCAAATCAAAACCCCACCCTGTGTCTCTACCCATACAATTTTCACTACTGTGAAGTAGTTGGCAGCACTGCGTGGCAGTATGAAGCCATGCGTTGCCAGAAGGCTGGCAGGTATTTTTAGCTTAGCCTGTTTGGCAAGGGAAGAACAGTGTCCCTCTTTCCCCCCTGAAAGGAACAAGGACCGCAAGCTATGGTGGGGTTGGATGGTGCTCAACTGTTGCTTTTTTCAGTCTTGTTGGGGTAACTGGTTGCCTTCACCTATTGTTTGTAAGGAAATGTTTAATGCATGGGTGCTCCAATTGCCACAGCTGTTTTGGCTTTTGCCTTTCCCTGTCTGTCTCTCCCTATTTTTTCCTCTCTCTGTCTCAAATTAGCACCACAATTAAAGTGTGAAGCCTGCTGGCAGCTAACTAGTAATTACTGTACAATGAAAGAGAGGAACATCTGTCAAAGCTAGGACAAGATAACAGCTGTAATTGATTGCCACATCATGGAGCTTGACCACCAGCAGATGGCTGGGGCCAGTTTTTAATAACCGATCGCAGCAGCGGTCCCAGGGATTCGGTGCGACTCTTCCGAGGTGACTGTGAGTTACACCTGTTCTGAGCAGCCATGCAATGCTCCATCCTTTTGCTTCCCTTATTTGATTTTGTGTATTTGTTTTTAAATCTGCACTCACCTCTGAAGCCATACCACAGAGCAGCATCTGCCGCCGCTCTTGCTAGGCAGGGAGTAGCAGGGAAGAGCGAGTGAGGCACTGGAGCTGCAAGCGATGGCTCGATGGGACTTGGCAACACTTGGTGCTCTGCGGCAGAGGAAGTGCCTCCAGTCACTGAAGCGCTCGTGAAGAAGCACAGAAGCAAGCTCAAATCCATTGCAAAACAGAGGGATCCCTTCAGAGGAAAGCTTTTAAAAAGCAAATGGAGGGGCGAGCCATTTACCGCAGAACATGGGGCTCCCGCATCAGAATTCAATTGCTCTGAGTACGTACCCTGTGATTGTAGGGTTTGGTCCCCCCCGCCAATTCACCTCTCCTGCTCTCATCTCCTGTATTGTGTCTCGATCGCAGAGTTGACAGGAAAAGGTCTGAGTTTATTACAGCGTTGCAATTCATAAAACCTGCAGACTAAGACTAACGGAGGAACTGTCGTTGTTTCCACTACAATGTTGGCCCTCTATTTGACTGCATTGTTAGAGCATGTTTGTGGCGCATCCTCTGCTACACCAGAAATGTTGCTGAAGAGGTGGAGAATGGATAATCTGGAGAGAAGGTTATAACTTGTATTACACATAATGGCACTTGCTTTGTGGTAGCAATGAGATAAGGCCTGAGGAATCAGATCTGTCCTTATTCTGCAGTTTTCCTTTTCTAGTCACATACGTATATACAGAAAGCACGTGGGATTTTGCTTTTCCAATGTCTTCAAACCCAAAGGAGTGAGTGTGTGTGGCAGGGGGGGACTGGGGGAATCTTCTGTTGTTTTCCATGAGAAAGCAGAATGTCTCAATGTAAATGAATTGCAGGGACTGGATGCAAACTCTGCAGAGAGCCTGAATAGCTGCTGCCATTCAGCTCTCCTGGTGTTCAGTCACAGGGTTAACTGTTAAACAATTAGTGCTGCATTTCAAAGGCAATAAGACAAATTAGCTCAGGTATCGTGAGCAGTTTCACCTTGCATGCTACCCTCCTCCCATCCTTGCAGTGACTCAGTTGGACAGAGCTTCCTGGGTTATTGTGTAAAACAGCAGCTTGTTTTAAACAGCGCAGTCTGTCATTAATTCAGCTAATAAATCACAGCATAAGAACAAGAGTCTTGCAAGATTAACATCTACAATCAATTGGGAATTACAACATTGGCTTTCATAGGCAAGGCTGATCGTTAAGTCATGGAAAATTTATTACCTTACAAATCTGCTTATAAAAAGTGTTGACTTGAAGCCTTTATAGATTCTGCTTATTATGATCAGATATTCACAGTTTTTTGATGAAAGGTTAAATAACTACAGTTGTTGTGCTCTGTGCTTTCATTGAACTGCAAAAAGCGATGGGCAATTTTCTAGGGTAGACAAATTTTTGTGCAATGATCCCATTCAAGTATGCAGTGCTTGTGAATCACAGTCCTCTTAACATGACAATACCTATGTTAAATGTCAGAGGAGGCCAAAAACATCTTGTTAAGTGTTCAAGCAAATCTTCAAACCATTTTTGCTGGTGCAAACTAAAGTAAGATGTGTTATTTTTCCTTTGTCTGCAATAAGAGAATTCTGTTGGAGCTGTAACACCACCATTGTCGAGGCTTTCATATCCTGTAATAAGCAAAGAAAGTGTGTGGAAGTTTCCTCTTAACAAAAACATTAGGTATGTATGCAAAATAAAACACAGTCCAAAGAACATATGGTACAGTGAGTCCTGGATCTGTTGTGTTTGAAACTTTCTCTATCCTTAAAATTAAGCACCTGCTTAGATGAGAACAGGGATTCTACACCTGAAGTATCAGTGTAATTTCTGTTCAAAATAATCAGAAGGTAACAGGACAGTGTGTACATGATATTAGATAATTGTGATGTGGAGAACATGTAGTCTTAAATTTAATTGAAGGTAGTACTGGAGATTGCAGTGGCAGCTGAGTAAGACTGAACAGCTGAACCCTGGCGATAACTAACAAAGTTCATCTTGGTTTTTTAAGCTGGATTTTTAATAGTTGCAGCATTTTTTAAAAAAATGTGCTGATGTGCAGATACGATGCTGGTAACTGGTCACTTAGCACCTGCTGAATTGTGCAGGAGTCGCTTCCTACCTGGTGGACAGGGTGCTTCTCTGGGCTGGAGTGTTTGTGAAATGCAGGAGAAGGATCTAAAGGATCCTAACCCAGGTGTTGGTGTGTGTCTTAGCCTGATTTGGGAAGCCCTCCTCCTGTGCCCTCTCCCCCATCTGCCCTTTTTTTAATATCTGTTGTCTCTTCCTGTATGACCATCCTGTTTTTTAAGAATGGAGGAGCTACAGATTAAGCTGGAAGCTGATGCAAAGGGAGCAGTCGGTGAATTAGACACCCAGTGTTTTAGGTGCAGTCCCTGGAGCCCAGCTTGGTGGCGGCTAAGGGCAGGAGAGGAGGTGGTGGCAGCATCTGGGGCGCGTGCCAACTTGGTGCCATTCATGCTGGACGCCGGTCTCGCAGCCCTGCTGGCAGCAGTCCCTGGAGAGAGTGCAAGGAAGTGAAGAAATGGAGGGGGAGGATGGAGGATGCGGGGAAAATAGCTTTGAAAAAACAGAAGAAGAGAGCGCAAATGCAGGAATCAATAAATGAAGAGCAGCCGTTACGTTGTGTGGACGGGGTACGGTGCCAGCTGGGACTACCTGAAGCCCTTGTGCAGCTCCAGAAATCGATTCCCCATCCCTTCACCCCTGTGCCTTGTTGGTGGCACCTCGGGGTTAGTGTCCTTTGCATTTATATGCATTCCAGAGTGGTGGAGACAGCGGCAGCCAGCACACTTGACATGGAGAGCCCCTTTGTGCTCCCGACTCCAGCGTGAGCAGCAGGTCAGCGAGTGAGCAGAGTTTGAATAAGCAGCCCTTGTGTCTTCATATGTCTCTCTGATCCCTTGAACAAAACCAGCATACGAAAGGCAGGAAGGCAACGTGAAGGCCTCCTAAATGTCACCGTAATGTCAGCAGCACTGGGAGCAGAGCAGCCTCCAAAGAGCAGAGAGCTTTGTAATATTTATAGAAACAGAATTTGTTAAAAATACATTTGCCTGTTACAGTTCAACCTTTTGGAGTCCTCACTCCTTTCAACTCTCGGAGTGGGTGGTGAGCTGAGAGTCTCTGCGGGTGTTTCAGGTTGGGTTTAAGTTGTTGCAGTCAGTCTGGGATCCTAGCAAATGCTAGAAATTGGACACTGGTAATTTTATAGACCAGGTCCTTCTATCGAAAGAGCTCAGAGTCTTTTGAAATAAGCCTTTGCTGTCTTTCTCCGTGTGAACATGAAGGGCCTCAGGACCTGTTTTGCATTTGCAAAACAAGGGTAAATGTGGTGCGAAGCAGATAGTGACTTGTCTCCTGCCATACAACCAGTCAGTGGCAATACACGGGATACCTGGCACCCAGGCCTCTGGCCCTGGAGAAAACCGTGTTTTGTCTCTTGGTAGCTTGGACTCTGGGACCGACTGCTGAGAACAAAGCAGAGCTGTCTGCTGGTTTTTGCAGAGCCTGCTGCCTTTAGCTGCACTAGCATCATGCTATGTCTTGTCACCGTGATCACAGGCACGTAATGCTTTTACAGCATAACAAAATGGACCTGGAAAACAACCAGGAAATGGAGTGAGAGAATGCTGTGAAATTATCGTAGATAAACCTGTCTCTTGCCCCATGTTGCGCAGGAATCCCCGCAATGGCTCTGCTGTTCCGTGCTACCTGTCAAACAGCAGTGGTGGCTGGCAGCAGGCAGGCAGAGTCCGCAGTGGTTCCTGGTACAGCCCCAGCCTATTCGAACAACTGGGAGATCTGGTCGATGTGTTTTGGGGAGCGACTTTTGCTGTTAGCAGTGTTGAAAGCACTTGCCACTTAAGGGCATCAGACCGGATCCTCACCCAGACCGGTCTCCTGAAGTCACGGGTGCCTATGCAACAAAAAAAATATTTCCTTTAGCAAGAAAGAATTGCTGTTTCTCCTCTTGGTTGGGGTTGGTTTTTTTTTCCTTGCTTTTGATTTCTTGCCCTGTTCCTAAGGGTCAGTGCTTCTCCAGCTTAGGGGAGCGCCCTTTTAACATGGTCAGTCAGCACTACATCCAGCACTGCTAAAAGACAAATTACTGCCTAACGAATGCTCTGAATCCCTCTCCTTTCGCTCCCCCTTCCCCTATTCCAGCTCTTAGATGTTTACATTCGTGATGCTTCTGGCGAGCCTGAGGCTGGAAGATGCATTGATTTCTGATTTCCAGCTTGGTGCTACAGAAACCTGGGCTAGCTGTTCCCATTTACCTGAGCTTTGTTTCAGTGAGATGGAAAAAACGTCTCCAGTCCTACCAAGTCTATGTTGTTTGGGCTGATCAGGCAGCTGCTGGGTTTTGGAGCGCGCTGCAAGGCTAGCTATGCCATACTCCACTGGGGGAGTAGGAAATCATTCTTTTGTTCTGTCTGTTTGACATCACACAGCATTTCCTGGTACCAGATTTGCTACTGCGCTGCCCGCCTCTCACTGATGTCTTCTTGTGTGTAGCAGCCTGCTGGTAGAGCAAAGCACTTACTGCCCCTGCTTGCTCAAACCATATGTTTTGCAAAGGCCTTTTCTCCCTTCCTCCCCACTGTTGTGAGCAGGATGGGTCGAACAGAACGTGTAACAGCTCCTGCTCGTTTCCCTTCCCCGCATATTAAAGTCATGGAAAGAGACACCACTTTAATCTAGTGGACTGCAAACTGCCAGAGCTCAGCCCCGAACCCTGTTCCTGCATTGCTGTCCCAGCAGGCAAGCCCAAAACCTGGGACAAGGCAGCTGGCCAAAGGTGGCGATGGTCCGGTTAAATCTGCCATTGTTCATGGATTAATGCGGTAACGTCTCTACATTCCTTGGCCCCGCTCGCCATCAGAGCTCACACAGGAGCTGAAAATCCAACCGCGTGAGCCTGGCTTTGTTTCACTTGCTTGGGATGGCTGCAGAGAGCATGGATGGAGCAGTGCTGCTGTTGGATTAATAGCGTTTCTCAGCAGTTAGTGGGCACTTTGATAACAGTGCTTTTTTTTGTAATGACCACTTGACTGCAGGTGGTGAAGGATGGGTTTAAAATGTCCTTTTAAAATTACTTTCAAACTCCACAGAGAAATTTCAAATTGTACTTTTTTTCCCCTTCCAGCGGAGCTCTAGCAGTGCTGTGTTACCTGTTTGTGGCATATAGAAATATGTGCATCTTTTTGATATGTCTTCTTTATCAGTCTCTCCTTGTACGTTTTTTCCCTGTGGGCAACTAAATTACTCTGGAGGGAGGAGGAGGAGGAAGATTAGCAAAACGAGTGTTTATGCATCTTAATTAGTGCTCTGTTGACAGAAATTATTTTGAGTATTTGCTCCACAGTAGTTACTGTTAGAGTAAATCTTTTTTTTACTTGAATTGACACATTTATTTCTTGCAGTAAGTTATTGGTGCGACTTCGCACAGCTGGCTACTGATTTCTCTTTGCAACCAGACACTTGGTGATTTTTTTGGTCAATCACTTGCCCTCCATTTGCCTGCAGGGTTCCCTTAGGCAGTGCTTATGGTACGGACTGGTGGTTCGAAGCAGGGGAGCTGAGCTCAGGGAAGAAGCTGGGGTCACCTGTTTTTGGAGCGCCACCAATAGAGGTTTGGAGCTGCAGTGCAGCTTCTGATCATGAACAGAGTGTGACTGTACCCAGGGTGGCTGCAGGAGGCTTCAAAGAAAGAAAGTGGCAGGACAAGTTGTCTGCAGAACTAAACAAGGACCCATTTTGCGTCAGGGCCTCAACCCTGTCATCAGAAGGCAGAAAGGAAATAATGGGCAGAAGGGCTTGAATGCTGAGCAGAGGCCATCCTTGTTTTCACTGGGTTTTTTGGGAAGATTGCACTAGCTTGGCTCACTAATCCTCTGATGCACGTGAGGAGTATTGTAGCAAAAGCTCAGCTATTCTGCAGCCTGGAGAGGAAGTGAAATGTCTCACGGGGTTTGAAGGGATTTGTGGATTTGTTTGGCTCTTATACTGTGTACAACCGTCCAGCTCTTCTAGCCCATAATGTTCTGGAATAGGTGCTCAAAAACTGCTGTGAAGTTTGGCAGGGGACCGACAATATGCTTCTCCAAGAGCAGTATGCATTAAGGTATGGTATGCATTGACGTCCAATGCCGAGCGTGCTGGTGCTCAGAAATATTTCCCCTTCACAAGCTAGAGGTAACATCCAGCATAAAATTCTCTGCAAAAGCCTTTTTATAGCATTGGGGTGGTGTACAGTTGTGCACCAAAGAAAATGGAAATTCGTAACATGATGCAATGTTAGTGTGTGAAGAGGTGGTTTTCTCCCCACGCTGAGGAGAAAAGGTGTGCAGGTAGTGTCATCCTGGGTTGAAGCTGGCCTGGTCACTAGTGCCTGCTTTCATCTCAGGGCTTTATTTTTCTAACTCTAAAGTGAAAATAACACATGGCTATGGAGATGGAGGGTTGTCATCACTAATGCTTGCAGAATGCCTTGAAATCCTTAAGTAGGGGTTACTTTAATCGAAGGTCTTTTAGGCTTTGCGGTATCACACTAACGATTTCCGAGGAGAATCCCTGCTTGCCCTGTACTATCCCATCTCCCCGCTCTCTGCCTCGGGTTTTTAAAGAAATGTGGCAGGACCGTTTCACTTTTGAACAGAACTTTTCAAATCTAGTGTGACAAAACGCCTGCCTCTGTGGTTTACTGACTCCTGGGTAATGTCCCTTTAAAGCAGCAGCTGCTGCCAAGGTCTGGACACCGCGGTCACTAAATCATGTAGAGCTGCGCTGGAGCTGAGGGCTTCCAGCTTCGCCTTTTGTTACTGTCACACAGTGGGACCTGGAAGGCAGCCAGGGCTGCAGGCGCCTATTGTGCAGGAAAGCCGCACATCTGCAGTAGAAGACCAAAACTGGATGTCAGCTGCCTGAGCGAAACTTCTCAAAAGTGGTGTCGTAAGGCCCTGAAAAGGGGGCCGGCAGGTTGGTTTTGGTGGGGTTTTTTGTTTTGTTTTGTTTTGTTTTCTTCTTAGTGCAGCGGGGCTGTTCCGTCGTGTTTTGAATCCTGATCTGTTTCTGTGTTTTTAAGCTCTACCTTTCATTTTGGTGGAGGGGATGGTGGTGGTAAGAGAAGCGTGGCCAGAATCTTTATAACTGTAATAGACTGCAACAAAAGGTCTATTCACTTCTTGATGAACCAGGGATTTACGTGCATTAGTCCCCGCTCTGTACTGAGAGGGGAGGCCTGCCCGATGAATGGAGAAAATTCCTCTATTCTGTGCACCCTTCACATCACCGCCCTGCACCGAGTCAGTCCATGGTGTCTGGCGGGGGTGTTTAGTAATAGGGAGCTGGCAGACTGTGCTTGGGTTATGGGGGAACGAAGTGTTTCTGCTCTTCGCTTGCTTGAACGTTCACACAGAGCAGCAGGAGTTCTTTTATTTATTTTAGCTTTCTATTAGTTTTAATTTTCAGTCCAAATGTGTGCAAACATAAATTAAGTAGGGATGGGTTTACATCACAGCCAAGATACTTGTTAAATGAGATTTGTGTATAGTGTATATATATAGTACAGAAACAGCATGCTTGTCTCATTAGTGTAGTCAGAAGTAATTGCTCTGAGTCTGAACATTTATGTTGTAGCAATGCCCTCAAGATTTTGAAAAAGGTCCATGCTGCTGGGTGCAATATGAACACGTGCAGCCTGTCTCAAGGACAATATCTGCAATGGTAAAACAGTGCACGACAGCAGGGTGGAGTAAGCAAAAGTCAATGAGTTTAAGAGCTTGCTCAAAAGTTCCAAAACAGAGCTGGATTTTTTTTTTTTTCTTGAGTCAAGAGAATAACTGTTTCCTACAATGTATTTCCCTGCTCATCCCACCTCCCGGTACTTCCTCAAAGACTCTTTTCCTGTGAGATCCTGAGGTCAGACGTAATCCACTGAGTCAGTCTTCTCCGTGCAGCGTTTCAGGGGGAGGATTGGACTGGAGCTCCTGCCGGTGGCTGCGTGTCCAAAGGCATCGCAGGGCAGCGCGGATGTGGTGGAGACTGAGCGTGGGGCTTGGCCTGTTGTGGAGCTGCTTGTGGGTCTCTGCCTTGAGCTCCTGATCAACATTTGAAATAGCTGAAGCTATTGATGCAAAACATCTTGTGAATAGTGTGGAGGTCAAATCTGCTGTATTGCAGAGTTTTTCTGAGAGCATGTGTTGACTGGGGAAGATTATTCAAAATAGCAATGTGTCTGTATTACAAGTGGTGTAATACAGAGGAAGACACCAACTCCTGTGGCATCCAGCCCCTTCCTGTCAACTGGTGCTGAAGAGGTCTGACCCTTGGCATGTGCTGCAGTCCTTTTGTACTTGTAGAAGTGTGGTGGGGGAGGATAGGAAGGCGAAGTGCGGCTTTCCTTTAAAAACAAAGCGGACGGCAGGAAGGAACAGCTGATCCGTAAGCAGCCTTTTACTGTTGCAAATATATTTTCCATTAAGGCACAGTTGGAACCATGTACCCACACTAAGGGAGGAGCCGATGCTGTAGTATACAGGCTTTGGGACTAGAAGAGTGTCTTTGTCCTGTTTCCATAGCACTCTGCTTTGGGAGGTCCTTCGTTTTGGCTCCTGCACGCTGCCGAAATACAAATATATTTCTAGGGACATGGGAAAGACTCAAGTTCTTCATTCCTACCAAAGACAAGTTCTCTGAACCATCTCCTTGGGCAGGCATAGAAGGAACCACGGTTTTGTTTCTTCTTTTACTGTTTAAGCATGACCCTGTGCTACAGTTCATGAAGTCAAAGCTGTGAATCCCCACTCCCCTGAGGTTTTTTACTAGCTGTCTTCATCTCTGGGATAATATGCCAAGAAAACTCTCTGGATTTATGAAACCACAGCCTGACTGGATTATGCGAGCAGTATATTTGGAAATGCAGTTGGTCTCTTGAAATTTAAAATAACAGTGTGCTATCTTTCATATGGCTCTCATACTGCTGATACAGCTAATGATTAGAGAAGATTTGGAAAGAGTTATACCAAATCATAAAAATAAATCCGAACTGAGGTAATAATTCAAGAGGAACCTTTGATAATCTAGGCATGTCATGTTTTCTTGATTAGAGGTCACTCAACCTTCATACTTTCTTGCTATAGTCAGTTAATTCTGTGCAGCCTGCATATTAGTGTCCTGTATCCGGTCTAAACAAACTGAAGCTTTATTTTTCAAGGGATATTTTTTAGCACTCTGACAGTCTACTTTTATAGTTACTGGCAGCTGTAGTTGAATTTTGGAAGGTGGATTAGTCCTCTTCCCTTCTTTATGCCTTGCCTCAACCTAGCTGACCTGCAGTACAGATGAGTATAGCTGTGCTGGGTATCGGCAGAGGCGTTGCAGAGGCACCAGGGAATCCAGCACAACAGGCTGATCGCTTGGGCTCTAGGTGGTAGGATGGCGTTTTGGTTGCAGGCATGCTGCCATGGTGCCTGAAACACCAGACGTAAATCTGCTAGGGGAAGAAGATTAATGCTAAAATTGGGGAGAATATAGTCTACAGTGGGCTTTGATTTCCGAAAGGAACAGCCAAGTTTTGATCTTCAGGATCATCCTACTACTAATAATGCTTAAATGGATCTTAATAGGTGGGAGTTGGAAACAGGAACCCCCATGAATTACTGATGTGTTCAGCTTCATAATTGCTGGCCACAGGCGTGTGTGCAGGACCAGCGTCTTGGTGGTTGACGAGGTGATGGTCCATAGCTGACACTGGCAGCCAGGGTCTTTAGATTATGCAAATGACCAATGCATGATTAGTGAGGCACTGTTTAATTTTTAATGTAGTACATGGAAGCGTAGTGATATTATTGCCATTATTTAATTAGAAAGTTGTCTGGGTAACCATTGCAATCCTACTTTGAATTTTTGCACGTTAATAACGGCTTTATACAAAGTTGTGAGTGCCCAGTTTTAATAACATCACATGTGCAAATACTGTTGTCTTCAGATTGCTAAGACCTTTTAGCAGTACTGAGGGGAACAGAGCAGTCTGTATACAAATGTTTAAACTTCATTCTGACCTTGTAAATCCTGTTTTCTCCCCAAGTGCAAATCTGGTGCAATGCAAACAGCAGTGCTTCAAAAATAACCCTAATTAGCAATTAGCTGCAATAAATCAAGCTTGGATGGTGTGCTCAGTGCTGTTGAATTTGATACTATATTATGGCACAAGTTGTGTAATAGACATAGCTTGTAACACTGCTTTTCTCACATGAAGTGAAATATCTAAATGTCATGCGAGTTTCAGCAGCAATTTAGTTGATCGTATATACACTTCTCGTTTAGCAGAGACGTGCTTTCTGCATAAAGATAACTGATAATCTTAGATAACTGTGTGCTGCTGAAGTACTCATGTCTTTATTCAGTATTAATAAATTAAAAAAATCAGCCATTCTGGTTTCCTTCTGAAATGCATGAAGTTTAAATACAATGATTTCTGATACCAGCCAGAAAAAGCAAGAGTCATTAGAGGGATCGGGGGGCTAATTTGGCTTATAAAAAGGCAAATGGTATTTTGATGATGTTCTAACCGGAATGATGAGAAGTGCATTTTTATGGCCCTGGATGCATGAGTTTTCTGAGGTCTTTTAGAAGTAACTGGAAAGCTGTTCAGCATTTTATAAGATGACCCATGCTGTTTGTAAGTATTGGAGATGTGAGTCTTCTCTGACAACAAGAATCTGTGTTTTTGAAGCAAACCTTTAGTGGTTCTGGGTCTGCTGGTGGTCTCGGGTATGGAAAGATGACAGCGGTCACCACAGCAGCAGTGAAATCACAGAATCACAGAATCACAGAATAGTAGGGGTTGGA
>Ga0065711_1045470_pt1 | contig 13464 bp, 4 predicted proteins | sample Hoacrofraction12_FD_59098 | JGI IMG/M metagenome (GOLD analysis project Ga0065711, IMG submission 59098) | Hoatzin crop microbial communities from Cojedes, Venezuela - Epithelial fraction 12 v2 (version 2) | ecosystem: Host-associated > Birds > Digestive system > Esophagus > Crop | place...
GCACGGCCCGGCGGCAGCGCAGCCGCAGCGCTGAGCCGGGGCCGCACCGGCGACGGACTCCCAGCCGGCGGCCCCGGGCAGCGGCACCCTCCCCGCGGCTGGAGATGACCTGCGTTAGAAAACACGCCCGGCCGCTGGCGTAGCGGGCCGGCTCGCGCAGTTCGGGCTCGTGCGCCGCAGTCTCGGGCGCTAAGTGCGGGATGCAGTGTGAGCGGTGACCTCGGCGCCTGTGTCACGCTGCGGTGCGGCCCCCGGCGCGGGTGCCGAGGAGGCCCCAAGTCTGGTGGTGCTCCCACGGCGGGCGCTGCAGCCCCTCCGGGAGAGCGCAGGCTGCGTTGATGAGCGAGGAACAGCAGATGTTGTTCGGCACGGAGCGCCCTGCTGAGCTTGTCGGAGCTCCCGTTCCGGCAGTGTCCGGCCGCCGAACGCTGGTCCCGCCACGGGAGCCGCGCCGCGGGTGAGGCCTCCTGCAGCACGGCTGAGCGGGGCATGGGTATCCGAGAGCCCCTGGAGACTGCCAGGGCACGTTTGTGCCGCCCCGCTGTTCTCGTCGCCTTGATTCTTAGCACTACTGGCGCTGTGCAAACATTAACACAGAAAAGCTCCCGTCACAAAATTGAGCCCTCATCCCGTTATTGTCCAGACAAACAAGTTTTCCTGCACAGGCGTGGAGACAATGCAGAGAAACGCAGAGAAGTTTCAGAATGTTTCAAAGTTTTACTAGTTTAATCTGCCTTCTTACTGGAGGGAAAGGGGGAGTCGATTCTTTTATACTGCTTTTTGACTTCGTTAACAGCCAGGCTGTCTGTCCCCGAGTCGTCAGTGCCCAGTTCTTACACCATCCCAAGAGGTGTGTTCAGGGAGCTTAGACACAATTTCGCCACTCTTGAAATGCCAGTTTGCCAACCTAGAATAATCCACTGCCGCTTACACTTAATTTTGACCTCCACCTCTTTGGACAAGTCCTACCCATACAGTTCTGCCGTGCGTACCATACATCAGGAAACGGCTGGGTCTTCTGGAGCACTGGGCACTCCCAAAGACCAGGCCCCAAAACTTCTTCATTATCTGCATATGAGACCTCTAGCAAGTCAATCAAAGGTTGCTGTAATAAGCACCTAGTCTACATTAAACATTTCAGTGAACAGGCTTATAAAACCTGCAGAAACAAGTAAAATACAAGTTCGGACTGCTTGTTGGCAGCTCAAGTCCACTTAGACAATTTTTGATTTATTTTTAGTGTTTGAAAAGTTACACATGCTGGAGCATGACATACTCCTCTCTTATCGCTCTCAGTCTATATGTAGGATGCAAAATCTTTGCAAGAGGGATGTGGAGGTGGGGGAAGTCCCTTCAACAAAGTAGAAAATTAATATTCTACAGCACTAAATACAACGTATGTATTTCAATGCATATTGTGTGTCTACTATATTTCCGCTAGCTGAAATTCCAGAGTGCTGATTAAAAACGGGATTGAAACTTAAGCAAACCAATTATTTTTATTTTAAATACTCATTTAGGTCCCGATCCCACAAAGATTAAATTCAACAGATTAGGTTCACTCAAATGAGCAGCATGAGAGCTGTTCAAGTGTGTGCAGTCAAATGTGTGCACAAGTCTCGGCAAAATCAAATTCTTTGTACACAGGCGTGACCCCAGCCAAATTATGTTCACCATTTTCACTGATGTTGAAGAACTGATTCTTGTCCTTGGAGCCAACTCTGTTAGGTATTGAGCATCCGTGACCACAGTGCAGACTTTAGACCGCTTCCTTTGGTGTCTGAAAAAGTTTCAAGACTTTTTAAAGTATTTGCTGATCTAGTGATTAACTTACTGTCCAGGGCAGGATTATTTCCCTTAGCAGGCATTGGCCCAATCCAGCAATGTAATGTATTATCCTCACTAAGACGAATGAAAGCTGTGATAGTTCACTTTTGCAAGAGGTTTAGAGGTTTTCAGAGTGCTACAGAATTAAGCCTAAGTAAATGTCAATTCTTTTCTTAAAAACTATGCACCAAGTTAAAACTATTAACATCAGTTGGCAGTTAATTTCTTTTTTTTCTCCTTTCCTTTTTTTTTTTAGGCAGCATCAATTTTGACTCATTAGCACCAACACTTTTATTTGCACAGGCCCATGAAATTTGGTAGAGGTACTTCTGTGGATACCAACTATTCATTTACTACTCACACTAAATTAAGGGCCAGCTTCAATTACTAACTTCACATTATGGTCACAAAGCTCTAACCTTCATGGAAGAGTCAGCTGAGTTCACGTCACCCAAGCCAGAAGCAGCATCAATCCATTAAAATGGCATCCAACCTGAACTAACTACTCCTTCACAGGGACAGGGCTAATTAACTTGGACACCATTCTATATTCATAGAATCAGTCATAGAATCATAGAATGATAGAATAGTGTGGGTTGGAAGGGACCTTTAAAGGTCATCTGTTCCAACCCCCCTGCAATGAGCAGGGACATCTTCAACTACATCAGATCGCTCAGAGCCCCATCCAACCTTGCCTTGAACGTTTCCAGGGATAGGGCATCTACCACCTCTCTGGGCAGCCTGTGCCAGTGCCTCAACACCCTCATTGTAAAGAATTTCTTTCATATATCTAATCTAAATCTGCCCTCTTTTAGTTTAAAGCCATTACCCCTTGTCCTATCACTACATCCTTGTAAAAAGTCCCTCTCCAGCTTTCTTGTAGGCCCTGTTCAGGTACTGGAAGGCTGCTATAGGTCTCCTTGAAGCCTTCTCTTCTCCAGGCTGAACAACCCCAACTCTCTCGGCCTTTCTTCGTATTATTTTGGATCTTTACAGTAATAGAGTGGCATACATATACCAGCCTTCATCAGCCCTAAGCCAAAGGTCTTCACATCACACTCTGTTGTAAGGTACGGACACATCCCCATGTAACTCTGGGTTTACATGAGCCTAACAACCTTGGCATCAGCCAGGTTCTTGAGTGCCCAACACACGATATCCCGCAAGGAGCTCAGTTTAGCACATTTACCACTGATTCAACAAATAACTTCAAGCACATAATTTTAAGCAAACACTACTGAAGATCATACGGTGTTATCTATAGTTAGCCAGAGCTGATTTATTGAACAAAAGTCACAGCATTCAACTTATTGTGAAATCAAATTTCACATAAACTAACATTTTTTAACACATTGAAGTTTAACAACAGAATTCGAGTCCACTTATTCTCAAAACCTTACCATGCTAAAAACATTGTTGCCTGGGTAATTTCCACAGTTTTAAGAAACACAGAATCCTCTTTGCCTTCTGTAATGATGATAGACTGGGGCCTTGGGACTAAACATGGAGCTAGGGACTACATGCTGTAGTTGGTACAGCACTGACTATATCTCCTGTTAATGAACATATTCTTACGATGAAGCCACTGCCACAAGTACAAGTGGGCTTTAAATAGTTGCTGCAGGATGTAGGCATCTGATGATCAGTTGCCTATTTATAGCACTATATAAAAGTACTTCACTCACCAAAAGAAATGTAGGGTACAATAGCTCTGCAAAATGTTTATTCTCAAATTGACTTGGAGATTCTAATCCTGAAAGCACAGACTTCCATAGATGAGAAACTTAGTATGAAAATGTTTTCTTGTCATAAAGTATTTCAATGTCACAGAGATTATTCTCAGACATTCTCACAAAACTCTGTCTTACTTCATACAGTGTCTAGAATCTTTTCAAGGCTAAAAGATTGTCCCAGCCACTATAGCATTAAAAAAAAATATTTTATTTTAATCAAAGGAGGAAGGACCACACTCTTCTAAGAACTGTTTGAGTGTTTGTCTTTAAATTTATAGATCATGTTTTACATTGTCAACACAGGTTCTGTAATCTTGGGTCCAGAAAACAGGCCAGCAGCCATGCTCTTGAAATGCTAAAGAAGCATTGGTAGTTTTGAAAGTCCAGAAAAGAGTAAATATCCTAATTCACTAAATTTCAAAAAAGGAATGGATGAATAGGCATCCTGCAAGGATATCTTGTACATAAGACTGGTTTGGAATTGGGATCAAGCACAAGGAGTACGTTCAGATGAGTGCAGTTATTGCCCAGGTCACCCATTCTGTCCTTCTCTGAGGTAAAATGCTATTATTTAAAATTAACTTTGTGGTTTAAGCTGAAGTGTTTTATTGTGCAGCTGGAGGCAGGGAAAGGAAGGGTGTAAAAGCCTTAGCCGTAGGTTGCTGACTAGGTGTGGGTTGTTATGCTGCAATAATTTCATCATTACACTTATATGACTCTACCCATACAATCTTTATTATGAAAGTTCGGTTAATAAAAATAAGCTATTAAAAGCTTCTTAGGAAATAACTCATTAATACAAGCTAATGAGGTAAAATTCTACATTCCTTACTGAATGATCCTGCATTCCTCGAACACCTAAAACTTTTGCCAAAGGTAAGTAAATGTTAGCGTTGAACTGTTAGGCTTGTCTACTCTTGAAAGTTACTTTGGATTAAGGCAGGGAATGAATTTCAAGTGCAGCAGCAAATCTGGAATAATTCCAAACACAGATACGTCATATAGGACCCAATCCTGGAAGGTACCATGGGTTTTGATCTCAAAACTGATGCTACATATCCAATTCAAATAACACATTCTTAAAGATTTCAGATTTTAAAAAGGAAGGAAAAAGACCAAAACTCTCCAGCATGACTAACCATCCCCTTTGTGCCTCCCATTCTTACCTGCCTTGCACAGGCTCCCCTGTATCCAGCAGTCCTCTTTTACTGACTCTGATATGCCCCTTACCCTCCTTCCAGCATTTTTCTGATAAGCTGTTTATAAGCCCTCAACCTAACAAGTGCAAACACAACAGACCAGAAGAGGGAGGAAAGAAAGAGAGATTGTATGAGAGAAGGGAAAAATCAACAAAAGATCAAACAAGAAAATGTGGAACTAGCATACCTGCACTGCTCAATCGCTTCTTTATGTCTGGATCCCATTCCTCATACTGCACGTTGTCTGTTTAGAGCCCAATCCAAAATCTAATCAAATAGGCAGAAGTCAATAGGTGACTTTAAACTCTTCAGTTCTGGGCTATTCTCTTTACATTTGATCATAACACACCTAGAACTCAGTCATATAAAAAAAACATTTAATAAATAACATATACACATACTTTCAGATTCAAGCCCACATATTAAATAACTCCTATTCACCCTCATTAATACTTAAAATACGGGATTATACATATGACTAAAATCAGACGTGGTTTACAGGATCAGGTCCCAAACTTCTGTATTCTGTTTTGAACTTTATACTGCATGCTTGTGGTTTCAAGACCACACTATGGGTGTAATTCTTTGCAGCCAAGATGTAAATATCACAGGCTAAAATCTTCTCATGTATACAATGGCCTAATTACGTTAATTTTTTTTTTATTTATAGAATATCCACCGGATGCCAAATGTTTTGCTGGAAAACGTCAAGACAAAGCTGCTGCATAGAGAGCTAACATCTTCAGTTAGCAAAGGTAAGTGAAAGAAAGGAACGCATGACAAAGTAATGGAGCATTGAAGCTTGACACATTGTATTAGTTATGTGAGTTGGATATTTTCTTTTTGGCCTTTTGATCTTTTGTTGATTTGTTTTTCTCTTTTTCTTCCCTTCCCAATCTGATTTGGTTGCAAGGACACGATCTGCTGGGTCACAACATAGAAATGGAAGCAGATTCAAGTACAGCCTGCCTCACAGATGAAGTGGAGCCAAAAATCAAGCAGCTAGATACATAGCCATTATCTTTCATAAAGTAAATTTCATCCAGCACAGTAAAAATGCCTGAAATAAGACTGCTTAAGCTACATTTCTGTCCCAAAATAAATAAATTGGCTAGCTGTTCAGAATGTAGCTATAAATCCCAGTGAAATGAGAACATTTCATGGGAAGTAAAAAAAAACCTAACAAAAACCCCCCACAAAACCCAACCAAACAAACAAAACAGAAATTGCAAGTCCTTATTTTATTCAACAAAGCTACAGTTTTGTCATCAGTCTGTTTGCAAAGGAGCTTGAGGATGAGGAGGTCATGAGATGTTTATAAGGTGATACAGTATGATGTTTTGTGAGCTGAATTTAGGTAATCACATTTTGAAGCAGAACCATAAAATGAATCTCTCTTTAGTATACAGTTTGTTTCCAAAATTGCTCTCCCACAAAGACAAGTCACCCATTTAAACCTACTAGCTATATGAACTTAAATACCAACCTGTGGCAAAAATTTCTGAATTTGGGAATTACTGAGTAATGTATTGCCCAGACTCCACTTTATTTCTTGTTTGAACTCCAAAAGCTCAAGGAAGGAATTCTGCGCTGCTGCTCTGTGCTCAGGTTTAGAACTGCTCCTGGAGAACACACCTTTAATTTTCTTTTGCAATGGAATGTACCAATACTACTACAAAGTATATGTGTGAAAGTGCTTAATTTAGTAGTTTCCTATGTAACTTACAGTTTAGATCTAGCTGGAATTATGAATGAATGTAAAAGTTTTTCCTTCACATATACTGTGCCGTGTTAACTATTTCAGAGGACATATTCAGTAGTCTTTATGTACGTGTAGAAGAGTTAGAGTCTTTTTGCAAGCACTGGATCTCAATTTCATCCCTCCAAGTGATCTGTAATATGCTACATTCCTTATTTTGCTTTAGGCTGCTACTAATTAATGCCTTATGTCGGATATTTTTTTGTTTTTCCCATGTGTTAGTTCATCATCCTTGGAATTACAATAACAGATGTGCCAGAGAATGTGACCTATCAGTCTTAACTGTCCTTCGTTGAGTCTGAGTGGAGATATAAGATCAGTGCATACGTATACTATTTGAAGGGTTTACACTTAAATTAGACACATAAAGCTGGAAGGCTTTCATGTCGTGCATTGATTCATAAAGTATCAATTATTTAGCTTAGATGTGTGTGAATTGCTATCAAAATCTATTCTTTGTTGCCATTCACACACTAAAAAAGCCAAGTGGAAGTTTCTTTTTCCTTTGCATACACAGAAAAGATCAAGAGAGGTCTTGAGAAAAGAGAGAAAGAGGATGAAAAACAACCCAACCTCCTATCTGCTTCTTTACCAAATCTTCAGAGAAAAGATTGGTCTTTCCAATTCTTGAGTCTCTTGATCAATTAGTGAGAATAGAACTTGTGGAGAAAGACAATCTTTCAACATAGAAGTCCACGCCGATAAGCTGAAAGCAGCTGAAAGCACCTTGAAACAAACTCAGCAACACCACCAATCATAGCACAGATGCAAAGACAAAAAATGTGAAACACCAGTTCACAAGCAGTCCGGAGTATATTCACCCAGCTGTACTTTCATTAATAATCCTCACTAAGGGCCCAAACACAAGCCTTGGTAATTCTCACAGCTGCTTGTTGTAACCCACTAACATTCCCTGCCTTGCACCATTTAACAAGAATTTTATGTATTTCTGAATTATTTCTTCCACAGAACTGGCAATGTCAAATATGAAGGTGATAAAGAGCTGAAGGACATCCGTAAACGAAGTACGTCAGAGCCCATGCCCCCAGTGTTATCACGTGGAAATTGCTTAAAAGCAGGGACAGTCCAGGCCCCGCTATATCACAGGGCCAAGAACATTTTGTACAAAACAGGTTGCTCACACTCACCACGTGTGAGCTGTGCATCTGTTAAACCATCTGAACTTTATCAGACAGACAACAAAATTGCACACTCAGAGCTGTTGAAAACCATGGACAAAAAGAAACAATCAAAGGCAAGTTATACTTTTAGCAGAGATCATAAATTTATGTATCCGGTTAATTTGCTATTCAGGTCTTTCAATTTTGCTATTGCCTTAAGTATTAACTTTATCTTGAGGACTGGGAGTTCCATCTGCACCAAAATCTTTTTGCTGAGGTATTTACAGGCTGGCATGGTAGGCGTCCACCATAGCAATATAGATCTACAGGAGGTTTCACAGCTCATACGGAAAAATTCATGCTTTTCTGAACTAGCCAAAAGGTACCTACAAAATTCAACTTGCATAGGATGTAAGAGATCAAAATTACTAAGAAACAAACATTATGTGCTTGTATTTTCTCTCTGATACTTCATTTGTTTCATTCAATTGCTCTTTGGGGAAAAAAATAAAAAAGAAAAGAAAAAAATCCACAAACAATTTCTATACAACATACTCTTTTTAAAACATAGAAGGATAACATTTACCTGCTCTAAAAAATACACTGATACATCCACGTACACGCAGACAGACAGGGAAACCTATAAATCGGAGAGCTCTTTATTATCTCACAGGTAAAAAGAACACATTTTTTCATGTTCCTTAGATATCTATATATTTAGGCGTCCAGATATTTTGATATTAAGAGGCAACAGAAGCAGAACAGTTAATGACATTGAAAATTCGTCCTCATACGTGAGCCACAAAACTATCACTATGATGGTGAGAAAGACCTCATGCTAAAGAACTTTGGCTGGCCTCCATCTGTCTCATCCTGTTTCTCCCATGAAATAGACCAACCACTTTGTTAATGAACAGTGATTAATTCCAGAAGGAATAGGAGATACAAGAACAGATTCCCATAAACGTTTTTAAAAAGAGCAAGATGTGTTAATGATCAGACTGTGGGTATCTCTCTGTTAACAACTAGCACAGTACAACACGAAGGGGTCTACAGAACAAAACCACATGTGTTGAGGGGCTGGTGTCTACACTTCACACAGTTTATGGGGAGTTATTTCCAACCAATTGCAGTGTGGACTGCATGTCCATTAGTTGTTGGCACATGCTAGGTCCTGGGTCACAGTTTAATTTCACCCGGGAGGAATCCCGTTGGTGTACTCTGACACTGCAAACCATCTTGCGAACCAAAGTGGGAATGACCAGGAAGTTCATTTCCAAAGCCCACTCCTGATCCAACAGAAAATGCTGAAATAGGCATATCCCAGATACCTCACAGGACACAATTTTAGTCTAACTGCTCTATAGGGACCCACATGGGCCAGAGAAACGTACAGACAAGGTACTGCAGGGCACTGACAGCATTAACATTGCTGCCTGCCAAATAGATGCATCTGATACTCTTCGAAGATCTTCACACTCACAGTGAATTCAAATTCACAAAATCATTTTAGATCTCTGCTTCTTAGGGTTGAAATCTTTGCCAATGCAGAGAAACAGCTTTCATGTACTGCTCTGCTCCTCTTTATTCCTACTTATACTCCATGTGGTGTCCACGCTTTGTACTGGCCCTCTGCTAGGGAGAACTTCACTGACTGTCCATGAAGGGATCGTAGAATCCTTCTCCCCAGTCCTCTTTCTCCTCTCAAACAAAACACAAATGACTCTTCCATTACATCTGGAACCTTGCCTATCCATACCTGTACATGTGAGGCAGATATAACAGGGGAGTTAGCATCTGTTAGATCAAGTTAACAAAAGACAGACAAAACATACGACTGGGTCACTCTCTTTTCTAACTACAAGAAATGTAGATAATGTTTGAGAGTAATTCCTATCCTAAGTAGTAAAACTAAAGTCCATTTTGGGTTTTGTCTATTTGCTGAATTTCTGTGAGTAAGAAAAAGTCCAAGCCAACATATTCAGCAGTGGAGTTGAATTTTCTTGTTCTACATGTAGTTTTTGAAATACAGGTTTGTTGTACTACTCAAAACATAGTCCTTGGTAGCTATTAGCATTTCGTTAACAACGCCTATACATGCACATTTTTTACTGTAACTATATACATCTCTCATAGGGGCATAAGCTGGGGAGCATTCTTAGCTCATACTTGTTTTCCCCATGCTGCCACACATGTGGTGAACAGCTGTAGAAGCTGTAAAATTGTCTTAACACATTGCACATGCTGTTGAATATAATATGCATACACATTATGTATGAAGCAAGTCCTGAAGCAAAATAATGCACTGAATATTTTTTTTACTTATTTTTGTAAATATTTGGCTTTCTTTAAACAAAGACAAATGTATTCTCCTTAAATTATTTCACCAAAATAATAGCAGTTAATTATGCAGAATTGCAGGTTTACCAGTTCTTACCACGAGCAAGCCTTTTAACCACCTCCACTATGGCAAAGAATCAAATGCTGTCAAAAGTGAATCTGCAAAGCAACTGTTACTATGGTATTGTGACCAGCTCCACTGCAATAAAATATAGAAATGAAAATGTAAACTGTTACTTAGATATACATTTTTCTCCGGGGTCCTATAAGCAAAAATTGAAAACAGCTGACACTGAGTCACCCTTCTAGATAATAAATATTGCTAATATGAAGCTGATGTGTTAAAGGGTGGGGGGAAGCTCCAGAGTCTAACACTCCCCTCATTAATATTCTACCATCAAACTGAAAGGAAGGTGGGGTGATTTCCCTGTCTCTGGTGAGAGCTTAGTTTTCTGAATGCAGCTAAATCAATCCCCACAGAGATATCTTATCTCCAAGGCTCATGAAAAGTATCTGAAGAGTAAATGGTTAGCATTTGGAACGGACCACACTGCATGAAGTAACAGTTATTTCATAAGAGATTTCCCATGGTAGATATTCCCAAACCCAACTACAAGGTCTTCACTCCCACACCCTCCACAAATGATATTATTTGAATGCTGTGCTATACTATTAATATGCTTAGGGCAATTTTAAGCAACAAAGTACATATAGCCAAGCACAGTAAAAGGATACCTTATTTTTTGGTTATTATTGAAAAAAAGCAGATCCATTTAAATGAGAAACACTTCCCTCTGCTCCCATCTTCCATCTGCCAACAAATACAGATATTGCACACGGGGCTTATTACACACTAGAAAGGAAAGCATTATACAAGTCCACTGTTAATTTAGCTATGTAAATGCAAGCAATCTTTTTTTTCAGTTTGCTCCTTTTTCTGCTTTCTTATAGTCCTTGTAACATATTCAAAAGAATAAGGACTATTTTGAAAACTTTCAAAATTATTTGTAATTTCTGAAATAATATTTTGACCAAGTATATTCTGTAGAAATATGCTATCACTTTGATTTTAAAGTTAGCACGTATGAAAAGAGAAACATTCAAGTGACTACACAAATTGTCTGCAAGTCTTTCACACTTGTCTACCACACAAGTTTTCTGTATATACTAGAACTGGTCAGATTAAACTTAAATATTTTTCCTTTCAATTTTAAAAAATAGCAAAAAACAGTTTGATCTGATTTATGGATCTGACAAAAGAGCTTATAAAAATTGTCAGCTCATTTGAGAAATTTTACAAAACATTTTCATTACAAAGTCTGATTACATTCCTCTCTTCCTTTTCTGTATACCACATGTCAAAAAAAAACCCCTAACTCTCACAAAGTAGTTTTACTTTACTACTTTTAGTATTAACTTACGTTTGTTGTGCATGCCAGAACAGTGCATGGATTATTCTGGTACTCTGATTTAGGGTATCATCTTACCCATCTTTGCCAGGCAAGTTTGTAGGGAACTTTATGCATAAGGAACATCTTTGTCAAGCCCAAATTAAACCAATTACTGATTTGTTTACCGATAAGTTAATGAGTTGCTCCCCTCAGAGTTAATGAAATTGCCCGAGTGTCCAAGTTGTGTTGTCTAAAGCCATAATGAGGTCATCTGCCTGGAGAGATGCAAGTTGGAACCCCTCACTATTTCAGCTTCCATGAGTTCAGATCTCCTAGTGGTGCTAGCAAACAAATACCAGCCAAAGACCAAGACTCAAACAAAGGTGAAACTCACGCCAAAATAAGCAGGGAAAGAAGTACACACTATTTTGTAGGATGCTGCATGTTGTTCCTTGTAGAATACTACATTTCTCAGCTGAGGCCCCAGTCCTGTTAGCTCTGCTCACTGGGAAAATTCACACATTATTTGACACAAGTAAGAGTGGCTGAATCAGGCCACTTCAGATTAAAGAGCCTGTGAACTTTAGCATTCAAACATATGTTCGCTAGACAACTTGCATTCCCAAAAGTTAGGGTTTTTTTCTATTATTGCAGTTATCGTCATGCAGTTAAGCCATTGTTGATACATAGGAGAGAGACTGGACTTCTACCCTCAGGATTATCTGTATAGCTACTATAAGAGATACCAAAACCAGTTCCTTAAAACATACAGGGGCTGCCTTTTTTCCCAGCAGAGATCTGGGGGAAGAGGGGAAGGGGAGAGTTGGAGAGATCCTTGGACCAGGAATGTAACTTCCAGTAACGACTTACAGATGTCAGAGTAACATTCTAGGATCTTCCTATTAGTCCAAAGCTATTATTTGTAACATAGGCAGAATAAAAGCCCCTTGCATAAGACTGCAAAAAAACCTTCTTGACTAAACTAGTTGTGGCTCAGTCAACTTCAGCCCTGGGGGCAGGGAGGGGCGAAGCGGGTAAAAGGGGCCTAATTTTGTAGTATCACACTCAGTTTTTCTTATGATTTTATCATTACATTAGAGATGGGATGTCTCTACTAGGTTCCAAATCACCACCACAAAGCTATTGGAAATGCCAATGATAAAGCAAGTAAAACCACACCCAGCATTATTGGAGAGATATTTGAATTTAGACATGCAACAGTAATGAGAAAACATTGGAGTTTTCACTTAGCATACATGAAATCCACTGCCAAAAATAGAATGAAAAAGCATCCAAGTTTAGCAGCTCATATATATCTAGGACAGTTTATGTTTAAGTGCATCCAGCTTTCACAGTGAATAGTGTAATATATAATTAATGTTATGAATGCCTCATTTACTATAAAACATTTTCAAGCCTTCAATTTCAAATAGTCTCATTCATAGAAGCTGTTTAATAGAAATTATTTGTATAAATTAAAATCGACATTTGATCTTCATGCTGGTTCTTAATTATCAGATAAAACCCTTAACAGTGTATCTCTGATGTCAAGCAAGGGCACATTGGAGGTGACATATTTCCTTTACACATGAAAGTAAATTGTTTACAGTGTGCATCACCACAGAAGAGATTTGTCACCACACATACTTCAGGATCAGCAAGAGACCATTTGACTTCATCAATTAGATTTTCCTTAGGATGCCAATCAGCATTTTTACCAGCAAAAAGACACTAGAGTGTGCCTAGAAGCATCAGCTGTGTCTGTCACCAAGATCTGCTGAACGGGGAGCAGACAGGGAAGAAAAAGGCCCAGCTGGAGTCTCTCAGCCTCCCCGTGGTGGAGGTTAGCAGAGGGTGGCCCAACACTCCCTTTCCCCACTCCTGAGCAGGCTGTGCCAAGGGGTACCTGGTCCCATCTGGAGCTGCGCAGACTTTCTGGCTGCAAGAATGGAAGCTCCTGCTCCTCACCAGCTACACAGGAGTCAGCAGAGTCTGTGCACCTGATGTACCCGAGCAACATTTACGTTTCTGTCCTGGGTTTGGCCAGGACAGGGTTAATTTTCACCGGAATCCAGGAAGGGGCACAGCGGGGGG
>Ga0065711_1045471_pt1 | contig 13463 bp, 12 predicted proteins | sample Hoacrofraction12_FD_59098 | JGI IMG/M metagenome (GOLD analysis project Ga0065711, IMG submission 59098) | Hoatzin crop microbial communities from Cojedes, Venezuela - Epithelial fraction 12 v2 (version 2) | ecosystem: Host-associated > Birds > Digestive system > Esophagus > Crop | place...
CCGTAACCCCCATTCCCCGTCCCCCTGCACCGCTCGGGGGGAGCAGGGAGAGGAACGGGAGTGAAGCTGAGCCCGGGAAGAAGGGAGAGGTGGGGGGAAGGTGTTCTAAGACCTGGATTTATTTCTCACTATCCTACTCTGATTTGATTGGTGATGAATTAAACTCCCTTTTCTCCCCAAGCTCAGCCTGTTTTGTCCGTGACAGTAATCGGTGAGTGATCTCTCCCTGTCCTTGTCTCAACCCTCGAGCCTTTCATCATATTTCCTCTCCAGCTGAGGAGGGGAGTGACAGAGTGCTTTTGGTGGGCACCTGGCATTTATCCAGCCCAAACTAAAACAAACCCCAAAGCAGTTACTTGTGTACAGTCCTTTCTTTAATTCTAATGCTATAATCTGATTTTTTTTTTGCCATTCCAGATTTTATTTTTCCAATTAAATACTGTTAAGAAGGTGGACCAACAAATAAATCCAAATAAACAATGCCCACAATACCAACAGACAGCAGACAGTTTCATTAAACCAGTGCCCCCTGCAAAGTCCCGCTGCTCGTGACACTTGCTTTGGGTTACTTCAGCCTTTTGACAACACTTGCCCATATCAAACCATGCTGTGTAGGCTGCAAACCAAACAGCAAACTGAGTCATTTCAAAGTGGTTGTGCTAATATTTTGTAATAAAAAAAAAAATCCCCACCTCTCTCTTTACAATCAGAAAGGAAAGAAACATTCTCTGAACGTCCACTAATGGCTGGCAGTGCCAGGGCTGACCCGGCGCCTAGCTGGCCCTACCCCTGCAGCACACAAGTCCGTCCCACGCTCTATGAGTTGGCAGCAATGTTTCCTCTGACTGCAGTCATCCAGAGCCAGTCCTCCAACGGTGCGAAACCAGCCCCAACGCAGCCGGCACGGCTCGCAAAACCCTCTGTCGTGCGTGAGCTATTTTCATGGCCCGGGTTCCTTCCCGATCTTCTGTGGTTTCACAGTCACTGAAATCCACTGGCTGCCAGTAAAGTAACCCCGTATCGCAGCAGCTATGTAAAAGGAGATGCAAGCCTTCATCACTCTCTGTGGGTGTGTGCAGTATTTCCAAGGTGTCTAACCTCGCACTACAGAAATGCATACACCTTTTTCCCTTGCTGCTGCACAGAGCTACAAGTCAAAGAAATTAAATGATTCTCCACAGTTGCGTGTAATACTTGTAGCTGCTACTGCATTCCCAAAGCCCACCCACAATTTCATTTTCAATTAACAGCTCTTAGAAAAGCAGTAATGAAAGCAGTTGCTAAAGAGCACTCAGATGTCATTGAGAGACTGCAAACCCAAACTGTAAATAGCACATTGTAAATCGCTTGTCACCAGAGTCAGCTCTCACTGGAATCACACCACCGGTGACAATCAAACCCATCTGCTCAGCTCCCCAACCAATGTCACCACAAACCATACAGCCAACACCCACCTCCCACTCCACTCTCGTTACCTGCCATGTATAGGCGTGTCTGAGAGCGTGCAAAAGCCCTTCCTGACCGCAAGCGTGACTCAATGCAGACCGCACAACGGTTACGGCACCCTCCGCACCAGAGGTTTGCTGCACTGAAGCACACAGGCTCCTCTGCACCAAAGGACAAGGGTGCTCTAAGTCAATCTGCAACACAATTAACAATGTGATGTTCACAAGCAACGATGACAGGGGACCACAGTGGCCATCCAGATCAGCCATCAAGTAGCCTCAAATTTAAAATGTATAGATTCAGGGCAAGACTGCCAACGGGATTGTGGACTTAATTCTGAGAAGGAAAAGTTTCAGTCCTTCCCTCCCTCCTCTTTAATTGATTCATGTAATGGACTACGAGGTTAAAGCTAACAGTTTATAATGCCTATAGCTGATGACTGCCAGCGTCAGCAGTGTATCTTTTTCTGCCGTTCTTCCCATTTTTCCTTTATCTCATTAAAATTTATCTCCTAATTCATCTCTCCATCATGAGTTTTCTTCCCTTTATTCACCACCTGCCCCGTACTTGTAACCAGTCTGTCTCCTTCCTTGCACTCACACAATATCTGGGATTGGGATTTGATACTCTGGAAGTGTCTTTAGAATCAGCCGGTTGAGGCAGAGCCCAGCAGCAGCTGCCTCTCACATCTACATAAGCCACCTAAGACACCACTTGCCCAGCACAGAGACTGCTGGTGTAGAAGCGTGTGCCAAAGGCGATCCCGTTCTTCAAGCAGGCGTGTGAACCTCCCAGCAGATGAAGAGAACAGTGCAGGAAATGTCGGTGTCTTCTGCTCTTTCCACAGCACGCACCTACTGAATAAAGAGGAATGCTCCTTCTCCCTGTAAAATACTCTCAGCACTCCTTATACAAAGCTCATTGTTTCCTAGTATGCCCCATTCTGTTCAAACCTCAAGTAATAAAACCTCATTAAAAACTATTTAAAAATTTTTGCACCCTTTTACTGGTTTAAAAATGTTCACTTTAAGATTTCCAAATGATTTTTACAGAAAACACATAAAAACACGCCACCACCAATTAACGTAAAGGAAATTAAATTTAAAACACTGGAGAAATATTCTGATGAGTCTTATGTTTGCTTAACACCAACTAAAATTTCCTTGAGGCATTTAATAAGTACATTTATAAAAGCTCACAAAGCAGAGTTCAAAAGTCTTCTTGCTAGTAAAATATGAGCCTTAATTAACCTACAGTTTCACATTTTCTGGATTTCAATAAACCTGTAGGCATTTCAGCATAGCTAGATAAATACCTGCATGAATACTGCAAGGATTTTCTCTGAAAACTAATTAGCAGTCCTTCCAATGGCTGACTTCGACTAAATCTGTTTGACAAGGGAGCTTCATAAATCCTGCACGTGAGAGTTACTTCCAGCAGATAACAGATTTCACAGAAAGGCGCAAACAGGACTGTTAACTACCGGTAAAACAACGAACAAAATCTCCATGTAGAAACCATTTCCCAACAGGGACAGGCCTGCACCCAAGGTCTCACGCCAGCACGGGAATGCAAGGGACAGCATTGAGATTGTATCCTGCCATCCAACTGTAATATTCACACGGGACAATTTAGGGTTCCTCCAGGGACAACAGGGACAAGAGACATTGTTTATACGTAAAATACATAGCCCTAACATAGCAAGGCCACCATGTATATCCAGAAGCACACTAAACTTTAATTGGCTTTGGAACCTCCTACTTTGTCAAGCACAAAACACAGAGGGCCCAGTTCTCGGCTCGTTCGCATCCGAGACGGCTGACAAGCAACTCTGCTTCCCATCGAGAGCCCCGGAATTCAGTGGGATGGAGCTGGGTGGGAAGACAAACCCAAGGTATGCAGCAAAGAGTCACTCTAGGAGGAAGAGTATTACAAGATCAGAGAAAGCCATCCTCAGAACTTATCGTTTGTCTCCTTTTTTCAGGGTCTTCACCATTTGTCATGAAAGAAGACAGAAAATGCTTATCAGAAATACTATATATAAAAGTTGTGGGCATGTCTTTTCAAATAAGCTTTATAGTCTTTTCCATGACATCTTTTTTTCCACATCTAAGTGCCAAAGCCACTTGGATTTGTCAGCACCTAAACTGTTCATGAGACTAAAATGTTCTTATCTAAGGAGCTATACACCTACCAAATGTATTAAATTTATATTGAGCAAGATATTTTCTTTCCTCTCAGCCTTATCCCTCAGGAATTAAGCAGAGTACTCAGATTTATCAGCTAAAAGGAAAACCATTTTCTATGACATTTGTCAACTCAATACCTTCCAAGCCAGTCTATATTTATTCTTAAAAACATAACCTCACAAATAACCTCCACCAGCAGCGAGGCAGATTCCTTCATTGCTTAAGCAGTGGGCAGAAAGGCTTCACCCGACAGCAGGCTATGCCAGGGGAATTAAATAGTGCAAAAAGTCAGCTTTTACGCAGGCCAGTTCCTACTGCACAAAGCACGTACATTTACCATTTGACATACGAAAAAGGAACAGAGTGAAGACCGCATAGGTGAACACAGAAAACCGTCAAGGAAACACAGCAACCTTCAATATCTGCTTGCAACATAGCCATTTCATCAGCTATTCTGAAGAGATTCCCCACCTCCCTTGGAAATACAAAGTAAAATTAAATTAGGAGAAATACCTTTAATAGTTGTGGTAGTGTAGAACAGGCATTTTACAATTTGTTTGCTTTGCTGACGCACTTATAGTCTCTTATTTTATTTCTATATACAATATAGGCTGAAAAATAATAATGAAAACATATTTTTACCAGCTTCTGTAACTCTCAATATCAAAATTGAATACAAGTCAATGTACTTGTCATCTTCAATGTTCCTTCCATTCCCCTGAGCGCACAACATGAGCCGCAGTGAATTCTCACTATTTGCTCACAGTTTCTTTGCAGAACAATGTTTCGTTTGCACCAACCAAGGATGAAGACTCACTCAAGGAGTATCACCCATCTCCATTAGACATACACATTTAGGTTAGAGAGTCATTAATACCACTCAGCTTTAGGTCAAAGCTGACCTCTGCACTGCTACTTTAGACCGGTTTCGCAATGAGCCCAATGACCATTCAGGCGCATGCTATACTGCAAACGCCCAGCTCTGCCTTTGTCCTTTATATGTAACACACAAGGGATACTTAGTGAGAGAAAGCACAAGGTGGCTCTTTTTTCTGCATCCTGCTCACCAGAGAAACCACACTTGTCACACTTTCTTCTTTTTTAAAGACAAGGAACACAACACTGCACAGCCGTGAGTGAGAGTCCAAGATTTCCAGCCTCAAGCTTTGCAACGCTGGATGCTATCTGCTCCCTTTTGTCACGCGTATGCCACAGCTGCCGCGGTAAGGGAACACCAGTGTCAGGAAGGCGGGAAGTTCTCGCTTACGGGTAGGTGATTAGTTACCCAAAAGAGCACACACCAGTGCCACCAACGTCCTACAAATGAGCTCCTCACATTGTAATCAGTCTTAGAGCTTTGTCTTGATAAACAGCTGCCCCTCTCACAATTACCTCACCTTGCCCTTGACATCCATGGGGGTCTTACGCCTCTGTACAAAGTCAAAAGACACGAAGGCATATTTATAGCACAAAGTTGGCCTAACAACGTAACAGAGACCACGTTTGCTTGCCCTGACAGTCTCACAGCCAGTCAATGGAAAGCTCTTCCAACCTTTGCACATTTATTAATGAACCCAGCTGTAGCACCAGCAGACTGCTTGCTTTCCCACTCAATTAATCTCTTCTAGTACCAGGACATGGTAGCAAGCTGCACCTGAGACCCCAAGAATAAAACAACTACAAAGAGGTTAAAATAAGCGATCCCACAAAATGAGAAATCCACTTCTACATACCATGTGCCAACAGTCAAAGCCCTCCCTCCCCGCAACAGATAACTTGTCTCCCACCTGTCTGAGGCCCTTCGGTATTTTCTTCCTTTTCCCAAGGTGCTGACAAAGATTACGATCATTTTCTCGGTCAGAGTTGTACTGGTGGTGGTGAAGTCTGTTCTTTTTTGGAATATACGCCAGCCCATTGGTAAGTGCTTCCCGTTTCTTCTTGGCAAGCGGATTCTGTCGCTTCTCCACGCGTTCCTGAGGTTTCAGAGCTACATCCTTCTGCAGAGGGAGGGAGTGAGGGAAGGAAGAGAAAAAAAAACCACAGCGGTTAAGATACAGCTCCGATTTGGTCGACCTCTTTAAGTGGCAATCCTAGGTGACCAGCAAAGCATTCTTGAGGCAATGCTACAGTCACCAGAAGAAGAGAAAGCAGTCTTCACTGGTGTCCACTTAATCAAAAGACAGGCAAGCGCAAAGTGAAATCTGTAAGATGAAGCAAACGCACAGAAGCAGACACTTACTCCTTTAGATTTCATACCATCAACCTCCTCATTCCCAAACACATCTCATGTATCCAGCAAGCATGCATTTAGAAGACAGCATATGTTTATGATGTTTAAATTAACAATCATCTTTGATTTAAACAAGGCTTGGCTTTTCGCATTTATTTTTATTCTTTCTTGTATTTGACAAGACAAGGCAAGAGCTGACCTAAATCCAGTTAAAGCCAATGAATCTCAATTGACTTCAGTAGACTTGTCGCTCAAGCCTGACCTAAGCAGAAGATTTCCAAATCTCAGGGGGTGGGGGGGGAAAGAACCTTGTATTTGAAAACTTTGTTACTAACCCTTCCTTAAAACCCAGAATCAATATCTGTCTATAAAAAGCACTCAAGTCTTGTAACATAAACGAGTTTTGTCACTTAGCCTACAGCTACTGTATTTTCCTACTGATAGCCAGCAACACACAGAAATCATATTTTTGTTTCAAATAACATGACTTGAAAAAACCCTCTCCAATAACACAAAATTGAAGGCAGAGGGAGAGGAGGCTGGAGGGTCCTTAGGAAAAAGGAATCAGAAGCTATCGGAAAAGTGTAAATTACAACGCATATTGTACATCTAATAAATACAGTGTGCTAAGTCACATCTACTCCGAGAACTCCATACATGGAAATACTGCACTACTGCGTAAGGGACGTATGACTTGCATAGTGTAATGCTTGAAGCATACTCTAACTCCAATGCCTGGCTGCTTTGACCAAAAGCTCTCTGTGCCCTACCATCAAGTAACGTATGATCTTGTAGGCCTTCACAATCTTGTTTATTTGTCACTTAATATTATAAACAGCAGCAGGAGAGAAATTGGGCTGTTAGTCTCTGTGTCACAAAAAAGATTCAGATTCAGGAGAATATAATTCAAATTATGCCACCTTTTAATGCAAAAAAACCCATGCCCGAAGGCAAAAATCAGTTTGGCTTTAATTAACAAATGCTCCCTAAATGTCTATCTAAAACACAGGAGCTTCAGAGAATTCATAACTAAAACCAATGAGAACATTAATTAAACTGAAGACAGTCAATGTTCAAATTTGATATTTGGTAAAAAGAACAATTTTACAAGCGTTAAAGAAGGGAGTACAGAACAGAAGCTATAAGAGATGATTTCTACCTTTTCTTCACCTAAGACACCATGGGAAATATCCTAAGCTTTTTTTCACACAGTGTTACTCGTATCAGCAAAGTTAGAAGCTTTATCCAAGCTCACGAAAAAAAATCTTTAGGTACAAAGCAGGACCAGTGTTGTAAGAACGTCATGTCTCTCTTCTCTGGTTCCTCCGGCTATTAAAAAAAGTCAGCAGTAGCACTGATCATTGTAACACACTGAGACCTGCTTGGGAAAAGCACTGCACACAAGCTGAGAGCCCCTACAGAGCAAGGGCCAGGAAAAATAAAGGACGAAGAATCACTTTTCTGAGCACGCCTCCGGTCCCCTTTCCCAGGAAAGTTTTAGATGTAGATATATGCCACAAACGCACGAAGGCAAATTCTCACATGTCGTATATCACAGGTACGATTTCACATCAATAGCTTCATAAAATAACAACTACAAACACACGTTGACCTGCTGGATACCAAGCGCAGAGCACCTCGCACAGCGACTTGCACACTCAGCCCTACTCGGCTACACTTCGGGAAATGAACTGGAAAACAGAGCAACACTGCGACTCCCACAGAGCGACTTCAACGCAGCAGAAAGCACCAGGATCACAACTTCAACGCACGCAACCGAAACAATGAGATATTTTATCATAGAATGGATTTGTGCCTTAAGATAACTATCATCATGCTGCTAATGATAAGCATACGTCTTTATTTTTTCAGATCAGTATCAAAAAATGCAGTGGGTTACGAATGGCAGATTACACCAGCACAGGACTTCCGCTAAAACCCAGAGCTCGTATTTGCACATAGAGATGCAATTAAGAGGATTCACTCTAAATGTGAAAGGTTGAAGGAGTGAAGAAAGGGAAAATTTCTGGGAAAAAAACCCAACATTCTCCTAATGGCTAAATAGCTTTTGTGGGATTTTTTTTTTTTTCCCCCCAGCTAGGGATCTAAATGAAATAGTGGCAGGCTTCCAGAAACTTATAAAATGTCTAACGGGGCTAGCACTGCCATCAAGAAATTACTAGCTCCCATTAGCTTTAAAGAGGGTGTAAGATGGGTCAAATTTTGCAGATCACTATGGGCATATCTGGGATAACCTCCTCCATACGGAGCCCACGTTCCAGCCAAGTGCCTAAAGTTCCATGAATTGTCAAGATGCACCTAAAGCAAAAAGTTTGGCTCATGTCAGAATCGGGACAAAAGACCCTGCATATACACCGACAGCAAAGCTGAGTGACAGCAGCTTCACAAAGCCCTCTGCGGGCTCTATCAAAACGCTTCTTCCAAGACAGAAGAAACAACCTGCAGCCATCTCCAAAAACAAGGTGCCTCTTCTGCTTGAGCCCAAAGAGAGGGAAGGGAGGTCAGTATGTACACAGCTTGCAACTCTGCAAATTGTGAAAGCGCCCTTAAATCCAGTTCGGTGGGTGGGCTTACTATGAAATGTAGACATCAAGACTGGCGTTCAGACACCCTGTTCCTCCAGAACAGTCACCTGCTTTTCACCAGCTGACATCGCTGCAGAGAAAATTAAGAGTGTCATGGGTCAAAACCCTGTGTGATTGAACTGCACGGTAGAACTTCTCACTGCTTTGAACAGATACACGAATTGGCCTTAAACTATATATATGTATAGAATTATATATTAAATTCTTCGTCTGCAGACTGGACTGCAACAGGACACGTTAAAAGGACAAAAGCTTAGACACAGGCAGCTAGGATGCACTAACACCAGCGCGACTAGAGATCCCCCGGGGCATCGATCCTCCCGTTTGCGGATGCAAACCCACCCGGGGTCGTTCCGGCCGCTCCGTCGGTACGGCAGCGCACGCCAGGCTGCACAGGACGCACGCGGATTCTGCCCGCTCGGCAGCCGCGGGGTCCAGCAGAGGCGGCGCTCGGCTGGGAACCGTGGCCCTGCATAAATCACTTCCCCACTGCCTGCCCTTTCTCCCTCATCCAATTTTTATCTTTCTGTTGTTTAGACAGGACAATAGCTGTACCACGCCGCGTGCTAGTACATTAGCTAGCACAATCTTAATTACAGACTTCAGGCATCATCATGATTAGAGTAATAAGCTGTAATTACTCTAAGGTGACAGGACTGCACAGACCTTATCTACATAGATAAGGAGATGTAGTAATATTTCATGTTGAGACGTATTTTTCAGCAGCTACCCATGGAGTCGATTCAAACTAAGTAGCAGGCCCTGTAAACAACACCTTCAGACTTTAATGGAGGTTTTTCTCCTCTCCTGCCAGCATACAAGCCCACGCATTACTAAATAAATCCTACAAACATATTAGGCATGGTTTAAAACCATCTCATTCAGAGATATCTTTCATCAGTAAAGTGCCTTAAGTATATCAGGAGGGTGACTTAAACGTATAAATATGTAATTACATGCAATTCAATACAAAAGTGCATTAATATTTATGAGTGTACTGGATAATCTAAAAAAATTTCCATTTGTTTTATTTCTATTGGGCACATTAATCAACCTGATACCACTGTACGTGCCATAGCGGAGAAGAGCCGCCCCTGCTGAACAGACTCCTGCCACCACCCCAGCGAGCAGGAGGGCTGCTGGAGCCTGGTGGGGTGGCACTGCAATCACCTCGGCTCCAATTAACAGCAACAATTTCAACCCAAGCCCTGCATCTGGCGAGGGGAGGAGAAGCAGCCTCCGTGGGAACATCAGATAATTTCTCGAGGTTGGAGGCCTGAAGGACACGCTGCATCCTCATCAAGTATTAAGCTTTCAGGGAGCTACGCCTGATTTATTTCAGGAGAGTCCATCTCCTGGCTATGCAAATGACAGCTCACTAATTATAAATCAGACCCTCAGTGGCAGCCGAGCAGTGCTGCACACTGCTTTGCGGGGTGCACACTTCACCCCCAAGTTTCACCCGAGAGCCAGCCCAGCGCTGCTGCCCTTTCTCCTGCCCTCGTCCTCCAGCCACCGACTCAAAAACTACCGGCAACCAACAGGAGTGCTGGGGCACCCCTTAGGACAGGATCCTTCTGTGGGAACACCTGATGAAAAGCAACGCTGCAAACGCCCTGTGCAGCAAACGCATCGCAGGCACTTCGCTGGGTGACCATTTCAGGTGCTGCTCAGGGACTGCAAGCCTTGACCTTTCCAAATCGTCCTTCTGGATTATCGTCGTGATTCCAGTGTTGCAAGAACTTACTTTCTGAATTCGGACTGGACATGACCCCAGTAAAGTGCAACTTTAAAAAACTGATTATTAAAAACCAAAATAGATTACAGTGCAGGGCTAGTAAAACCAAAATAACACTGCATCAGTCTACAACTATATTCCAATTATTCGCTCCTCAGGTTCTTGCTAAAGTCCACAACAGCTTTGTATCAGAGCCCAACAATTTATGCTTCACTCCAACAATTAAGTATCAAGAAATAAGACATTTTTAAAAACCCAAAGTTACTGAACAGTCATGAAGACTCAATGTAATGCTCCACTTAAAACAAAAATAGTTAGAAAAGCAAGCTTGAATCTACCAGTTTGCCCCTGTCAACTATGCAGGCATCCAAGCACCCTTCTCATAGAATTGCAGGAAATGTTCTTCTGGAGCCTTTCATCTATTTTCCAGGTACAAGCAATTCACAGTTGAACAGGAACACCACTGCAGAAGGAAGAAGCCAATTAATGAGGGGGAAAAAAAACCCACCAACATTTTCACTAGCTACAAAGTTGATTTGAAATTCCTTCCAAGTTACGGACACAACTGCGAGACAGCCTCAGCGCCTCGGCCCTGGCTGTCAGCTGCAGCAGAGCTCCCTTTGCCAGGGACATCAGGTGAGGAGAGGCAAGCAGCAGCCAAAGGGCTTCCTACGACAACACGCACCAACAGACACACTGACAAAACCACCCCCTCCCTATCTGCTGCGAGAAAGTGTTACCAAAGTTTAGCTGGCAGGAAATTAAGATGTCTAGAGAGTACTGAGAGAAACACTGCAGCTTCGTTAGCAGCACGCAGTGGGTATCGTTAGCTGGGAATCCGGCAGAGCAACACGCACAAACTGAACCAAACCCCCCTCCGAATCAGGAAGCGAGGCCAGTCTGAGGGTACCGAATTTGCCATCGCATCTTGACAGTCTTCATCAACTCCTACTGTGATTTCTGTTACATTTGGGAAGAATTTTGATAGCTGATGGATGAAAATGCCCCAAGACTTCAATACCTCTCTCTTGTGTTTCATAATTCATTATTTTAGTTCTGACAGTAACAAGAAGATGTGAAGGTCTGAAAGCTATGCACTGACTAGTCCCTTCAATCTTTCAAAATCAGAAAATAAAAGGAGATGTTTATAATAGTCACTCATTTCCCTCCAGGTAAGACAGTTAAACGCACTGTGTATTCTTCTGAATGCACAATTAGTTCCTCAAAAGCCTTTATGTAGGGGGAAAAAAAACTGCAAACACTCTTAAAACAATATCAGGGAGAAAGGAAGGCAGGTGTAAAGTGCAATGCAAATGACAGAAGAATTCTCAAAATGCAGAAATTATGGTATTTTAGGACACAAGGGACTGGTGAGGAGAGCCGTTATGTCGCCTGTAGTGGGTGCAGCAGCCCATCCACTAATCCCAGCACTTCTTCAAGTCACAAGACCTTTGCAGAAAGGTTTAATCGTGTTTTGTTTGCTTTGTTGTCATAAAATTACAATTCATTGCCTCCTGCATCTCTCTGGAATCTGAAAACAACGTGGTTCAGTGTTGTGCAAGAGACTGAAGATGAAATGCTGTACCAGGCTGCAGGACGCTACGAGGTGATAACAGATGAAGGCAAAACAAAAGAAAAGCAAGTTGCTGTCTGCCTGGGATACATTTTATAAAAGCGCCTCTGTAGCAAAAAGATTGCTTTGATTTTTTTTATCCCAAAATCATTTGTTAACAATATCATTGATAAACAGACAGTTCCTTTGCAGGTGCTGCTGATTTAAATTACACACAATAAACTACATTAAAGCAACACCACTGAGGTTATGAAGTCAAGGACTTGGAAGTTATGAAAGGCCAGAATGCAGGCTGCAGCCACCACCTTAATTCAGCCCTCTTGTGCATACGCGTCCTGATACAATCTTTAATTACATGATCGCATGCTCTTATTTCCCTGTGCAGAATGGAAGGTATTCAGCTAATGAGCAGCCAACTCAGGATTTTGTTTTCTCCTCTTTGTCTACCGTGTGGACCTAGAACTTGTTTACTTACGCTCCATTCACACCCTCCTCTGAGTGCACAATTATTAATTTCCTCAAGGGCTTTTCTATACAGTTTCTCACTGTAGTATCAGACGCTCAACAAATACTAATGACCTATTTTACAGCCGCACAGCCAGATGAAGGTATTTCACTACCCCCATTTTATAGGTGGCAACAACAGTCCCGACATGTTCAGGTCAAAAACATCCGCTAATTTTAAGGACTCCTTAGGAAGCACCTAAGATTCCATCTGTCAGGGAACTTCGCTCTGCAGAGCACTTTGTCTAACGAAGCACAGCCTTCCCTGATTTCAGCAGCTACTGGGAGTGCTGAGCACTCCTGCAAATCAGGCACTGGCAAGCACCACAGATTATACGGACACAGGTAATGACTGTTTCTAAAAGATGCAGTGCAATGGCCTCCCTCAATGCCACATACTAAATGCAAGATGGAAGCAGAGGAAAACTGGATTCTCATTACATTCAACTCATCTCAGCAAGAGAAAACAAAACCCTCCAGCAATCCTCTCCCTCATTGTGCACCTCCCAGCCTCAGTAACACGTGGGAATGGGGATCGACAAGAGAAGGCTCTCTGATTTCGGAGTAAGTCAAACCTGTTTGAGTAAATGACTTCAGGATCTTCAAGAAATAAAGCAGGCACGCTGGGCGGAGAGTGGCTCAAGAGCAGCCCTAAGGAGAAGGACTTGGGAGTACTGGTGGATGAGAAGCTCAGCAAGAGCCAGCAATGTGCGCTTGCAGGCCAGAAAGCCAACTGCATCCTGGGCAGCATCAAGAGCAGCGTGGCCAGCAGGGCGAGGGAGGGGATTCTGCCCCTTTACTCTGCTCTCATGAGACCCCACCTGGAGTTCTGCATCCAGCTCTGGAGTCCCCAACATAAGAAGGACATGGATGTGTTGGAGCAGGTCCAGAGGAGGCCATGGAGATGATCCTAGGGCTGGAGCACCTCTCCTACGAGGACAGGCTAAGGGAGTTGGGGCTGTTCAGCCTGGAGAAGAGGAGGCTCTGGGGTGACCTTAGAGCAGCTGCCAGTGCCTGGAGGGGCCGACAGGAAGGATGGAGAGGGACTTTTCACAAGGGTGTGTAGTGATAGGACAAGGGGGAACGGCTGTAAACTAAAAGAGGGCAGATTTAGATTAGATATTAGGAAGAAATTCTTCACCATGAGGGTGGTGAGGCCCTGGCCCAGGTTGCCCAG
>Ga0065711_1011121_pt1 | contig 13462 bp, 20 predicted proteins | sample Hoacrofraction12_FD_59098 | JGI IMG/M metagenome (GOLD analysis project Ga0065711, IMG submission 59098) | Hoatzin crop microbial communities from Cojedes, Venezuela - Epithelial fraction 12 v2 (version 2) | ecosystem: Host-associated > Birds > Digestive system > Esophagus > Crop | place...
CTCTGGGCGAGTTGCTCAAATCCCCCAGGAGCAAGAGCCTGGGCGCACACCAGCACCGCCCTCCGAGCACCCAGGGGTGCCTCAGTCAGCACGGCCGTCAGGCGCAGGCACCACACGCCCAGCCGAGTACCGACCAAGCCCTTCTTGGCTGCAGCGATGCTGTGGACATCTCCCCTCCTGCCCCTCTGTCCCGTGCTCACAGCAGGCGTCGGATGGGCAGCGCTGCCCCAGCACCCCGGCTCAGCACCGCGCCGGTGCCGCAGCAACCGCCCAGCCCGCAGCACCCGCTGCACCAAGCAAGGGCAGTGCTGGCGGGGAAGCTTTCCACAGCAGGACTTGGGGGAAGCTCACCGTGCCATTTGATGCTCCAAGGTGCACCAAGCAAGCCTGGTGGGAAGCATCTAAACGAATTCCCCTGGATTTCCACAGAAAGCATTACGGTACTTTCTTAGTCAAGCTGTGAAACTTACTGCCTGGGATATCAAGATGGGATTGGACAAATTTCTGGGTTACAGTACCACTAAGGACTATTAAATGTGATGGAATGGATGAGAAATGTGGCTCAGGATGTCTCTGAACCCATTCCTTATAATCCAGGGAGAGTATTCCAGGGTAGAGACCGCTCTGAGTCTGTCCTGTCCCTTTTCCCGGCACAGGAGCGGTGAGCACTGTGTGAGCAGAGGCCACCAGGCCCACCTGCCCTCTGACCAGTAAGGCTGTTCTTTCACAAATCTCTTTAAACAGTTACATTCATCCTTAAGTACCCAAACAGCCTTGGAAGTGTGGCTTTTGTCCTTTTTTCCTTACACACAACATTCTGCGAAAAAAAGCTGTGTCACAAATTATAAAGGGCAGATATCTGTGGTCTGAAACCATGTGACTCAGAAGGCTAAAAAGGAAACTGAAATAACAGAACTGAACCTTGTTTCTTCAGCATCTGATAAGCGTCCCGGATTTTAACTGCCTGAGGAAACCAGACTGTCCAACTGAATATTACTTCTGTGACTCTTGACTTGACTTTTTCTGAAGACCAGGTTCCATAGTACTGAAAACAAAAAAGTAAAGTAAGACAAAAAGGATTAAAACCAAAGAAATCGTGCCAGATATGGCATATGGGTCTAGCCCCAAGCCATTTGGTTGCAGAGACCAAGCAGCAAATGGATCCCTAACACTTTATTCAGTGTTGTCAACTGGTGCAGGAAACCGCCTGTATAGCTGTGGCTGTAAATACAAGAATGCTATGAAGTGTATGGTAATTGCATAAATATTGCATGACANTCAAATGTNAACCATTTGAAAACTTCTCTGATCAGTTCTNGAATCTGAAACAAAAAGCAGGCTGTTTTATTCTANTGAAACAGTTCTGTGCTTGACTTCAAACACTTCCCTTAACTGCCCGCAAANGGCACCCCCGGCCTCAGCCAGACCNGGACAAATGAAAACCCAACAAAATGAGAAACAAAAGTTATTGTCGTTTTTCAGCATCTGGATGTTTTATCTCATTATTGCCTAAGAGCACTCACTTTAATGTATTATAAGAACATCAGAAAGAATGATAAAAGCCACAGACAACCCTCCAAAACACTGGGCATTTTAAACTCACTAAATGATACCTGCTCTGTCAGAACGGCAAACAAAACTCGCTGCAGCGATATATTCTTTAAACTGAAATACCTTTACCAAGCCTGGGGCTGAGAGAAGAGCTTTTGCTGTTCGGTTTAACATTTCTCTGAAACCAGCTTTTTGCACCTCTGCCGCTGAGATGATGTAATGGAAAACGAAGGCCACACCAGCAGTGAGTGTGTGCAGGACCCACGGCAAAGGGGAACCGACCGCGGAGCTGCTGAGAAGGGTGTTTAAGAAAGTGCCAGGCCTGCTGTCTGACGCAGAGAGGAGCAAGGCGCAGAGACCACGCAGTCTCTGACCAGACAGGTCTCCGCCTTTCATCACGAGAGGCCGTGGGACCCAGCGCATCGCCTCTGAACCCACAGCTCGCTCAGCTTCTCAGACTAAACTCCTCACTCCCAGTGGCTGCTTCTCTTCTCAGGAGGCAGCAACGGCACTCAGAAGCAAAGCGCTCCACAGCAGGGAGCAGGAATGAACATCCTGAGTGACTATATTGTGAGCCAGGGCAGCGCAGCAGCAGGAAGGGACGTTGCAGCTTCCCCATTTGTGGAGCTGATCCCTTCCAGCCTTGCCCTGCCTCAGGGTGCTGCTGCCGGGGTGCTGTGAGCCCTCTGCCCGGCTGCCGGGACATCCTCAGCAGGACCCGAAGGGCTGCAGAACGGCAGCTGGCAGGCGATCGTCCTCAGCAGGACCCCGAAGGGCTGCAGAGCGATGGCTGCCAGGCAATGGTGGGGCGAGAGCTGCACAAGGGCTTCCGGATTCCAGTCCCCCCTGCCGCTTCCTAAGCTGATCCTGCCCCAAGAACAGGACCCAAACCCAGGCTAAGCCTTGCCAGGAGAAGGCAAGAAGGAGAGCAGCCTGAGCACACGGGCTTGAGGACAGAGCGTAAGAAACCATGGGAGAGGCTCCGGGCAGCTCCTGGCATCTCCGTCCTCTGCCACTTCCCCAACCAAAGCCCTGTAAATCACCGAGAGGCAAAAGGGCCACGGGCTGGGGGCCACAGGAACAGTTTCAGGCTCTTCCAGAGCTCCTGGCTCTCCTAGCAGAGTTGGGAGAAATCACACAGAAAAAGCCTTTGACAGAAAGAGCCCCTGGCTTACAACTTTTACGGGGGGATTCACATCCAGTTCTTGTGCTTGGAGGCACAGAACAAATTCTGCTCTACATTTATGTGAGATTAATTCTAAGTTTTCATATCTGGTGAGAAATAAACAGTGTGTCCCACCTGCAACGCCCAGCATAACCATGACCACCTACCTTTGGGGAAAGCACTTTAATCAGCTCATTCAGAAACCTGAACTTTGCTATTTCGTTGTGAAATCTTTCACCACAGTTATTCACACAGGTCTCTAGCACCTGCAGAAAACAAAACAGTACCAGACAGAAACGGTACACACAGGTCTTGGGGAATTTTTAAAAACTTTGCCATTATAATACTAAATCTAAGAACTTTCTGGCACTGCATTCACTAATACAAGACACCAAGGAAGTTGTGCAGCAAGAATATGTATTTCTCCTTCATCCAACCTTCTTAAGCAGCATCTTTATGACTGTCTGCTCTGTTCTACCCATCCCTAATGACTTTCGGGCCACTGGCCCTGTGGTGGGACCGCAGGCCAAGCAGCAAGAGCTGCAGACCGCTGAAACATCTCAGCAGGATGAATGGGAAGGAACAACCACAGTTACTCCCTCCCTTACACCCTGGTTTCTGTATTCCCTGTGCAATGAAAAGTCAAAAGGGAGAGACACGTAAGAGAAAAAGAAAGGGAGAGACATGTAAGAGAAAGAGAGAGCTACGCTGTTTCTACCCCCCAGACTCTATTTCCAAGTTACTGCTGCCTCTCTTTGCAGGCAGATGAAAGCACTTACTGTGAGAGCATGGAGGGCTTCCAGCTCCTGAGGCGACTGTATTTTATGGGCCAGCAGCCTCAGCGCAAGCGATGGGCTGGGGAGTAACAGAAGCAAGTCAGACAGAGCACAGATTCCCACAGGGCTAATTTTGCCCTGCAGAGAAGAGCTGTGAACTGCCGTGCTCAGAGCCTGCTGCGTCGACACCCTCGCGCTGGCAGAGGCTGGCCTGGGGTACGCGCACCATTAAGGGGTGAGAGACGAACCGAAGCAGTTGTGCGACCCCAGCGCTGTCCTCCAGCCGTGCCCAGGGGCTGTCCCCTCGGAGGGGCCGGCGGGGACAGGCTGCAGCTTCCCCTGGGCGAGCGCAGGGAGGTGGAGCGGGTTCTCTGCAGCCACAGGAGCTTTGACGCCCAGCCCGAGACAGCCTGCCAACTGCTGCTGCGCACACGGGCGTCCGACTACGGGCTCTGAATGCGCAGGCATCTGCTCTCAGGAAAGGGATGATTGCTAAGCTTTGCCAGGTCATTTGCTTAATTAGCTCCTGCTCCTTCCCACAGAGCCGAGACTGTCAGCTGGAAGGTGGGGATGTCCCAGCAGAGATCTCCCACCTCTCTGGACTGGACGGAAAAGCGGAGGCTGAGCTTCCTCAGGGCTTCCCCGCAGAGCCCCGCAGCAGGTATCCCCACCCAGTCTCCCGAGGGGCTGGCGAGGGCACAGCAGGCAGGACCTGCTGCCTTGTGGGATGCCAGAGCCCGTTCCGAGACACCGACCTCCACCACACCGGCACACAACTCTTTGCAACCTGTTTACACCCCCGGGAGCAGCAGAGCCCAGCGAGCACTCCCAGCCGCCTCGCCAGGCTCCCCACACCGCGGCTGCAGGTCCCATTCCTCCGGCCGACACGAGAAGCTCAGCACGAACACAAAGAGCCGTCCGTCTGCCTTACCCTTCCGCGTCGGCGTTCACCTGGTCACAGAACTGCTGGATGCATTCCCAGTTCTCCTCGGGGATGCTTGGGTCAGTGGCTTTATCTTACACAGGGAAAAAAAAAAAAAAAGAGGAAAAACAGCCTCAGTGCGAGAGGCGAGCAAGAGAGCGGCACAAGGCAGGAAGCGGTTCAGACCCCGCACTGCTACCAGCTGCCTTAGGGCTTTTCGTAGAAGAGGCAGAAATGGAAGACGCAGGAGGAGCAGGAACCAGCTGTTACTAAAATCTGCCTAAAAATACAGTCTTTAGTGCACACTCTTAGAGAGTCCACGTCAGGCAGAACCAAGGTGTTGGTTTCTAGCACAGAGCTCGAGAAACCGCCAAAACCCTCTCCAGGTCCGGACTGCAGACCTCGCTGTGCTGGAACAGAGGCACGGTTTGCCCTTTTGCAACAGGGCAGCACGAGTGCCCATCGCAAAGCTCTGCCTGCGCGGCTGAATCGAGGAAAAGAACCTTTTTCGCCTGTAACCGCTCCCCAGTGCGGTACACAAACGGCAGTGGCAGGACTGGGGCCGAGGGCGGACAGGAGATACGGGGAGCAGGCGAGACGCAGCAGGCTAAGACAGCACCCACGAATATCACCCCAAAGGGGCTCCGTGGAGGAGATGGACCCTTCCCCATGAAGCTGAAGCTGCTCTGGTGCCCACCCGGTTGGGGCTGGGGGCCAGGGGTGGCTTCGCTGCTGGCTCCGGGGCCAGTGGCAAAGCCAACCCCCGGCCCCCAGCCCCACTTACTGAGCCACGGCTCCAGCTCCCCGGCACCGGCCATGAACTCTCGCTCCGCTCCGCCCTGCCGCTCGCAGGAAGTGGATCCACCCGCCGGCGCTCCTTGCGCGTTGCCGCTCGTCCCGTGGGAAGCCCACGCGAGTTTTCGTGGTGTGGAAGTGCACGCTGTGGGCGTGGGTTGGCTCGGTGGAACATCTCCCACCCCCCTCCTCCGCCCCTCCGGCTGCTCCTCCCCTCGCTGGCGCGCAGAGCGAGCACACGTCGGTGAGAACGGAATCAGAAGTCACCACGTTAGTTTAATAATTAAAAGGTCGTAATTCAAAAGAGGAAAAAACATCCCAATCACCTGGAATAATTTTAGCAGAACCACAAGCGTGATACTGTACACAAGGAGGAAAGTCCCCCTCTCCGAGCAGCTCACTCGGCCCGGCAGGACACTGGGGCAGCTAAGAGGGCAGCAGCTATAATATACATAATTTATATATATATATTTTTACATATATATATATAAAAAACACTTTCCCTATGGTATTTGTTGGAGACCTGTGTAGTTGTGGCTGTAGCTACCCTGACTGCGAGGCCCTCTCCAAAAAGAGAACGATTGCTTGAGGCGAACCGTGCTGCATCAGAAATATTTTCTGCTCATGTGGTCTGAATTTAAATGCTGATAAAAGTCTCTTTCTCCCAACGTGCAAACCAGGCTGTTCGCATGAGGTGAAAGCAGAATGACAGACCTAAGTCTGTATTTGGTTCCCCTCCCAGACCAAGTGGCTGATGCTTAGTGCAGATACACACAGACCTGTAAACACCATGGTGACACCTGCCTGGTCTAAAGCCCAGCTCATCTGATCACAGACGATCGTGCTGTGACCAAAACACACAGGTCTGGGACAATGACATGTGCTGCCTACACCATCCGAGTCCGTGGGCTCGCTGCCGGTGTCATTTCTGTCTCGTCTCAGCTAGACAGTGCCTTGTGTATTCGTCCACACACTTCTTTGGGTCCCAAAGTCACCATCATCTCAGCAACGCTCGGTCCATGCTGGAAACGCAGAAGAAGTCATTGTACAAATGGAAACTTGCACTTTTCAGCACGTGTTTATGCATCAGCGTGACGGAAATGATAGTGCTTAGCTATCAGATCGCTGTTAGACCCAGGGCACGGGTTTTATCAGCAATCTCAAAACAAGAGGTTGCGGGTTTTTTTCTCCTGAAGTCAAATGCTAAGAATGGCCCAATCCAGAAGGAGCGATGCCAGAGCATAAGCCAGGAACAGGCTTTGAAGAACTTTCGTAAAATTCAGGTCTGAACTTTGTAAAAGCAGATTGCACATAAAATCCCAGTTTTGCCCAAAACCTACAACCTTGCCAGCACTTCCTGCAGCTGGTCCAGAGGTTTTTCTAGCTTCAGATTCATGACCAGCAAATTCATCCTTTGGCAACGTCTGCCTTTCTGAAACCTTCAGAACAGCTCTTTCTTCCAGAACTGCAGTATATCACTACACTTGCTCGCAACAGAAGCTGATGTCAGCTCTTGCGAGATGTCCAAATACCACTATCTTGCTATCAGAGAGAAGATAGCTGTTAAGAAAAAAAAAAAATAAAAATGAAGGTCCCAGTCTCAGAATTTTTATCTTTTACCTGCTGCCCACTGAGCGCCAAGCGAAGGAGCTGCATCACGCTGCTATACTTGGTCTCTTTGATTTGCTTCTGCAGGCTTCTCAGGTCTTTGTTCAGCTCCTCCACGGTCAAAACAGCTGCCTGCCTCGTCATGAGCCTTTAGGAAAGAAACTGTCCTTACCATCTAGGGACATACAAAACACAGGATTCCTACCCAGAAATGACTAATGACTTTGGTGACTGCCAGCTACCTTAGACTGGTTTTGCACAACCTTCTGGCAACAGCAGCAGCTCACGGTAACCTTCCCTGCCCCTCCCTGCCACGCTGTGCCAGGGCAGTCCCTCCGCTCGCTGCGGCCGTGCTCGTGTACACCGTCCCCTCCCGGGCTGCGGCGTGGGCCTGCTGCACCTCCCTGCTGCTGCTACGGCTCTGCTTTGCGAAACCACGCCTTTACTTCAGCTGCACCAGCAGCAGAGTTTGTTCAGGAAAGCCAGCATCAAGTTTAAATCATATAATTATGCCAAAGACCTGGAAAACCACAGCAAAAGCAGTAATTCTGACTTCTTTTTTAATAACGTGATTTTTAGAGATGCGGGAGCCATCACTGATACCACTCGGCTGTAGGCAGCAGTGCTATGATCCCTCCAGGACAGCGAGTATTCTGACATTTAAGTTACCATCGCTTGGATTCAGTTACCCCTCAGCTGCAGCAAATGACTGAGAGCAACCAGCTTTACAGACAGCTGGAAATAACAGATCAATCTGCAGATATTGCCACCTTACTTACTCCCCAAACCGGTTTTCAGGGCTGGTTTTAGTCCAGAGGGGAGATCTGAAGTGGGAAGGCTACCGATGAACCGCCCCGCCTGGCCGCAAGGCGGGGAGCAGCAGAGGGACGTGGGGCAGCCGTGAAACTCGCTGGCAAAAGCCCCCAACACTCCCTGGCACAGAAGGAAGGTCCCAGACTGGCCGACCGCCTGGCCCCCTGCACAGACCGTCCTGCCCACTGGGGCATGGAAGCAGGAAAAGCCCCCAGGGCCGAGCTCTTCAGAAGCGACTGTGATTCCAGCTGGACCCAAACTGGCTTCATCCTGGAGACCCAGAAGTCTCACTGCACAGCCTGAATACACGTTGACCAACACCACCTCGCCCTTCTCCAGTTCNANGCAGACAAGAGCACAGGAGACCCATGGCATGGGAGAACCCGGCTAACGCCAGGTTATGTGCCATGCTGGCACACAAACTCCACCGGCCTTGGTGCTTTACTAAATCTGGACGTGACAATTCTTGCTTGAGAGCACTGATGGGAGCTTTCCTGCTGGCAAGCTGCTTTTCAATTAAAAACCCGGAATTTCTCACTAGTTGTTAACTACAGCGCAGTCCAAAGCAGAGTGAGGTAAGTAAGAACTATGAGCGTGTCCACACCAACACAGCAGCCAGGAGCAATGCTCTGGGGCGGGCCGGCGGGCGTGCACCGAGCTGGGAGGACACACTTACCCTACGACCAGTTTTCCTATTTCATCCACTTCTGCAGAAAGAGTTTGTAGCTGCTCTCGGGACACCGCGGGCCTAACCCATAAGTAAGAATAACCAGATGTCACCAGGTTCTTCAGGAAGCTTATGTGACCCTGGAGAAAGAAAGCAAAGCTGTCAAGGCTGAGGGTTAAGCTGGAGGGAGCAAACCACAAGCATTACGGAGGGCGCAGAGACACCGCTGCCTCGTACGCCGTGCAGGGGACACGCGAACCGCTGACATTCCGGCAGTTGGGTTTTTCTCCCCCACGACCGCGGGTGCGAGCGGGCGCAGAAGCAGCCCAAAGGGACATGGCTGTACCCGTGCCGCGGGCCACGTGCGGGCTGACTCACAGCGAGTCCGGGAAGCAGCTCGCCACGTTCAGCTGCCGCCTTCCAAGAGACGGCGGGGAAACCACGCGAGCCACCGTCCCGCTGCCACAGCAAAGCCTCTGCGGGAACCGTCAGGCCTCTTCCTGCCTGTCTAAAGACGGCTTTATTCTTCACAAGGGAGGCCCCAAACACTACAGCAGCACCCCAGGGGCAGACTGGGAAACCGGCGGGCTCACCCCCCTTCCTGGCATTGGGAAGAGCCACGGGATTTTCTGTCCCTTCACAGCCAGCACTCTGGCACCCAGCCGAGACCAGGGCCCGCAGTGCACAGACCCCGCCAGCTTAACCACCGAGAGCTCCACCCACCGCTGCAAAGGGGCTGCTTTGACTTTGCTACCAAAGCACAGAGCAGCGGCAAAGCAGAAGCAGCTTACGGTGCCCCATCAGAAAGGCTAGGGGTGAGCACGAGGGGCCCCGGGTGCTGGCCCTCCCTTCCCACCACAAGCCAGCCACATCCTGGGCTACAGGAGGAGAAGCGCAGCTGGGAGGTTTTCACCACTCATCTGGACAAAGCCACAGCTGACCTGATCCAGCACTACGACAGTCCGGCTCTGAGCGCGACTCAGAGAGGCTTTCCAAGAAAGTCTTACAATTCCATGATTTGCCTCCACGGCAGGGACACGTCCTCCCTCTGCCGAGGGAGCTGTCTGCTGGCTCACCAAAGTACAGATGAGCTTACGACTCTGCAGAGACCACCGAGGTATTCCCCAGGCCCACTCCTGCAGGTCACCTAACCACATCACGGGATTGCGGCCGTCAGCACGCACACCACCCCCCGAGCTGGCAGTGGCAGCCACGTGCAGGCCGTGGAGCTTCGGAGCTGTGCCCAGGACTCAGCTGAGTCTTCGTCCAGGAATCCCACAAAACCTCCTCTCCCCAAAACGGTGACACAACGCTGCCNCTGCTCGTACTTTTCTCAGCAGGAGGACTCGCTCCACGTACTCCTTTTCTAGGACCTCTCGATCCACTTGCTGATCCCCATAGACATGCTCCACCAGCAGCTGCAACTCTCTAATTAGCTTCTGTCGCAGCCCTTCATTCTCAATGTGACGGCAGAGGTGAATCCTGTAACAAAGAAGAAAACTGCTTTCGGCCTGCTTTGGGTTAGATTGGGTCTACTCATCCCAACCTCACATCGTTTACCAATTAAAACTGATACAAAAGCAACATTAAACCCCAGGCGAGGGACATCCTACAGCAAAGCCCGAGGTGCTAACGCATCACAGTGAACAAAAGACGTGGCAGCTCTCAGCAGCACAACGGCCCGTAGCACACGGGGGCACTTGCAGCAGCACCCTCTGAAGCGTCGCCTCTTTTTAGATGTAGTTTTGAATCCAAGCTGCAGACCGTGCATCCCCCTAGCCGCACACCATCTGCCCGGTTCTCACAGCGCTCCCGACAGCAGCGTCCAGGCGCAGGGTGGAGAGGAGACAGGAACGGTGCAAGCAGAAACTCACACCTTGCTGCAGCACGGCCAAAACGCCGCTGCGCTGGGACCGTGCTCAATCCAATAAACGAATCTCCAGACAAAGCCAAGTGCCAGGAATAAATTCTCACTGAAGCACTGATTGTTACACTTTAAAGTTATTGATACCTGTTGAATTCTGGGAGTTTTTCGAGATCCAGGAGGGCAGAATGGGTTGTAATTCTGCCTATTTCAAACTGCGAGACCAGCTCCGCCAAAGTCCTCCCCATCTGGTTCTCTGCAAAATAACCCAACAAGGGCATGACACGCGTCTGCTCTCCCGCCGAGAACCAGCGTCGCTGCGTTCCACTGCAAGCCTCGGGCGCCGGGCTGGGCAGCAGCGCGCCCGAGGAAGACGTGACCCAGGAGAGCCGCTGGTACGCAGTGCTCACAGGGACGTACCCAGCAAACCGGAGCGAGCTTGTAGCAGGCACGCGCGGGAAGCTGCCCCCTCCCCAAGAGCAGGCTCTGCTAACTGCTGTCGAGGAACTGGAAACTGGGACGCTCCGCTTGGCTCTCAGCGGGACAGCCCTTGCACCAGTCAGCCAAAAAGAAGAAACACTCAGCCAGGAGGCTCCACTGCCCAAGACAGGTTTCGTTCCCAAAACACGAGTTAATTTGTGATCCCCACATAGCAAGAACAACAAAAGGAGTCACTGACTCAACTTCTCACGTCCTTCAGGTTAAACAAGAAATGCAACAGATGTAATACGTAACACTGCAATTATTAACCATAAAATACAAGTTTTCCTGAGAGTTCTCAGACTGTTTCTCCACCCTGAGATTAATGTTGTCGCCCGTGGGAACCCATTAAGCATCAGACTCAATCTCCAAGGCTGCACAGAGGCAGAAAGATTCCCACCGTTCCAGCACACCACCCAGTCTTTCACAGGAGCTCTGCAGAAGCACTGGTGGCATTTCAGCGACAGACTGGTCGCCTGACACCCATCTCCTCATCCCTTCAAACACTTCAAAGCTCTCGGCTATTAAATAAACTTAACCCATTCCCCAGTGTCCTAGCAAGCACCAGGCCCGCTGCCGTTACCTGCGAATCCAGAGCCACAGTTGGTTACGATGTCCAGGAGCGCCTCCGGCAAGTAGCCATCCCGAGCAAAGCGCTCCAGAAAGATGTCCCCCTGCCTTTTGGACAGCTTGCCACCGTCCTTGTTCAGCAGCAGCGGGAGGTGACCAAACTGGGGGGGATCCCAGCCAAAGGCTTTGTAGAGCAGGAGGTGCTTGGACGTCGACGTCAGCCACTCGGTTCCCCGCAGAACATGGCTGATGCCCATGTGATGGTCATCCACCACATTCGCCAGGTGGTAAGTGGGGAAGCCGTCCCCCTTGAGAATCACCGGGTCGCCCTCCACGTCAGCCACCTCATGCCTGGTCCAGCCATAGATCAGGTCCCGAAAGGGCTCCAGCCCCTTCTCCAGCCGGAACCGGACCACCCAGTCCAGGCCCCGCGACAGCTTCTCAGACACTTCTGTGGGCGTCAGGTGCCGACACCGGTTGTCGTATCTTTGAGAAAGGAGAACGAAGGTCTCGGTTCAACACAGGCCAACCCCATCAGCCATTTTTACGTTCCCAAAACTCTCAACTGATCCCTGAATTTTAGCTGTAACTGCCCACCACACGTCCAGTCAAACTGCCTCACCTCTGGAGGTCCCTCTCCTAAGTCTCTAAGGGTTACGCTGGCTCCTCTGAGCCTGCTGTCTTATTGCCATGCACGCTACCATGAGTTTTTGCAAGCGTGCAGCACAGGGAACCACCCAGGGGAGAAGGAGTCCCTACCGCGGGGTCTGCTGGCTCCGCAAAGCCTCCTTCTTCAGCAGCTCCAGGCGCTGAGGGGTACAGAAGCAGCGATACGCCGCGCCTCGCTCCAAAAGCTCGTCGCTGGCACGCCTGTAAAGGTCAAGTCTGTGTGACTGCTGGTAGGGCCCAAAGGAGCCGCCGCGGCGAGGACTCTCATCAGGGGGAATACCTGAAACATCAGTAAGACGGGACTCAGAAAGCGTCTAAAACGGGAGAGTGACACCCACCATGGGAGCACACTGAATGCGGGCGGAACAGCAAGGCCCTGGAGAGCGTCCCGAGTGTTTCTGCCCTGGGGCACCCGCTAACAGCGTCTGCCTAGCCCAGGAGTCTGCCCTGGGCTCAGAAGAGAAACAGCAGCCAGCGTCACCAGAATTCAGAGCATTGTGTGCGAAGCAATGGGCAAAAAAGCCCCACCAGAAACCAGTAAATAGCTGAGTGGCTCTGATGGACTGCTTGCAGCAAAATGTAGTCAGGTGTGTGCACACAAAGCAGCGCCCACCCTTTTTATAGGAAAGAACCCTCAGACCACAAAAACACAGCTGAGACCCTAGCCCATTACTGTGTCTGCTCCAAACTTACTATTCAACAGTGAAGTCCTCTGAAGCTTACCTGTCCGTTACTGGCAGCACCTCTCGGATCTGGCTCTGCCTTATCACGATTCTGTATTCTCAAACCACCCTCAATTTTAGTTCTCAAACTCAAACAAAGCAGAGGACTAAAACGAAAACTGACACCTCCAGATCCCCTTTAGCAAACACTCCGCATCCAAACGATTTATCAGTTTACAGCGAGGTCTGTGAGCTCCAACTTTGGACCCTTCCATCCTGCCTCTCCTGCCAAACCTTTGTTACACACTGGGCCGCTGCCACAGACTCGGATCTTCCTGCGAGGCAGACAACGCAGCCAAGAGACACCAAGCCTGACCCGTTATTTCTGCCACACCGCGTACTTCCAGGCTTTCCTGATGCCTAGCTGGAGAAATAACTAATTTTCAACTAATTCATCACCTGAAATGCCACACAGCTTGGTGCCATGCAAAACACTCTCCACTTGGTCACTGTGACTCTCTCAAAAGAGGAGAGCGTTCCAGCGAGTGAGAAATGAAAGACGCCTGCACATACCGGCCCAGTCCAGCATGTCCTCGATCCCTTCGGCAGCCCCCGGCACCGCTCGGCTCTGGTCCGTGTCCTCCACCCGCAGGACGAATGTCCCGCGGTGCTTCCTGGCGAAGAGGTAGTTGTACAGGGCGGTCCGGAGGCCGCCCAGGTGCAGGAAGCCTGTGCGTGGGGGAAGCCAGAGGACAGCACGCTGATTAGGGCCCAGTTAAGAGCCGGAAGGGCAACGCGGCTGGGGGCTGCGGGGGGCTGCGGCGGGGCCGACCCAGGGCAGCGGCCTCCGGCTCCCCGCAGCGACCAGGGATCCCCCGCACGGCCCCGGCGCCGCCGCCCCGCGAGCGCTGGACTCCACG
>Ga0065711_1045472_pt1 | contig 13462 bp, 10 predicted proteins | sample Hoacrofraction12_FD_59098 | JGI IMG/M metagenome (GOLD analysis project Ga0065711, IMG submission 59098) | Hoatzin crop microbial communities from Cojedes, Venezuela - Epithelial fraction 12 v2 (version 2) | ecosystem: Host-associated > Birds > Digestive system > Esophagus > Crop | place...
AGGGCTGGGCGTGTGCCGGGAGGTGGGGACACCCCCGGAGAGGGGTCCCGGAGAAGGACCGGGGCTCAGGACAGGAAGATGATTTCCGACGCTGCTGCCTGATAACAGACAACAAGCAGCGTTTTGGTGGTGGTGTTTCTAGAAGGGATGCCCCTAAAGGAGCCCAAAAGCCAGCAGACACCGCCGACAAGAGGACAGTGCCTTCCAGCAGCTGGTGGCACAGGCAGGTGTTGAGATTGCAGCTCTCGGGACGCACCCAGACAAGCATTGAAACTGCTCCGGCTTTTTGATCTGCTCCAGAGTTGAGCTCCAAGTTCAGGGTGGTCACCAGTGGTGCTTTCCACTCGCTGACTGGACACAGGCTTTGAACAGCTGGGGTGGTCGCTGCAGGGCCAGCAGCAGTGTGCCGAAGGGTGGCTGTATCGCCATTTCTCAAAATTTTCAAAAATAATCTGTAAGAGTATCGATGTACAGATGTTTTTAACCCTTTCTTTGGAACTGTTACCTCATTGGTGTCATTTCCTGGTATTGACATGTGGTTTCCTTAGTCATGTATTTAAAAGTATGTTAATATTTATGCAGAATAATTGAGCAGAATAGTTGGGAATAAACTGTGAAATGCATTTGTTCTGTACGTACACAGACAAATACAGAAAATAAAACACTGCAACTGAAACGTATTCACTTGAATTTTTCTGCAGAATGAATGTTAATAGCATTTATCATATAATATCAAAATTACATTAACTAGACATCTAGATGATTGTCACTTCAAGCAGTCCAACTGGAGTTTGGCAGCTTCTCTAAGACAGGTCTATGCTGACAGCTACCAGGAAAATCTGTGGAAGTGGCTTATCAGGTAAGCATACCGTTTAAACACTTCCTTATAAAAAAGCACTTTGGCATCGGAAGACATGAGTATATGAGTTTCTAATCCTTTGATGAAGAAGCAAAAGGATTAGGAGAAAGCATTTAGAAACAACGACATGAGCATTGCCCGCTACACAGGTGGATGCCCAGTAAGGCAAGCAAATGAGCAAGACAGGGAGGTCTTGGGAATCCTGGGAGGCTTTGTCGCTGATTTTATGGAATCCTGGATTTCTTATGGAAATCTTTGTGGAATATCCATGTGCTTTCAGCTGTGAGTGCCTGTCCTGCACAGTCCTTGCCATCCTTGCAAACTATGAATACCTTTGTCCCGCTCTGGGCTTTGTGTTACCTGCACGGATGTCCTTTAGCTCTTCCCTCTTCTGCAGCCGCATTGCTGTTCACTAAGCTCCATAGGAACCATTCTTTGTCTTCATTCTCAAACAATTTGTACATGCTTCTTGGGGGAACAGAGCACAACAAAAATGTTTTACAACCCTCACAAGACAGAGAGTTTTTATTTTTCTCATGACTGTGTCCTGAAGTCTCTCAGTGTTTCGTCTGTCTCAACTGCACTTCTTCCCACCAGTAAGATTTTCATGCTGTCAGCTCCTAAAATTTGTAATGGTTCTAATGGAAGACATCAGGATGTCATACCATTAAGATGACTCAAGTGTAGCCATTTCATTGTTTAATATTGAAAGACTTCCTGTATTACAAGTAAAGATGTTCAGGCTTCTTTTCTTACAATTTCCCATTCTTATCATTGAGGGTTGACAAATTATTCTTGAAATTGATTGCGGAATGCTTTCAATATGCCTCACTGAAGTGAATTACTTAAAAACAGGTATTCCCCTGGTAAGTGAATGAAGATCTTAGTTAGCATTGACTATTATCCTTATTGACAAAAGTTCTTTGGTCTAAAAATATGAAATGGCATGGATCTTGATACAGGAAGCTCAAAGCAGCATTCCCTCAACCCCCCAGTAAATGCAAATGTATTGCAAATAGGTTCTCCTCCAGGTAAAAAAAAAAAAAAGAAGTCATGCACCTAGACAAACACTTGAGTGCAGGCAATGTGTGGAAACCTCTTCCTGTAATAATTTAGTCATGAGTTAAAATGCTGTGCTGTGTACAACGTCACAGTCTCTGAATGCTTCTAGATTATTTCTCTATCCTCAAAAATTAATATTCAAATCATAATCAGTTTCTCAAATCAGCCCACTCTTCTTAAACTGAATCTGTTCAGTGCATTAATTCTAATTTACGTAGGTATTTGGTAAATTTCACTTGCATTTCTTCCTACTCATTCTGTATCTTAGCCCTGCTCTTTTACTTATTCTGGAAATATGTTTATCATGATCAGAAAACAACATATACTTTATTTTGTTTGACTTACTTTTCATAATATGCAAAGACATCCTTGGTATCTTCTTGAGGACATCTGTGACGGGATGGAATAAAATTATTTATCTATGGTGGAGTCAGTTTCTTAAGGGCTGGTGCGAGACACACACAACAGATGCACTGTTTATGCATGTCTTGCTTTGTTTGTCACAGGGGGGTTACATTCTGGCCATGCGGTAGGTATGCCACAGCTAGCGGTTCTGTTACGAGGGTGCTGTTCCTGAACGGCTTCAGCAGAACCACATACAGCCACCTAGTCTTCAAATAGTGAATGTAATACAGGAGTTAAAAGAGTTGGATTGGCTTTAACTGTTGTCATGGAACCAGTCCTTGAAATCTCAGGATACTATCCTCATAATAGCCAACAAAAGAAATAGAAATTCAGACCTGGAGAATTAAGACACTTCTGGTGCCATGTCCATTTCAGCACCAAAACAAAGTGCGTGTGAGATGCCTATGTTCCAATCCCCCACACACACCCCGTTAGAAGCCTTTCTTTTCTCCCCAACTTCACAAAGTATCTGAAGACATTCATTGATAATTCATGTAAATGTTATGTGAAGCTGTCAGCAGCAAAACCTCTACAGTTACTTCGCTTCACGGTGCAATCAGCCGCTAATAGCATTAACGGTCTCTCAAAATTGTGGGTTCTTCCAGCACCCACCTCACTTGCTGCATTCTGACAGTTCGGCAAGTGGATGTGGCAAACACAACAGTTTCACAAACAAAGGATGCTGGCATTGGGGCTGGTTGTATCAAAAGCTGTTACGCTGCTGAGGTATTTTCCCAAACTAGGCTATTTGAATATTCTTGACTTCATTCTTCCTCTTAGATTTTAACCTCTGCTCAGCTATAACATATGTGTCCCTAATAGTTGGTTCACAGTCAGGGAAGGCCTTGCTTTTTGTCTGAGGTCAGCACATAACTCTGTTCCTTCTTCCACGTGAAACATATAAATAGTGTTCCACAGATCCCATAACCCAGTGCTCAGAGCTAAAGTACTCTTTCCCTCTCTGACTGCTAAAACAGCCATTAGGCAAGACAAACAGACTAAGCTTTATTCAGCTAACGTATTGTCAAGAGACTTAGGCTATATACCTGTGCGTAATGTAGAGCCCAAAGTATGCCTCCTTGTATTTTTACATAGGATGTTATGAATTTTCCTGGTACCCAGGAGGAACAGCACAAGTCGCGAGGAGTGAGAAATCCAGCACGGAGCTCAAAAGCATGGCAGCCGTTTGAGACGTTAGCAAGCTGCCAGGTGGCATTATGTCAGTCTCAGACAGGTGTGAGATGAGTGACAGTTAATTTTGGAATAAGGAGAAGAACCTGCTCCCTCTCACTGCAATATCAACTCTGAATAACAAACCCATGACTAAATTAATTGGATAAAATACACCTATCCTTTCACACAGTGCGAGTATACTGATTCCTCTTCAACAGTCAGCATGTCCTCAGTTTTTCATCCCATGTGTAGCCTATTTGCAAATGCCAGGGCTGCCACTAAATATTTATAATTACACTTTAAGGTATGCCAATGAATATATAAAATTCAAATATTTATCTTGGTATGGTTTGTAATGATCAATTGAAATACATCATGACGTTAGCAAAAAATCCCACATCCCAAATCCTACAAAACATGTTTCAATCAGGAAATATTAGTAAAGTGGATACTTTCCTTGGAGGAATTTATTACTAAATAACTGAAATCCTGAAGGCCTGACTCACTTTTTATCAAGTCAAATTCTCAATGTTCTCCACTTTTAGCTAGCCATAAATTCTAAGGATTTCAGTGGGAGAAATTCTGTTTGGCAAGAGTAAAATCAAAGTAATTTTTTAATTCTGATTTTGGTGGTATTGCGTTAGTCCCTTAAGAACACACAATAATGATTTCAGACTGAGAAATGTAGTGACTAGTCTTAACAGTGCCCTTGCGATATACTGCAGCCACTGCAACAGAACAGAGATGCATATATTTCTCTTCAAGCTTTTGTAACCTCTGAGATTTTTATCAGGAACATAAATTTGGGATGCCAGAGGAAGAAATATTTGAAAGCAAATATAGAAAATGCCGTCAAAAAGCCTTGCTCCAAAGCACGATGAAGTCAGCAGAAATCTTTCAGTATATTGCACTCTATCTTGGACTAAGCCCTAAACCAAATTCAAATCTTTCCAAGATTTAGGACAAAATGATGACAACAGCAAGTGAGAAAGCCTATGAAGCAATCAGTTATCAACAGACAAGAAAATTAAAATTATTTACTATTATGACTCACTTCCAATTTTTTTCCTGAAAATCTACACTTTTTCCATCCCAATTAGTACACTCAATCCAAATTAATCAGGCAGAAAGGGAATATGTACTACATTTCAGACTTTGGCATCTTTCCTTTCTCTTCTCAAAGTTGCTTGCTGTCCCATATAACGTCTGCCCAGTGCAGAGAACACTGCTGCTAGGTGTTGCTCGGTGAATGGTCTGGCTGGCGATATCGTCACATGACGTGAGACTAGGTACGTTTTGAAAATGCTCGCACTTTTACCAGTCTGTCACAAGGAATAATGAACAAAAATTTAAATACCTTTAGTCCTGCTGTCCATTGTAGAAACTTTAGTCTTTGCAGATAGGTGACTACGAAAGTATTGTTTCTGCAGTGATTTCCCTATGCTACCAAAGAGGCAAAAAGGGTAAGTTATAAGCTCTTAAAGTGTACATGAAAGCAAGGCGGGTGCTTGTCTGGGTCTTCCTCTCCCCAGTAGCCCCAGGGCTGGGCAGGGATGGGTGCCAGCAGCCTTCAGGTGATGGGTGCTCCAGCAGTGGCTCTGCTGAAGAGGCACAACCCTGGAAACTCCTTCATTAACAGGTCTGAAGGGTCCAACAGATTCTTTCTGAGTTCTCCCTGGAAATTAACCCAAAGTACCAGAGGAATAAAATATCAATGGAAAAAGTAGAACTTAAAATAAATTTAACGCTCTCATGATGTCCAAAGTTTATAGGAGCAGAGATAGATTAAAACTTCCTCAACTGTCCCAGCAATTAAATTAAATCCAAAAGGACTGGCTTCTCTGCCAAGAATGACCAAATAAATGACCGATCAAGCAAAATATTGCTACTGATTTTAACACATAGAAAAACAGTGACAAGAGAAACCGCCAGGAGCAATTAACTTAATTTTGTGTAGATCCTAGAGAAATGAACTTGGAATTATTATTTTCTTCATAATATTAACATTAATCCAGAAATTTATTTTTACCAGAATGTTTTGGTGTAGTACAGGCTAGGTGCCAAGACTGAGTAAGCCAGTTCAGCTATGGATTTTGTTTGAGATCTTGGATAAGTTATCACAATTTCCTCATCTTTGGAACAATGTTTCCTTACTGCTTTGTTGCTGTGAGTTCCTTCATTTAATTTCAGTAAAGCTCTGTAATGGTGCTTTTCATAGCTTTAAGTGTTTTGTTAGGGTTGTTGCTGGGGGGAGTTGGTCACACTCAGCCTGTGTGAGTTCAGCCTGAAACAGTGCTTCTTGTATTTGAAATGTCAAAGTCAGCCATGGACGTCCAAATCTCTGTGTAACAAGTTTGGAAATTCATGTTTTTAACCTTGACTTGTTCAAAGGTAGCAATGCTGAACAGCGCTGACCCATGCTTTCCCTGCTTGTAGCAGGCCAGTTCTCCTGTAGCCAACAGGAGCTGGTCCCAAATGTTCCAGGACAGAATCCATCCCATGGAGGCCAGATTTCCATACCCTAATGCATCTATTAAGCAGCATTTATTCCTGATATGACCTAAATGATACCAATTGTAAGGCAATTGCCTGGGAAAATTAGATCAAAAGTAATGAGTGCTGTTAATGTGATTTTGGGTGTCAGGAGGAGGCTCAGCAGCTTAGCTTAGCTCTTTAAAAGCTGCCCAGAATGTCCAGAAGAGCAACAGGTAGAGCAGGCCAAGGAGAGCAGTCTCCTTCTCCTTCCACATAACACAAAAGGAATTCATTCTATCAAACTTCTTGGAAATAGTTTTGTGGCATCCATCCTTAGAGTTATATTTCAATGACCCTTTGAAGTAGAAAAAGCCCACAGCATCTCATCATTCTCATAGTTTAATCAGGAAAAAAAAGCTGCATCTTTCATCTTTAAAGCTTTGAGACACCCATGAAATCATTCAAATTTTCCAAGCACTTCACCTCTTGGTAGATTTCAACTACGTAGAAAATACACCTTTATTTTTTCCTTCAACACAGAAGTCAAAATAAATGTTTCTTAGCACCCCTATGTAACTAAGAGGAACTTTTCTACACCTAGTCTAAAACAGCATAAAGAGTTATGAAAAATAAAGCAGATGAGAATCCTGTTTTTATCACTTTTGCGTATTTCAATGTAACTGCGAATGGAGACACACTAGGGAGGGACAATAAGAAGTAAAACAATGCCTAGAGCAAGATAGCTGCTTAATAAATATTTCAAAGAGAATGAGAGATGGAATGGTAATTGATAAATACCTGCCTGATATTTTTATATACAGGATCTATTGTATTAAAAACAGTGATATAAAAAAATGAAAAACAGAAGAATGTACCCAGAAAAGTTTAGGATTTTGAGAGCAATAGAATTACCAACAATCAGCCCAACTTGCAATGTGTTTTAAAGAAAGTAGGATTCAACCTTAAGCTAATTAAGTACCAACATTCAAGTCTATGTTTCCACTTACTAACAATGTAGGTGTTAATATTTATTTGTCCAATGGAAAACTGGAGATGAATTCATTAATCTAAAATCCCAGTTAGTAATTCTGAATCATAATACTGTATTTCTTTGTGTGTGCTATGAACACATCAACGCACAGCCCTCATCATGGTAGGTATTCTCTGCAGTTCAATAGTCAGGGATTTAATATTTAATAAATGGTGTTATACAGACAACAACATACCTTGCATACTCTGATGTTTTAACAATAATAAGCATGATAAACATGAGATGTAAGGTTTACTGAAAGAGTTTGTTTTCTTTTTTTGCTGTGGGGATTTTTTTGTTTACCAGACCACCTGAACTAGTTGGATAAAGAAAACAAGCTTTCAGTCACCCAAGGCTTTTTTATTTTAACTCTTTTTTTTTTCCCCTGCAAAATTGTGTTTTTTTAATGTCACTAACAGATCTAAAGGGAGAGTGGCAGAGCTTTTATAAGTATATATGCATGCATGCATATAAAAGTAGACATGTATGTGTGTGTGTAAATGTAGATACATATTTGAGGAGGAAGACGTTAAAGCTGTGGAGTAAGCAGGGGAACAAGTACCCTGGCTGCTTAACAAATCTCTGTGACTTTGTCCCATTTGGTACCAAAGCAGCCACCAACCAGCTGCTAAACAGTCACACAGCTCAGGTTTGTCTATGAATACACGTGCAAATCTTCCTGGGTTTAGAAGCAATACAGTGCAGAGCCACTCTATTGAATCATATTTTAAGGTCGAATTACACATCCATGACCCACCCCACTAGGCTATTCTGGCAAGCAGAAATTGAAGTGAATCTTTCACCATCAGCTGGGATGCACAGAGGAATCCCTAAACAAGACAGCTACAAAATAGGTTTTTCAAGAACAAAATCATGTAAACTCCCAATTAGCTCCCAATCACAAAGCAGGACCAGAATTTCTGTATCTCTTTTCTGTGCAGAATGAAGATTTCTATTTAAAACAGCTGTCAGGAGAGGCTGAGTGGCTAGACTTCATACACTGCTCAGCGATTCATTTGTTCTACAGCCATCCACATTTGCCTTCATCTCTTTTGGGAAACTGGGAAACTGAACCTACTTTCACTGGAAACTTCTCCAGTCAATGGGTCTGTAATCAGGGAATCAAGCTCAGCAGAATGGTAAATCTGTACTCAGAACTCAGAGGCCAGAAATGAAGATTTCAAAATTAGTTGCTCAAGCTCCCTAATCATCCAAACCTGTGGTCAGGGAATCAGGAGTGTCCCCCAGGTCTCCGCGTAAGCTTCTACTGCTATTTCTTTACTTACTGTATTTCTGCACTAGAATGTAGCACAGAATAACAACATCCACAATGCGGCAAAACATTGTTCAAACCTGAGTGCTTCAAATCTGCATTTTCAATGTTTATTTGGACAAAGCACCAGTGTCAAAAGTGCTGCAGATATCTGCTTCCTTTAAAATGACCAGTCAATTGCATGAATTCTGTATAAATCTTTCACAATTACATGCCTGAAAGTAAAGGTTAACTGAATTCCCATCATTTCAAAAGTCACGATGTATTGTTATCCCTGAGCTTTTGTACGCTACATACTGTATTCTTGTGTATACTTTGAGCCAAAACTAGACATGTGCTCAGGAGGCAGAGGCATTCTTTGGTGATAAACCCTGATTTCATTTCTGGCAGGAAGAGAAGGCAAGGGCAATGCATGGTATAAATTTACCTTATATAACTGTGTTCATGCCATGAGTGAAAAAGAACCTGTACTGTAGATGTTGCTGCCCTCCCTCTGAAGGCAGGCAAAGATCAGCTTACAGATATCATTACTTCTGTGCTCTTGAGGATATGCACTAGATTCAGCTGTTCTAAACTGAGTCCTCAAATTCAGCCTCCATTTCTCAGCCCTGCTGTGCAACAGGGCAAGCTGTACTCGCACCTACAAGAAACTTTCCCCTAGCCGCTTGTGACAAACAGCTTTTTAAATGAAAACTGCCCCTGAAAAATAAATCTGCTGCATATAAATTCTAAAGTATACGTAGGCACGTATACAAAGAACAGAAAATCTATAAACTTTGGTCTCAGAAAACCTATTGCATCTCACAAACACTGGGATATCTTAGTTGTAACTCTATCCTTCGGAGTCACTATCTTCATTCACTGGTTTTGCGCAAACTGTCCTTAAATACTATGCTGCCTTTCTGTTCTAAAATGAGGAAGCTTTTAATGATTAAGCATCCTTTTGATAAAGCAGTGATACAGTTTTAACTGCTTCCCCAGTAATGGTCTCCCCATTAATTCTAAGGAGATAACATACAGAAGGATCTCTTGCCTCTGGTCCTTGCTTCATCTCCTACTTGTTAATTCTAAAAGCTGCTTTTGATTGAGTCGGAAAAAAATCAAGCAGGCAAATGTGTACATATAGCTAATAACATACACACAGTCTGACTTCCTCCACAGCACATTGCTTACATACACAAGTGAGATAAAAATTACTGCTAAGATGAAAAGCGCTTCTCATCTTAAGACCCCATTTCCTATCGCATAAAACTTTCTAAAAATATGTTCCTTTTGAGATATATAGTTGCAATTTCAACACTAGCAATACCAGCCAAAGTGGGAACTTTGAAGGGAATGTTCAACTCAATCAGTTCGATCATTAAAGTTATGCAAATGCAAAACCACATTCCTTCTTTTAAAACTGCTATGTTTTAGTTGCAATCATAAGATTCAAGAAGTGAGGATGGCATATAAATGTCAAAAACTTGACAGCATCATAGGGTGAAATCCAGTCCCAGCTGTGGTCAATAGCAGAGCTTCTCTGTCTTTCAGTAGGAACATGATTTCACTTACCATCTTCACAGAGCAACTGAGAACTGACTCCAGTTTGAGAGTGAAACTGTTGAGATTGCTTCTCTGTAGGAGCAGGCAGCAAATTTTCACTGCGTGCTACCAGCTCAGGAAGTTCTGAAGCAAAATGCACTAAACTGAAAGAGTGATGATAAGACAGACTTGTACTGCACATCCTATGATGTCACTGTTGTTGCATTTTGACAGTACTCGCTGTCTTGTGAAAAGGAAGCAACACAAGTGTCGCATTCCTTGCCATAAGACCAAGGTGGTGCAGCAGTGTTCTCCAAGAGGAAAGATCTTTTTCTGGGGACGCTTGCTGTTCAGCAGCTATCATCATCTACCCATTTCAAATATATGAAAACCAGTTGCATAAACGGTGAGGAAACCTACTTCCTCCTGCCTTGTTCAGGATAGGCACTGGAAGATGTCCCCCATGAACCCAGCAGAAATGTTCCCTGCCTAACCAGACTGCTTCTCTGAGTGGTGGCATGGGGGTTTCCTTCCCCACAACGTTCCATGCCTTTACTTACTGAATCAAGAGATTTTTAATTAGAAATTATTGTCTTTGTTAAAAGCCAGTAAGATAAGGAGAATCACCATTTAATGAAATATATTCCTCTTGTTCTGCCATCATTCTCATTACAAGAAGATTTTCGGTTTGGCAGTCACCTTTGAAAGTGAGCTGTGCAACGGGTGCTTGCCTTTGCCGCTGTGCCTTCTTTATTTTTAAAAACCAACACAAACAAAAAACCACAACAAAATAAGCAAAACACAACAAAAACCAAAAAATCGCACCAATCCCCCCCCCAAATAAAAACAAAACAATACCCCCCTTTTGAACTAATGCTAAACAGAAAAATTCTGAATAACATATTTTTAAAGTCATTGTTCAAAAGTGTCACCTATGGCAGTGCAGCAATTTAGTCAGATGTTTCACACTAAGTCTATCGAATTAAAGAGATCTTTCTTATTAATACAGAATATTCTATATTCTTAATATCAAGCTTCTATGAAATTTGTAATATAGCCAAGCAAATCAGATAAAAGTTAGACTTACTGTAAGAGCCAAATGTTGACATTCCTACACAATTTGAATTACCTGTTAGCTCACAAGTGGCTATGCTTACTATTTTTAGAAAATAACAAGAGACTTAGATTGCTCACTTTTAAAAGTATAGTGAGTTCCTCATCTCTCTGAGAATCTTGAGATCCATTAAGATGATGTACCTATGGCCAAGGTAGCTGGAAATCGAAAACAACTAGAGAGATAAAAAAGAAGAGCAGATTCAAACTGAGAGGAGAAGGAGGTACGATATCGTCTTTCTTCCGAAGCTATGAAGGTCAATTTTTATATTCAAATAATGTCTAATGTACTGGGGTATAAAGAGTTTGCATTTTTATTCTAATTTGTTTTTCTTGCAACTTCAGAATCACCAGCAAAGAAAATTACTTTAATTGCAATGCTTTGCATACAAATAGTGATTACAGCTTAGTGGATTGTTACGACACGACACCACATAACTTATTAGATCAAATTGAGTGACGCCCACACCATACCAATTTTTTCGATGTAGATAAATCAAGTTAAGCTCTCTCAGAAAACCTAAATATTTATGACCGAAAAATTATGGGTGTCAAATCCACTAGGCACCGGTTACATGGTCCTTGATTCAGAACTATGAAATAATCATAGGAAACCGCAGTCACAATGTAGGAAGGCATTCAGAGCCAACAGCAGCAAAATCAATTTTAATTAGTTCCCAAAGAATGAATATGTAGAGATGAAAAATCTTTCTCCAATATATTCAAACAGCTTATTTTTTACTTGGTTAGTTTTACAGAATTCATCAAAGGAATGCTGAGTGACTAAAAAGGTGCACATGAAAGCACTGAAACAGTGAATTTCATACAGAGATATTTCTACATTTCCTGAAATTTTCGATTTTTTTCTGAACATGTTCTCTTACAGAGTTAAATACAAATATCTGAAGGACAGAAGAAGTCTCCAACGTTGTACATTCAGAATGAAGTAGCTCAACATATCATTTATGGCCAAACTAAATCTACTTATGATGGATATATTTTGGATACTATTTTACAGGTATCATAGCAGAAATTAGCTGAGTCATCATTTGAATCCAAGCACCATTTTTCTACAGCTAAATCACAGTGTACGTTTTTTCCTGAGGAGCAGAACACAAATCTAGCTAGTGGCAGAGATTTTAAGTTTAAGATTTTTACTTTGTTGCCTGTAAACTTTAGATTTCTGGCATTTAATAAAAAAATTATATTCTGTGGTTACATGCCAGTGATGGCAGGATAATGGATTAGGTCAGGCACAGCCCATGTATTAGTGGGTGGGACAATGAGAGACAAGGAATCTCTTCCACCGCTTTTGCATTTTGTGTGTCCTGTAAAGCAGTTTCTTTAGTCTTAAATATTTTCTAGTTTGTAGGCTATGGATATTATATACAGTGCTTTTTTCATATACCTTTACCTTCATTTATTAGTAATTCCTGCCAGTAGTAAAAGACTCCAGGGGGTGAACACTTGAATAGTTTGAAGTGAGATGCAGCTCAGAAGCACTCGATATATTTTCTAACAGTCATACCTTTCTTGACAAGTTCTACTTCACTACACAGATGCTGCTTGGATGCTCATATGGTCCACTCATACTGCATGTCCGGCTCAAGGCAAGTGAGCCTGCCAAATGAATATATTAGTACCTGTACAACTGGTGGAAAACTCAGGTTTCCAATAGTGTTGTAGGATGCATGGTGTGTTTTAAGGAAAGGTGGACGAAAGTGTACGAAAATAGTGCCTTTTTTCATGGGTAATGGATTTTTTAAAAAATACAAGAACATTTTCTCACCATCTGGCATATAAAATAGTATTTCTTTCCTATAAAAACGTTGGTGTTGGAACTGTAACATCTAGTCAACCAAATCTCAGCCTTCAGCAGGCACTGAGTTAAATGAGTATTTCTGCAGTGTTTGTATGACATACTAACCCTAAATGCAGTACTGGTGATAAATACCTCATGGGTGCTCTAAGCAATGCTACTATAACAAAAGACAAATGAAACTATGGCATACTGAGGACAAGAATATATTTTATGATGAATAATTTTAAAAATATTACTTCATTGGTTTACGAATGCAGTTCAACTGACTTTTTCTTAATAGAAAAACTAAATGTGTAGGTTAATCAGGACTCCCAACGGTTCTCTGTACAGATGACATGGGAATCCTCCTCATCAAAGCTCACGGGTGTGCTATTCATATGCCCACAGAAGCCATACAGGTCAACTACAACTACAGCAGACCGAGAGCCCTTAAGTTAGCAGAGGGAGGTTTTAGCTATTTGCAGAAGACTAACAATAAGTAGAAAACAAAAATTAAAGGAAAGGAACCTAGTCATAGAAAAATACTCTGAAAGACATAGAGGTGGAGTACTGCTGAACTGATCTCTTGGCTTCCACAGTAGACTGGTACCTTTGAAAAAAAGGCATAAGTAGGACAAGAAATTGATGACGGGTTTCATTTGAGTTTCCTATTCTTTCACAGTTTGCTTTTGGCATTGTGTTGTTAAATTCATGATTAATAATACTTTTTTTTTTTTTTTTTTCCTT
>Ga0065711_1008115_pt1 | contig 13460 bp, 10 predicted proteins | sample Hoacrofraction12_FD_59098 | JGI IMG/M metagenome (GOLD analysis project Ga0065711, IMG submission 59098) | Hoatzin crop microbial communities from Cojedes, Venezuela - Epithelial fraction 12 v2 (version 2) | ecosystem: Host-associated > Birds > Digestive system > Esophagus > Crop | place...
GGGGGGGGGGGGGGGGGGGGGTGTATTGTAGGAGGATCAGTAAGCCTCACTCCACCCTGTTGCACCATGCAGATTTTAGCACAAACAGAAGCGTTTTCACAAGATTGTACCATTCATTTATTTTCAAAAATGAGTTTTGAGTATGGATACATCTTGATGTTGCATATCATATAACCAAATATATATGCAATACACATATACAAATGCAATCTCAAAATTACACAAGTCTCTCAGATAATCAGATACTCTCTGCTTGTTTATTCTTTATGTATTCTCCCCTCAAAAGTTCTCCAAAGTGAATACAGAACCATGTTTCTACCGACACACCTAAAAATCAAGCTTTCTGTTAGCACAGTTATAGCGCTGTTTCACAGACTTGTGTCTACTGCCAGCAAAATAAATATAGTTTTTCATATAGTAGTCTGTTACTTGGAAGAAGAAAGAACGCATTTTAAAACACATTCATGTACACAACAAATACAGCCATACCAAACGTCCATGTAACTGAAGTACTGCATGACAATTTGGCAACATTTCTAGAAGAGAATGTACAAGAAAGGATATATCTGTGCTTTATATATTTATTCCCCAATACACCATTCTACCATCCGCCAACTTGCTCTATGAACTTCCTAAAACAGAAGTCATACCACTGTATTTAATAATGGCTCATGATTTTTTCTTCTAAAATTTGTCAGTCATTTTTTCAAACTTTTGTTATTTTTTATTTTAACTTCACTACGGCAAGTGTAGTTATGCCATTTTCTTTGTTCAAGTTTGCTTTTTGATGCTTCTCACTTTATATGCTAGAAGACAGCAAACTTCTCCTTTTCCTTCATGCTATTTAAACTAAACTTGAAGGATGAAACCACACACTACGCAACACAGACCCTTGAAAATGTCATCCATAAAATATTGTTTATGGTCACATCGATGCAATCCAAATGAACAGATTGATTTAACTTGATTCTACAATGTATTTTAACACAGCTTGGCCTCCCATTCAGACAGCTACACAGCAACTTCATATCTTTTTGACTACTGCCAAGGATCATATTTTCCCGTTCATTCTGGCTCAGAGAAACTTGGTAGAAAAAAAACCCCAAGAAGTAGAGAGCTATTACAGTTTTGAAGAAATTTAGGAAGATATGAACATTTTCTATTGTGCCAAACTTCATCATTCAAATACCAAAAATAAATCCAACCTCCAAGTAAGGAGGTGTGTTAGGGGTGAATGCTTAGCCCCGGAAGTAACTTGCTAACTACTGAATCTCACTCACACACAAACACAAGATTAACTAATTAAATAACTCAGAATTACTTGACATTGTTTAATTCTTGCTTGGCAGGTTCGGTCATGAATGTAATTGTCTCTATAATTATAGCATTCTTCATAGCATTACAAATTTTGAACCAACTAGGTGTATCAGCTACTCAACATAAGAATGCCACAACAGAGGCAGTTAACAAACACTGACGGGGATTCAAACATAAAATAACACCAACGTGTTTGTCTTAGAAACTAACAACACCACCAGTAAAAACAATGACAAATTGTGAAGTGTCTGTTCATTATGGAAGTACAGATTCCATCTACTTCCAGAGAAAGCAAATTAAAGTATAATACAATAACCCCTTCTAAGCAAACATTTAACTCAAATTTGACATCAGATTTTGTAAATATTTATAAACCATATCCTATAACATATTTAAATATTTCAGATTTAACATCTCAATAATGAATTAGGTTTTCCAAAAGTAAGAACTAGACATTCAATACCATTTTAACAATTTGATTAAGCAAATGAGGTTTAGCGTGAAGAAGAGCAGACCTATACTAGAAGGCTTTGTATGGTCTGAAATAGTTAAAGTTAACTTTTTCTATCCATTCTCATAATGGTTATAAAATTTCTTCCAGCTTTGTGCATCATTGCCTGTAAAATCCTGTGAAATAATCTTTTCATGCTGATCCTTATCATTCGCACTTACCTTCTGCAAAAAGGATGAATCTCAATATTGAGATTTAATTTAAGAGAACTCTTAGAGTCTCACCTTAACAAAAAAAAGAACTCGTTCCCTTATCAATTGCTGCTTTCACCTACTGGATGTCTTTTCAGAATTTGTATCTATTTTCAAAGAAAATATAGTAATGTTAAATTCAATATAAAAGGTCAAAATGTCCCTATTCATTGACAGAAAACTCTTCTGGAACCAGTAGGTAACAAGATCAAAGTGCACATCAAATGCAGCTGGAAGGCTGCATCAGGTTAGTTAATGGTCATCTGTGACAACTGTCTGACTTTGGCAGATTGCTCAAGACTTCTAGCACAGCTTTTAAAAGGCAACATGACATGGGGGGTTGTTAAATCACAAACATGATCGCTTTCTGTAAGGGACTGTATTACAACAGTGCAATACTCTAAATGATCATGATGTTACTTCTCAAATTTAATGCCTAGTGCTAAACTCCAGCTTTAATTCAGATGGTGCAAGATTTGTTAGCTCTGCCAATCTCAACTTTGCAGATATTTCTGTTTCAAGTGTCTGGCAGCCTTTTATAAAGGTTATGACACCTCTCAGACTCATCAGGCAAACCACCTGCCAGTATTTCTGCAATCAATATGCAGGTTGCCTAAAAAGGCCTGTGTAGTTAAGAAGTGAGCAGAGCTGGAAGCATATCAGTGCTCAGTTGTTCCCATGGCCACTCTTTTAAGAATGGTATAACAACAGCTACTAAGTCTGTTATACCAGACATGATAAAATGAATTATCCATTTAGCAGGTGTTATTGGGACAATATGCATTTAAGACAATCTGTAATAATATGATTTTCTACAAGAATGACTAATGATTTGCTGGAAAAATCCAGCACGATCTCTTCAGGGAGCTCTGGGAAGAGTTATTTTTAGTCTATCAATGCACCAATGTCTGATTAAACTTGTAAAACTGTTGTGACTAATTCATGCCTCAAATCATATTCTACACAAGAGTGCCACAACACAACTTTCAAACAACTTTGATTTGGGATAGGAAAGGGAGTAAGAGAATAATTGAAAAGGTAAGGTACCTGATCTTCTTTTTCACTGAGTATAAAGCATAGGTGGCTAGATTCATTTTCTTTTGTCCTAGAGAATCTCATTAAATCTGGGGAGCTGAGCTCTGGGAAGTTGGAAAGATTTCATTGAAAAGGTTAAGAGCAATTGGATATGATAGGATTTACACCTCCTTGGAAATGCTTATTGAAAACCTATTACATCTGTGTAAGGTTGTCTATCCAGGCTGAACTGGGAGCTTCTTTTATGATTGTCCTTAATCTTTCAAAGGCAAGCTGAGTGACTATGATTTAAAGAGACACAGGACTAGTATGAACCCTTCATTTCTTTCTCACTAGATGAAGAGATACATAAATGGACCACAGTGTCAGTTATAACAGTGTATATTGCTATATTCCCTGAAATTTTCAAATAATTATAATTTAATGAGAGTATTTTTGTGAGGGATTTTTTTCCCTTTTAGTAACTTGATGGTTGCTGAGGGATTTTTTCAATCTACCAGTCTGAATTTACCTCTCTCTTAAATAGAAATACTCTTTCACGTTCAGAGACTGATGACCGAGTTCACACACAGCCACTGTGAGTTTTGCAGGCCTAGCCACTGCCTTCTATTCAGAAACTATTTAGGTGAAGCAGTAGAAGTAATCATCAAAAGTGCAGGCACAAGGCAAGTCTCAAACAGCAGCTGAACAACCAGGTTTAAGGCAGTTTCCCTAGTGGAAGACACAGCAAAGGCAGGGCCCCAGCATTAGCTGGGGATGCTGCATGTCTGTAGGCAAAGCAGAAAAATGCAGCAGAAAACAGAAGAAAGAACAGAGCAGCCTAAACACAGAGGGAGAAGTCTGAGCAACAGGACTAGAGAAAGGAAAAAAAAAAGAGCTAGAGCATGAAGCTCAGAGTAAAGCACTGGTATCTGAAGGCTTGGATACTACCATTTTTGTGTTTTTCTCCTTTGTATTTATATGCTTTATTTTGTGAAAGTGGCAAGGATTTCAATGAAAACCTTTGAGCTCTGGGAAGTTGGAAAGATTTCATTGAAAAGGTTAAGAGCAATTGGATATGATAGGATTTGAGTTTTTAAGCCCACAAATTCTAGCTATAATTTTTACCACTGTCATCATAACTATTTGGGTTTTTTACATTTTACACAAAAGTATAATTTCTGGAATTTTTAAGGGCTTTTTCATAGATTGATATTTTTGTAAGGAATTTGCTTTAATATTTTATTATCACATATTCACACCAACAAACAGATTCTACTGTAGTTCTACCATGCTTTTGGCATTTCTTCATATTTTTAAAGCAAATTTTAGTATAAACTACAGAGTTTTGCTTGTATTGTGCAAGTGGCAGGTTCAGGGCTCCAAGGCTTTGACAACTACATAAAAGATACCTGTCTAAATAAAGTGGAAGAAAGCTAGTAGGGTAGAAGTGTGAATTGCAGAGTCATTTCAGATGACAGACCTTTGTCTTGTAAAGTTCCCTCCACATATCACTACAGTCTCAGCTTCTATCATAACATTTCTTTTTTTTTTTTTTTAAATTCAGTTATTTTCTCTGTTGTTTCACATCTGCCCAGTGAAGAACAGTAAAGGTCTGAAATATGATATTATCTTCTGTCAGAGTACAGTGAGGGCTGCCTTTACTAAAGTAAATGATTACAGGCCTTTCAGCTCACTTATGCCACATACTATGGTATAAGTGTAGTATTATCCTAAAATAGCTATAACATTCAAGCAGTGTATTAATATTTCTGGATAGCATTACTGATGCTATGCCTGCCTCTTCAGAGCTACCTTGAGGATATCTGTCCAGTGACAGTCACCCTAACTGCATGTAAATTATTAACAGTTAAGCATGTTATAACACCATATTTCATTTAAGTAGGCATGTATTGTGAAATTTGCACTAGAATTAATTCCGTTCACCTTTGCTTCCTGTCACTAGACACTGATCACATTTGTCATGCCGTTGCTATTCCCACACCAGCTCACAGCAGTGTTACGCTGACTCCAGGTCGTGCCAGTAAACTCCTGAAAGCCTCATGCAGTACCATCGGGGGGAAATTAAAATAAAGGTTAATGTCTTTTTTTATAGTTGACTAGTTCTTTAAAAAGACCAAAGGGAAGGTAGCCTCTGAAGCCTGAAGTATTTATTAGTCTGAGTATCATCAGGGAGTACCAAATACACCTGTCAAAGCTGAGTTTATCAGCTTGCGAGGATGAATTACAAGTGCTTGTTATAGGAGCAGCAAAATCAGCAATACTGCTGTCAAGTTAGCATTGATGAAACAAAGATGGTAGCAGAAAACTACACACAGGAATGAGCTAAACATAAAATTGAACTGTAGTATAATTTCCAAGATCAGGACTAACCTTTACAGGATTTTTTTTTCTCTAAAAATGCACTACAGAGGAAGGAAAACACACATTTAGTATACTCTGTGCAGTTGTCTGTGCACTTGCGCATGTGTGCTACTATAGGGGGAAAAAATTTGAGTTTTCTATCATATATATCACAGAGGTTCTTTATAGAACACAATGAATGAATTTACCTCTGTGAAAATTTTTCATTGATAACTAAACAAATTTAGCAACAATATAGTAGCAGAGCAGGAAAATATAATTTATACAGTATTTGCCATTATTTGCCACAGTAATTACCATTCTTCATGTGGAAGGATTATTTTGTTTGCTGGTCATGAATTCATTTTGCATCACATGGTTGATCTTTGGCTTTTCCAAAACTAGTTAAATAAAGTGACAATTAGATCACAGGTTACAGTGACTGCGTTGTTTGGGTTTGTTTTTTTCAGATTGGGAGGGTGCACTCTAATTTTACTCGATAACTAAACTGACAGTGAGTTGAGCCAGTAACTACACCCTGATGTCAGGGTACTATTTCCTTATGTCCCAAGAACCTTTTAGTCTAAACAGGCTACTATATTGAACAAGTAGTGATCAGGAGATGAAAGAGTTACCAATAAGAAAATAAGAACAGATGATTAAAATAATTCACCAAAGTTTAATGAGCTAGAGCAACACAGTGAATTTAAGTCTCCTGAGTAGGTCCACAACCAAACTGTCATGAAAATCAATAGACATTTTGACCACTGCTGTAAAATGACATTGGCTAGATTTGAGCCAGTAGTCGCTAAGAGTGAAGGGCGCCCTACTGTATTATCACTGTTCTGCAAACTGCATCAATAGACGCCCCAAATGATTAGCATAAATCCTGCCAATATCAGATTGCTGCATTATTAAAATATATTACTAAAAAAAAGAAGAAAAAAAGGAGTCTTGTGCAATAACTTTACTGAGTTGTGTGTATGTATATATATACATTCTACTGGTTATTGCATAAAGTTTATTGATTTGTTTGTGCTTCGGATATTTGCTTCTGTAATAAACTGGTGTTTTATGAATTGACCTGATGTATGCAAGGAATATTGGTTGGTGTATAGATCAATACCTGGAGAAATATATACACTGTGGAGATATAAGCTATACTATTTTGAAATTTAATTGATTGGATTAGAGCATATACATATTTGGGCAATAATTTCCTTTGTAAGCTGTATTTCTAAAAACAGATAAACAGTTACTAAACTTGTGTTGCTGATGATCTGTAAAAGTCTTTGATATATATGGCACTGTGAATTCTGTTTACTGGAAACCACAAATATAACTACATAGTAACTATGTAGGTGGGTTGACTGTTTATCTGACAAATTATACCTACAGAAGCCCGTATCTGTTTTTCTTTATATCATTCCACTCAGATACAGAGCAGGTTATGTGAGATCTATACAGTAAGTACCCCTTAAATATATTTTCTAAAATTGTTTACAACACCTATTATTCAATTTACGTACTTGTCAAGACCTTGAGTACACCAGCAGACCCTAACTGCCCTGACTAGCCACATCTGGGACATCCACCCACGCATAATTTGCCCACTCGCCCAAGAGCTGCATTTAAGTTCAGGCTCTTTCCGTTCCCTGAACTATGTTGTAGGTATGTTGTGCTTTGTCTTACTGAACTTGCCTTATTGTCTGGCAAGTGTGGATGTGCCTAGTGCTTTCTGACTGAACCTGACTGCTGTCACCAGACCTGTTCTCATCTTCCTCAGTTATGGTGGGACTGCACCTCTTGTGTTCATCCTTCTGCTGTCTTACTGTTATCAGTTCCTGGGCTGCCTTCTCTTCCTGAGCAGTCCACTCTTGCTACTTCTGATACTTTTCCATGCCAGGATTGAACCAGGATCTTTCTAGAGTAGCAATGTTGTAAAAAATAAGGTATGCCCACAAAGTCCTTGTATTTGCAAGCTTAAGTTTGTTCTGACTCTTCAAATCTTGAAGCTTTGTAAGACATAAAAAAGGTTTCTTCTCCATGTAGCTTTTAACTCTACTTCATTACAGGCTGTTTTGCACTGTAAGTATTAAACTGAAGTGTAGTGAAGTAACCTGCAAGTGCTGTTTGATATACTTCTTTCGTATTATTTGGTGGGAACACCTCTGGTCTGAATTACATTTAAAACAATAGCAGTATTCGCTCTGTCTTAGGATGGCTGCTTTCCTTTTAAGGGAAAATGGAAGACTTTAACGGAACCTGTAACTAAGCCTAATGTACAAATTGTACTATTGAGGGAATATATTACAGTAGAGAGAAATAAACATGGTTGTGGCTCCCTTGATTTTGATATTACTAAATTACACTTTCCAAATGAGTATCGAAGTGCAGCTAACTCGCTCTGAGGCGTATGTACTGACTGAAACACGAGCTGTGAAGTTGATCAGCAGTTGAGTGCCTCAGACAAGAAACAGGCCAAGCTTTTTTTTGGAAAGCAAAAGCAGTACCAAATCTGTCAATGCATGGGGTGTGCCTGTCATTCTTGGTTTCTTCTTGAATGATGAATAGAGGTGCACTGACAGTAGTGCAGTACCCCAGACCAAAGTTATCTTGCTAATGGGTCAGTGGCAGAAAGATGAGGTGTGAAGCTGGATTTGAAATAAAAATACTGGAGGTTAAAAACAAGGTAGAGATAACAGTTTCTTAGCTAACAACACTTCAGAGTCATAGGGGTCAGTCTGTCATCTATGGGAACTAGCAAGATATGGATAAATCTTGGCTGTACTTCTTTCTTCCTTTTGTTAAACTTTGTCTGGTGACTGTTTCTGCCTGTTTCTAGTTTGTGTATTGTCTAGGGCAAGGACCTAGGGCAAACAAGGGTAATCCAGCCACCTATCATCTTACAAGCTTGTTCGGCATCCATCACACTGTAAATACAAGATATGTAAAACAGTTCTAACTTTCAAATCTCAGTTCTTGGCTAGTTTTCTATGTGGATGCTACCTATTTGACTTCACTTGTGCAATTCAACAAGGCTCAGATTTCAAGTTGTATGTCTAGCCTAAGATTTCTGTTTTATAAAAAACAACTTTTAATAAGGCTAGCTCTTGTGAAGATCTAAAGAGGGGGAAAAAAGCAGTAACACCATCAACAACATCATCCTGCCCCGTTCTTGTAGGGTCTCACTGGGTGATGCCACCTGGTACACTCACGTTATTTGCCCCATTAATGCTATTAAGGAGATTAATTTGTGCAATCTTCCTCCTATACTACAGACATTAGTGATCCTGTATTGTTTTTTTGCTGCTTAGGAGAGGGCAATCTGAGGCAGTGAAGGAAAAGACAGAAATACTTGCCAATCATAAATGTTAAAGTTAATATAGAATAGTTGGACAATTTAAGTATTAGAGGCAGATACAGGCCTGATTTGAAAGGAAAAAGAGCTGTGTGACCAGGTAGTGGAGAGGCTGTGAAGTTCCATGACTGCATGAAAACTACTTGTACAGCCATATGCAAGCATGAAGATGGGCGTGCATGCCATATAGTGCTACTGGCAGGAAGGGTCTGAATCTTTATTTGTCTTCTCTCCTATGACAAATTTCATGCCCCTATAAAGCCATTTTTACTCCTTTATTCCCACTCGTATCAACTTAGCTTAGTGCCTTCACTATTCTGGTTGGATGCTCCTAGGTCAGTTGCTCTCAACTGATCTGAAGACTTCAGTAAGACTGTACTACCTCCTGTGTGGTAGCTTTGGCTGAATTTTAATTATTCTAACTGAAGGGGAATATTCTTTATCCACAAATGTATGCATTTTAAGGCAAATTCATGTCTTTGGCAAATTACTGCAGTTAATGGAAGGAATATCAGCCTAGGAGCAGTGTGTGTTGAGGGAAGAATAGTAGGATGAAGGAAATGGACAGTGAGACGGCAGAGTACAGCTGCCATTCTTCGGCTAATTACCTACTCTACTCTTTCCTATTACAGTAGAACTTCTTGTTTACTTTTGGCTTTTTGGTTTGTCTAACTGCTAGAGTATTAGATAAACTGTTTGTACTGTGATGCATAGTAAGTGTCTATATGCAATCTTAACAAAGTTATCAGCACCCAGAAACACTTTCTAATGTATTATGCTATGACAAGATATTCTGCAATCGCCTGTAGCTTTATTACAGAGTGGAGTTATTTCACCCTCTGTAATCACGCTTATGGGTGAAATGTCTCAGAGTAGAAACCCTTCTTTTAAGCCTTACGAACAACCACACTAGACTCTTCTCACTAGATACTTGGACCATTATGCAATTTTTTCTCCTAGAGTTTTCCTGCTACACAGTTCTGATTAGAAATAAGGACTTGCCTTGGCCCACTGCATTAGCAAGAGTTTTTCTAGTAATATCTGATGGCTAGTTATGTCTTGGTCCCTTCAGTCTTCACTAAAGTCCTGCTAAGGAAGAGTTAAACATTGCACAAAAAAAGCAGGAAACCAGCTGCTGAAATGTATCCTTCAGATTACTTCAGAGCTGGTTCAGTATCTAACTGCTGTTTCCGCTGCACATGCTCCACAATAGCAACATCAAGTGGACAGAGACAGGCTGCCAGCACCGTACCTGCCCAAGGCCAGAGGGAGCACTTATTTTTACCGGCAACTTGAAGTGGTAAGCTGAGAAACCATGCATTCATTATGCTATAATTTTTGTTCAAGCACACTATGTTCGGTCAGGCCTAAGCTTCTAAAAACTGCAAAACTAATTCATTAGTTCAATGCAGAACTTTCATGAAAGTAAGTTCAGTTTTCTATACAGTGCACATTCTCTCAGTAGAAGTATAGTCACAAAGACAATAATAATTGACAACAGGATTTCTTAAGTCCTGTATAGTGCTTATGCTTAACTTCTTGATTACGGACAGTAAAAATAACTGTAAACCAGAATATTTTTACAACACAAATGCATCCACCCCAACATACAGAAAAATTTTCTGTTGAAATGTTGAAGCTTTTTAATGTTTACTTTATTTTGTATCGGGACAATTACCTGGACAATGTTTTCAATAAATTTAAATTATTGATGAAATAACTAATGAAGTAGATAGTACAAGACTTTCAAAATTCTAATTTTTGAGAAGTTCTGAAACATTTTTGCTACTAACTTTATAACTTTATAACTGAAGTCAAAATACCAGGAGAGGCAGTTATGAAACACAGTTTAGCAGATTTTCAAGCTAAACATGGATCTACTTTAATGTCCTTTCTGCCTGGTCAGCTCCTCATGGTTGGGAGCTATTAGGCATGGTTGGATTTCTGTTCTTGTACCTAAAGAAAATGCCTTGAGAAGCAGTTTGAGTTAGTGGAAGGAGGTGTCTTTACTCTCTGTAGCAACCTGATTAAATGACTTCAGTTATCAAACTGTCTTTTTTAAACTTTAAATATTACAGTCTTAAATACAATAAGTTCAAAGCTACTAATTAAGAAATTATCATGTGAAAGAAAATCTTGTTCAGTGCCTACTGCTAAGTAATTCTGGTCTGAATACTATGGGTGCACATTAAAACATATCAATTATGTTCAGAAATTATCGACATAGCAGCAGTAGCTAGACACAACTTTCAGACATTCACTTTCACTTGGATATATTAAATGAATGCAGAAATACCATTAGTGGCATTACACTGAAAATAAAATTAAGCAGGGGCAAAGTGTTTGAACACCACCACCGGATGGTCAGCTGCAAGTGAAAAATATTAGTTACTGAACAAAAAAATCTGTCACTATTGTCCTAGAAGACTCTAAAAGGCAGCAGCTACTCTTCATGATACTGACACAGGTTACACTTACGCAGCAAGTCCATGTTGTTTGCTGCAATTATTGTAAAACTTTTGACTGGGTCATGAAACCAGACAATATGTCAATTAGTGCTCTGCATGCAATTCAAATGGATTAAGCCCTAAGGTTGAATGCTGAAGGGATTTAAGGGATTCATTATGGCATTAAAGGACTGCAAAGTATAGAAACCAAATAGCAATTTTGGTGTATGAGGTGTCTCACCACACTAAGTTACCTCAAGGTCCTACAGTAAACTGCACACAAACTTAAGCGTAATAAAAATGGCAAACATGCAAACCGCAAAAATGCAAGTATATATGTACAGGTGTGTCTGTATACATATATTTTTATACACCATACGATTTCAGCAGAAAAAATATAAATTTCCTTTTTAATTCCGCCAATAGATACTAATTCTGCTTCTTCTGACAGGGGTTAATGCACAGAGTACACAAGCACTGACAAACTAAGACAATACTGAAGCCCTAAACAAGATCATCCAAGCATTTATGTAAGCAGATCATCTTTTCTCATGGTTAAAGCTGCTTGCTTAGCTCAGAATATTTGGCTGCTACTGGCACCTGAGACTTACTTCTCTGTGATTCTAGAAAAGGCATGTCAAGCTCCTTCTCCCTTCAGGAAACTCATGAAGATGTCAGATGAGTACTTCCAAGTGAAATCTAGAGCTTCTGCTCTTTCTCTCCAGTTTCTCAAATGCTTTTGACAGGGCTGCTTTATAACCACTGCTGAAAAAATGGTCTGGCCATGGATGCAGCCTCTACCATGATTCCAAGCTGTTGCACAGCAGGTCAAGAAACACTTTATGGACATATCTTAGCATCTGTATCGCTGCCACTATAAAGATCTTGAGCACTTTATACACTAATATTAAGCTTCAACAAGGCCAAGTGCAGGGTCCTGCACCTGGAGAGGAACAACACAATGCACCAGTACAGGCTGGGGCTGCCCTGCTGGAGAGAGCTCTGCAGAGAGGGACCTGGGAGTGCTGGTGGATGACAGGTTCACCACGAGCCAGCAGTGTGCCCATGCTGCCAAGACAGCCAGTGGGATCCTGGGGTGCATTAAGAAGAGTGCAGCCAGCAGGTCGAGGGAGGTTCTCCTTCCCCTCTACTCTGCTCTAGTGAGGCCCCATCTGGAGTACTGTGTCCACTTCCGTGCTCCCCAGTTCAAGAAAGATGAGGAACTACTGGAGAGAGTTCAGAGGAGGGCTCCAAAGATGATTAGGGGACTGGAGCATCTCTGCTATGAGGAATGGCTGAGGGATGTGGGCTTGCTTAGCCTAGCAAAGAGAAGACTGAGATATGCTTATAAGTGTCTTAAGGGTGGGTGTCAAGAGGATGGGGCCAGACTCTTTTTTCAGTGGTGCCCAGCAACTGGACAAGGGGCAACAGGCACAAACTGAAGCATAGGAAGTTCCGTCTGAATATGAGGAAGCATTTCTTTGAGAGTGACAGAGCCCTGGAACAGGCTGCCCAGAGGGGCTGTGGATTCTCCTTCTCTGGAGATATTCAAAACACATCTGGACACAGTCCTGCGAACCTGCTCTAGGTGACCCTGCTTCAGCAGGAGGCTTGGATTAGAGGAGCCACAGAGGTCCCTTCCAACCCCTACCCATTCTGTCATTCACAGCCCCAGTGTGGAATATGCATATATGGTCAGATCCTTTTCTGGCTGATGCCCTGAAGATAATTTTCTTTAACCAAGCTGCACAGTGAGGCATTGACAAAGTCAGCCATAGAAGCAAGCAGTACTGACTGTGAGGCATGTGTGCCAGTTCCTAGATACTTTCTGTAGCAATTGGCAGGTACTACATTCTCACTCCAGCTAATCGGAAGTTGAGTAGAAAATGATGTTTAGTGCTGCTGCATGCAACTTAATAAAGAATGGGTGGAGCAAGTTACATACAAATTGCTAACGATATTTATTTGCTGTAGCATAGCAGGTAAGATCTACAGGCACTGAGATTTCCTTTAAAGAAAGAGAAGTTTGGACACTATAACATTGTAAACTGGAAATACATTATTGGGGTTTTTTTTGCAAGAAATGGAGCATGAATGAACATTGCTGCTTAAGTACCTGCACATATGCTGCCCCAATTGCATCAGTGTCGCCTTTGTTGGCGTGGCGACCTGGTTCAGGGACGGCTCGGCGACCCACCCCTCGGCCGCTCGGGTCATCAGCACGCAGACACCAATGTGGTGGACGGCAAATGGCG
>Ga0065711_1045474_pt1 | contig 13460 bp, 8 predicted proteins | sample Hoacrofraction12_FD_59098 | JGI IMG/M metagenome (GOLD analysis project Ga0065711, IMG submission 59098) | Hoatzin crop microbial communities from Cojedes, Venezuela - Epithelial fraction 12 v2 (version 2) | ecosystem: Host-associated > Birds > Digestive system > Esophagus > Crop | place...
TTTTTTTTTCTCTCTCTCTTTTTTTTTTTTTTTTCTCCCCCTCCTTAAAAGTACTCTGAAAAGGAATGATTTGTTTTCTAGTATGAGTCTGTCCGAAGAGACCTGATGGGTTTTGGTAGTTTGCAGGCACAGAATAAAATGGGAATTTACTGAGAGGCAATAAAGGTACTAAATTATTTTTCTCGGTGGAGTGGTAAAATGCCAAATAATGCTAATGTGCTTTCATCTGCAGTCAGCTTTCAGGTTCTGTACTTGCTGGATCAGCTTGTGTAAAGATGGCAGGACGTTTGACCAAATCTGCAAATTTAGATATGCAATTTATCAAAAAAGCATGTACAAACGCCACAGGTCTTTTTTGTCTGTAGACTAGAGTATTTTTAATTTGTTAGTATTTTGTATTACTCCCACTTATACATATACCTGAGTAAAAATCTGTATTCCATTGCTTGCTACCTTTACATAGCCGTGTGATTTTTGGACTCCACAGAAGGCAAAAAGTGTTACTAGATTGTGTTAGTGGTGTAAGGTCACCTAGAAACACGGTAGTGTTGCAAGATACAGTTAATGCTGGTGATTATGTACTAGCTGCTTTCTCATCCCTTCTATTAATGAATTCCTGTCCAGTGATAGTGTTAAGTGTATGGCTCTCAATGAGAGCTTCAAGTGGTTCTTGTAGCTGTGGTGAGTCTTTAAAATAAGTAAGCTGGAAACCATAATATAAAAGACCCTGTGAGAAGGGGTCTTGGACTAAGCCTGTAAGAAAAAAAGCTATGAATACCTGATGCCTATCAAGGACTTAGGAAAACTGTTTTATTGCTGTTTCTTGGCTTTCTAGAGATATCTCTGTGGAGTCTGTACCAAGATGTTATGAAAGTTTTGTAAGCCTAGATCCAGACTCATGAAATGTTAGTAATTTTTTACTGCATGTTGTCTTGGTGGAAGTCCCTTGGGTACAGATGGACAGGAGAGCAGAACACTCTTTTCCAGCAGCTGAAATGACACAGGAAACTGAGTTATTAGGAGCAGGCAGGTATGTAACATATTTTGAAAAATCAATATACTGATTTATCTTTCTGTGCTCTCCTCAACACATTGAAAGTATGCAAGATCAGCATCGCCAACTTCAGATTGTATTACGCTTTGAAGCATGAACACAAATTAATAAACAAATTTGGCCTCTGATTTTTCCACTCTAGTTTTACTTTGTGTTAGACATGAAATTTGCACCATCTATTTATCAGACTTACCAGGATTTGAAGTAAATAAAAGCAAAATATATTCCTCAGAAAGATGCCTCCTAACCCAGAGACAGCTGCTTGACTCTTGACATGTCAAAGCAGAGTGCACCTACTTTGCTGCTCAGGTTTTTTAGCATATTTCATTTCCATGTTTGAGTGACTACCTAACATACCTCAAATTTAATAAATATGCAAAGAAACTGAAGTGTTTGAAAACTAGCAGTTAGGCTTTCCCCTTGTATTTTCAAGCCCCAATTCAGCCTGATCACTGTGGCAATCATATTATGCCAGATACTTTGTTGGAAATTTGTGTTGGTTGCTCCAGACGGACCGAACAATGTGAATGTTTTATGTAGGTCTTTGCCAGTGATTAATTAGTAATGTTAGTACTGAATTATTTTTCAGTTACAGTTTTTGTGCCTTTGTATAATCTCTTTCTCGCTAGGTTAGTGAGAACTGATAAAATTCTAAATGTTTATGTATGCTCACACACTAAAACAGGTGCCTTTTAGCAGGCAAAAATTGGAGCTGACTTCGATTTGATTTTACTGACAGGTAAGGTATTTTAAGGTGAGATACAAGGAGTTAGTTTTAAGTGCAGTAAGATCATAAAATATAACTAATTACCACAGATCTTGCTTTTCTCTCTGCCTGGAAGAGGGGGAGGTATCTTCAGAATTTAACATTTCCAGAAAATGTACATCTTGCTGAGATTTTGGGAAGGAGTAATTACTAGGAGTAGAAACAACCAGAGCTTGTAGTTGCTTCTGTTTCCCAGAATCTAGCTACTAGAAAGCTCAGAAATCTGATAAAAATTATGAAACAAACTAATGAGGTTCTATTGGTGGTACTAGGTAAGACTTTATTCCATGGCATACAGACATAGCTTTATTTTGATAGTGTTTTATAACCCTTCTGCTCTGTTCTGCTTTCTGACACTTCTTAATCTGTGAATATATTTAATTCGTAAAGCTTTCAAGAGTATTTTTTGGAAAAATCTACTGCGAATACTTTTGACGTGATAAACGTTCACTGTATTATCAAGAGACTATATTTTTTATGCTTTTGGGTGTAATTATTTTAACAGGGTGCCTATTGTGGTTTTTCTTTCCTTTCTGCTCTGTTTATTTTGGCATCTTTTTATACCTTGAAATGAAGACGTTATTGCTACTTAAATGCACAAAGATTTTTTAAGCTTGAAGTTGGAAAGTGTACAAAAATGGTCTCTCCATGACTTTCGAGTCTTCTATCAACAGATCCTTAGTCAGCTGCAGAGTTTTCCACACTCTACATTTTTTTCAGATCTGTAGAGCCCAATTCCCAACTATGCTCCCTCTGCTAGGCTGAGTGCCCCAAACTTCCCTGCTCTGTACATGGCAATGTTTTGCTCAACATAATTGCAGCTGGCGTGCTGCTAATAGATCTGGGGGCTGTTAGCCACAGGCACTCAAATATAGCCCTGCGTCTGAAGTATATAAGAAAACAAGCCTGTCAGTCCCAATGAGGTTTGGATAACCACACAATTGTGTTTAATTTGCTTCCCATTAACACATAGACTGGATTCACCCAGCCGTAGATCAGGGTGCAGGAGAAGCCATGAAAAGGGATGAAGCTCCCTGGCGTTCGGAAGCATCTCAGTGTTGTGGAGTGAAGTCATGGCTCTGGGGCCCTCTTTACTGACTAAGCAGGCACTACAGTCACCACACTGCATGTTGATGTGGTTTTGCAGCAGATTAGAGTTGCTAAATGGGGAGCTGGAAAATATAGCAAGAGGAAGACCTGGTGTGTTTGTGTTATCAAGGCACTTAGCAACTCTGAAGTAAGCTATTTGCATTTAATTATTCCTTTGTTTTGTACCAAAATGTGCCCTTGAATAGTATCTTCAAAGGTACAATAATGCTCCGTCCCTTATTCCTTATCTTTCTTTCCATTTTTTCAATTAAAAAGAGATAATTTGGAAAATAAATACTATAAAAGTAGCAGGCTAATGATCTATTATGTATATGAAAAGCAGCAACAGTATAAAAAAGATACAGGAAAATATCTTCAATGGATCTTTATTAGTAGATCAAGAGGAAAACCAGGAAATGATAACCCGTATACACAAACCAGCTTCATCTTGCAACAGAAGCTGAGTTAGCTTATTTCGAAAGCATCACATTTGAAGATGAAAGTCTTATGTTTCAGGTAGTTCTGTTGTTGTATGTCCACTGGGATGAAGAAAAGGTGTTTTGAATGAGTTAGGATAAAATCATATCAGAGTCACTTGCACAGCTGAGGATGCTGACTTGGAAGAGAGAGAGAGGAGGGAGAGCAAGGAAGTGCCTGAAAGTGACAGGCTGCATTAGGGCCTTGTGTAAACTGTATTTTAAAAGGATGGAGAAGGTGAGGGGTATGGAGCTGGTGATGAAAGGCTGGAGGAAGAACAGATGAATTAGTTTAAAAAGTTCAAACCCTTGTGCGTGATGATATAAACCAACCTGTAGAACAGAAGTATGCATGCTCTTTCTGTATGTTGAGGTTACTGGATAACTGTGTGCTATTGAACTTGAGTTTTCTCTGAAGCATCAGACACAGAACTAATCCACTAATATAATTCCCTATGACAAGTGATAAAGCATGTATGCATTAAAAAAGTTATGAAAATAGACTGTATTTTGTATGATGTGAACATATGGTAATCTTAAAATGGTCTTACTGAATAAGCCTGCCCTGTAAATTAGTGATTACATCGTGTCTTGATTGACTATAAATAGAGCAATAAATGAAGTTGTTGTTGAGTAAATGAAGCTCCTTATTGAAGTCATCAAAGTCCAACAGCTGCAGAAACTCTTTATGTTATGACACAAATCTTGCATGTCATTGCTGAGGCTGGAAATCGCTACAGAAGAGAAGAATCTTTCTGTTTAGGCGGGTCATTTAATCAAGGAAGATCACACAGTGAATACTTCCATACTTCATGACAAGAACATGTGCTAGTGGGTTAATTATTGTAATATCACAGACACCCAGACAAAGAAGCTAGCAGTTCAAAGAATATGTAAAAAAAACCTAATACAAAAATATTATCTCTGGAAAGCCTCTTTCTTCATTATGAGATTTGACAGGCTTTGACATCAGAATATCAGCTATGGAGCATAAAGTTTATAGTACTGGAAAAACTTGACTGGTGTCAACAAGGTGTCAGCAGACAAATCCCCATGAAGCGTCATGTTCTGAAAAGGAGAGCTTGTCTTTGGATGAATAGCTTGGGGGTGTTCTGGTTCTCCTTTCATACTCATTGGTGTACCAAGTTTTCTTTGTTCCTTCTGTGCTTGTGTGCAGACAGGTTCCAGTGAAATAAGAATTAAGCAGAACTCCTTTTGACTAGCAGCAGCATAACTAAGTCTCATAATTAGCAATATTTTGGATAATTAGCTTTGACCAAGATAGAGAATTCTGTGATTGCATTTGGAAGAGCGCTAGCTAGTAGAATCCTTTTAAATCAAACTCTGGGTGCGTAAATACTTTGTAATCCTTTGGGAAATAATCATGAGAAGGTTTTAAAGGGGATTTTATGAACATACTTCAGTTAAGAAATGATTCAGAAATTGTTCTTGCCTGTCTGAGTGGTATATCCTCTTGTTGTCTGTCATCAAATAATTTGGGTTTGATTGCAGAAACACTTGTTGGAATCATAATTCAGTTAGTGGACTACTTATGTTCTTAGAGTTAAGGCTGATCATAAATAATTGCAGGATCAGGACTAGCATTATGCATTCTTTACAACAGAACCATATTGTTGTTTGTCTATCTACAGTTTTTCACAGCAAGGCTCTAATAGTTATTTTCTGTGTTTGCACTGGAATGCATATAAGACTCGGTATTCTATGTATTTCTGTATTATGCATATTACTATATATAAAATAATAAAAATGCTTCTTGTCCATTTATATGTTAAGAATGATAGGAACACTTTTCTCTCCCTGATATATTTATTTTCTCCCAGCACTTGTGATGTAGGAGCATGCTTATATGACAGACAAGGAGCTGAGGGAATGAAACACTGAAGCTCAGATTCTCATTGTCTTTTAAATATCTATCTTCCACTAATTTTGATTACTTAACTAATTTTATGTATCTGGATACAGGAAGACTGTGACTGAAGCAGGAGTTGTACCATGATCTCCTGAGTCCAAAAGGCACACTTTAGTATTTGGATGGCTATTCCTCCAAACAGCTGCAACAATCTTATTTCTGCAACACTTATTTAAAGTGTTCATTTCCTGAATAAAATAACCTGTTCCATTGAAGGCTGTCATTTCCAAACTTGCACATATATGAATGCAGAATTTTAGAAATCTCAAAGGATAACTACTTCATGGTTTTTATATACAGTGTCTGTTGCTTCTTTTCCTACAATGTTTGCTTTATGGCCTCTTTTATGATAGGGTCACCTGCCTAATGGATGAAGGGAAGGTGGTGGATGTAGTTTTTCTGGATTTTAGTAATGCTTTTGATACTGTCCCTTGAAGTGTCCTTCCGGACAAGTTGCCCAACTGTGGGATGAGTGGGTTTGTGTTGTGTTGTCTGAAGAACTGGCAGAAGGTCAGAGCTCAAAGGGTTGTAGTGAATGGGGCTACATCTGGCTGGTGACTGGTTACCAGTGTTGTTCCTCAGGGTTCAATTCCAGGGCTATTTCTGTTCAATATATTTATCAACTATGCAGATGCAGGAGCTGAATGCACCATTAGTAAGTTTGCTGATGATACCAAACTGCGAGGTGCTGTTGGCTATCCTGAGGGACAGGAAGCCTTGCAGAGGGATGTAGATAGATTGGAGTATTGGGCTCTGATTAATGGGATGAAATTTAGCAAGACCAAATGCCAGATTCTGCATCCAGGACAGAGTAACGCCAGGCACAACTATAAATTGGGCAAGGAGTGGCTGGAAAGCAGCCCTGCAGAAAGCGATCTGTGGGTGCTGGTTGGCAGCAGGATCAACACGAGCCAGCAGCGTGCCCTGGCAGCCAAGAGGGAAAACCTCATCTTGGGTGCATCAGACACAGCATAACCAGGGGGTCAAAAGTGGTGGTTATCCTGTGGGTACTTCTGGGCAGTTCTGGGCCCCATGATTTAAGAAGGGTGTGAAGGTCCTTGAATGTGTCCAGAGGAGGGCAACAAAGCTGGTGAAAGAACTGGGAGGCATGTCCTGTGAGGAGCTGCTGAGGACTTTGGATTTGTCTGGTTTGGAGAACAGAAGGCTGAGGGGTGACCTCATTGCTCGCTACAGCTTCCTGAGGAGGGGACATGGAGAGGGAGGTACTGAGCTCTTCTCCCTGCGATCCAGTGATAGGACACGTGGGAACGGTTCAAAGCTGTGCCGGGGAGATTTAGACTGAACATTAGGAAGCATTTCTTTACCGAGAGGGTGGTCAGACATGGAACAGGCTTCCTAGCGAGGTGGTTGATGCCCCATGCCTATGACAATGCCCTTAATAACATGCTTTAACTTTTTGGTCAGCCAGTTGGACTAGATGATCATTTTAAGTCCATTCCAACTGAAATAGTCTATTCTACTCTATTTCTTGAAATTATTTATTTTACAATAATGTACAGGGAATTTAAATATATATTCCCTATAATAATGATGTATGGCAATCTTTCTTAGTACAATTAGGGAACACAAAGTAAGATTGAGTCTCTTTCTTAGGTCATTAATTTCTCATATGCAACCCAAAACTAAGAGTGCTTTAAACAGATTGCACCAAGCCATGTAGTACTAAAAAAAGACCTGATGTTTGTGTTACACAGCAGGTAAATCCTGTGCTTTTCTGTTCACAGATGGTAAATACAACATTGTTATTTGGAAACTGGCTGAGCAGCTATTGAGTCTGGCCAGCTAGTGAGTCTGGGCAGGTGTTGTATTACAGGTCCAAAAGAGTAATGCATTGAATCTTAACATTATTTTAAATTAATTATTCTTTTTTGTGACAGCCATTCTATTTGGAAGTGAAAAGTAATGGTCGTCTTCCAGTACTCCTTTCTTACTCTCTCTGACTCTGCCATAACACATTGTATCAACCGTATTAGCCCGTGAGTTTTAGAAAACTGAAATTGTGCTCCCCATACCATTCTGATTCTCCAGCAAGGGATGCAGAAGACAATAAAACCAGTAACAACATCTAATGAAACAGTCCCCTAAGGAAAAAGAAGTGTCTTTTAACCTTCTTTCAGAGTTACCTTTGGCTGGTAATTCTGCACTTTTTCTTTCAGCCCTAAACTGAGCCCTAGCTGGAACCACAGACTAGGGACTCCAGTTCATTTACAGAGCCAGTAATTCACAGAGGAAAACTCTGAGGCCCCAGTTTTCTTTGACAGCAATTTTCCAGCAACCTTTTAAATCTAGCTCAGTGCTTTCTCTTTTTCTTTATTTGTAACTAACCCTGAGGGGCTGATCAGTAAGCCAGGAGACCCCAGCCAGAGGCTTAGTGTTTCTTACAGGAGTATTCTTCAAGCAGTCCTTACTTGCACCTCGCAGCCCCTTTTTAGTCCTTTTAGAGCCCTGCTCCAGCTATGGTGCTGCACTTCCTCTGAACTATAAAATCTGATCATTTCCCTGAACCTAGCCAGGAATCCCACTCCATCTAGATACTTGATATTCTTCAAAGGAGAATAACTTCTGCAGCCTCTAAAATTTGATCTTGGCTTAAAACTTTGTAAGAGGTAGGAAGGAGAGATGCTTACAAAAATGCACTGTTAATAAGAGGTCTGCAGATCCCATGGTTGCCTGAGAGAATTGGATACTGGAATAAGCTGCAAGAGAAGGAGGAATTGCTGTATGATACTGACTTATTTTTGACAATACACATATATGAGGGTGGCTTTTAAATTCTTGTGGGTTCTCCATGAATGTCTATATTAGCACTGGTAAACTACACCTTGAAGCATGTTTAGAACTAGATTCTGAAAGAACAGAGGCAGATTCTTCCTCTGTTAGGTAAAGGTCATTCAGGCATTCAGGACTTTGAGGGTGTGACAAGACTGAGGGGAAGAAGATGGGATTCTTTAATGTAATACAGGCAGACCATATGAAGCTATTTTTTGACAAAGATCAGCTTCTGTATGGAATGATTTCTATTTGTCTCAGCTTTCTTTAGTCCTCTGAAGCATTTCACTTTTACATTTGAATTTTAGGTTTTAAATATTGCAGTGAATCCTAGGTAAAATCTGAAGTGACTTGCTTGAAGTCTGAAGCAGTAGAAGTAGTTTAAATCTGAGACTTGGGTCCCACCTAGCCAATGGGGTCACTTCTCTTTCTCAAGTTCATGTTAGCTTCTGGGTACATCGCATCCTGTCTTGATATACAGTCCACTAAATTATTGAAAACTAAAGCTAAGTGCTTATTAGATAATGACCAGAATCTTCTAAGGCTTCTGGTTTTTCTTTTGTTTTGGTCTGATCTGAATGAGATAATCTGGTTTGTATTCACTTCATATGTCGTTAGTCTCTCCTAACCTTTGGTAGATGCAAGTTCTTTGTGAACAGTATACAGAAGCTGATGAGTAGGCTGCAGGACATTAAGCAAGCAAAAGAAGAATTAATCTTTTTCTCCCACCTCCCTTTCACCCCTTGATGCTTTGTTAGTAAGATAAGCGGATAGGCTGGTTCCCACAAGCCCTGCTTCCTTTGAATTAAACCATTTCTCTCCCTTGCCTTTGTGCAGTAGGCTGAGTGTTCCATTTCGAATTCTGTTGCTAAAGATCATGTGTATTATCTTACAGATAAAGCCTGGTACCTGGCTTTAGAGTGGAAGACTTGCGGCTGCTTCAGCACTTAAAGTGTTGTCAGCTCATTATATGCGCCTCACAAATTGCTAGGATGAAAATATTGGTTTGAAAACCAGCCATGATAGGAAGCAGCAATTGAAGACGCATAGTCAGAGTCCAGCTGAAAACTATAGGAGAAACTTTTAAATCCCAATTTAGGTAATTCGTTTTTTCTTCTCTGGCCAACACACTGGAAATGATAAAACCAAATTTATACAAAGTGTTGTCAGTTGGTTGCCAGAGTGGAAAAAATACCTGGCAGATGATAGCTCCATTGCGGTGGTCTCAGCCTACGTTTCAGGGAATGGATACTTGGTGTCAACATGTGTAAAGCTCTGTAAGGGGAAAAAAGCTCAAATGCATCAGCTTCTGTAGGGCTGACATGTTCATGTTCCTCAAAAACTTCCCAAATGGTTATGAGAAATGATTCTGAAGCATGGCGGGCTGCTGCTGCACAGTAGCTATATAACAGTGTTGTAAATGCTGATGGGTATGTTGTGTGACCACATTTGAGTAAAGAAGGTATATTTTTTTTCTGTCTATAGTTTATGCTTCATAGAAAGGCTGACAGAAAAAGCAGGCAGCAATTTAACCCTGTGAAGTAGTGTTTAAAGGTAAAGAACACTTCTTTTCTGCATTGCAGAATAATATTTCGTATGAAATGTTGCAAGACAATTTACTAACCCCAGTCCCAATCTATGTTAATAAATTTACTTGCTACAGACTTTGTTGATGTAGTGTAAACTAACTTCCCACATTGAAGTGTAGCAATAAATATTGACTGAATTAAATTATGGACACATTAATGTAGTGAAAAGGAACTTCTAGTCAGAAGCTATAAGATCTGTGAACTGAACTGATGATTGGAACACTCATTCTGTCAATGACATGTTCTAGCAGCTTGGCCTATGTTTGTTTCCATGTATTCAGTAGCAGTAAATATCTCAAGGGAGTTAATGTGAAGGAATATCTGGTGTATTTTGTTATAATCTTATATCAGAGACATTGGTTGTGTTTGGGCTAATTGAAAATTACTTGGGTGGAAGGTATTGTCTTTTGTGAGTTTTGTTCTAACAGAAAAGTCATAACACCAGTTTTACATATAAAATCATCATGAACGTTGCTCTGGAGAAGAAAGTGGACAGAAGACTCCAGTGCAATTTACGTTCTGTGTGAACTTTAGTTTGAAGAACCAAACAGCATGGTACTGCAATTTGACCTGGTGCTTAAGGGCTGGAATCCTTCATTTTTTGGGAAAGGAGAAGATACTTGAAAGTATTAGTGTAACAGGTAGCCTCGAGGCACTAGTGTAATAGTACACCAACGCTCACTCAAAAAAAAAGAGCAAAAAATCCTCAGCACAGGAATAGGGTAATAGAATAAAAAGGGAATCTTCACTTAGCTGCCCAGGGAAGTCAAAAGCATGATGTATAATGTTAGGTTTCATGGTTTGTGGTGGCAGCTGAAGTTTGCTTTTTTGTCTTTTCTTTCTCTTGAGCTCTACTGAGCGTGTTTCTGTGTGTGATGAGCTAATTATCCATTTCAGCTGGTTATAATTACATGCAGTACAAAATTTAGTTGTAACAAATTTCTACACCACTCATTTTTATAGTGAGGCCTAATCATGACTGTCATCCCCTAAAGATGTCTTTGAAATATGATACTGGTAATTAACACTGGAAAATAAGCAGCAGTCTTAACAGGAGACTGGGGAGTAATTTTTATTTCTGTAGTGTTTATAGATGAGAGTAGTAGTATCAGTACTGATAATAGGTTGAAAAATTGCTGGAATGGGAGAGTAAAGTAAGATAACAGAGGAAAAGGCAAAGTGGAAGCAATAATCCAGATCAAAGAGATTATCAAATGATTAATGGAATACAGTGCTGAAAACCGAGCCTGGTTTTGTAGAATGCCTGGGGATTCAGTAATTCAATTAGCAGTACCACAGTAATTAAAACTTTGGGCAAACTATGAAGTTCTACCATCCAAAAGATCCAGCTGTGTAATACGGCAACTAAAATTCTGGCAATTATGATCATACAGGGAGTCTTGCTGCCATATGTGAAGTTGGCAAAGTAATAGTTTTCCCAGGTGAAGCCTTGAAGCCCTTTATGAACGTGAGAGCAAGAGGAATTTCTTTGAGCTATGTAATGAGCATTTGCAAACTTATCAATCAGATGAGTGCACGTATGAATACTGAAACAAAAAATATTATTTTGGTCTAGACCTGTTCCTCCTATAACTAGGTTTTTCAACCACATGAACCAGTCTCCTAACTTCTTCTCAAATGCAGTTGTAGCGTATAAGAATCACATGTCAAAAAGGTAGACAAACTGTAACTAGTCATCTAGCAAAACCCTTGCCGACTGAATTTGTGTGATGTTAATTATGCTGCTGTGTAGAGGGAACTGCTCAGTCTCAGCAGCAACAAGATATGGTTGAAGTTACCTTGTAATAAGCTGCTATTTAAATACCTAAGATTCAGCAGTTAAAGTTTATATCAACATAGAGATAATGCAGATTCATCATTTTGATTTGGAGTTGAAATCTGATTTTCTGCCTTTCACATATACAGATTAGTTCCTGGGTTTTTATTCTAGTCTTACCCAGTTTCTGCTTATCTTCTTCAGCTAAACAGTTCTGTGCCTTGTGTGATACACATTTAAAATAATTTTGCTTATTATCTATGAATAGACTTTTTCCTAATATACTCTTAGTAATGTGAAACAGTCATGAACTGATTTATGAACAGGTAAGTTAGATGACGATTGGTTTGTTGGAGAAAAAAAAAAGAACTGATAATTCATAGAAATCTGATCTGTTCTCACAGAAGAGAATTGACAGTAATAACATCCATTTTTCCGCCCTTCTGTGTCGTTCTGGAACTGCAAAGATAACAGGTTAGCAATAAGTCGCTTTGTTATTGCTGTAATGTAATGCTGACAGTTCAAGGTTGGACACTTATAAAAGATAGGTGATTTAGAAGAATATAAAATTAAAATGAGAGAAATGCTGAAATTTCTCACATCTAAGCACTCCATGGTATGAATTTTGCTGGAGTTCTGAACACAGGCTTAACATTGATCTAAATTCAAACTGCTATTAGTGTTTACTTTAAAGAGGAAAAACCCCATATCCTTAAATAAACGGACCAGCATGGCACTAGGTACAAGCACATTGATTCTAACAGGCTATTTTTCTCTGCTGGTTTGTCTTTCTGTATTTATTTGTCCATTCTTCCTATTTTATTTGGGAAGAAAAACCTTTAGCACGTATATTCTCCTAGCATTAAAACTTGAGAGTGCACTTCCAATTATTACTCTTGAACTGTCTTGAAGAAAGCAAGGAAAATGTGCAGGTTTTTACCTAACTTTATTTTTTTTTTTTGTTATTGTCAGTGTTAGAAGACCCTGAACTGTGACCCATTTCTCTTTCCTTTTATTTTTTTGTTAAGATTTTTGGGAATGCTTTAATAATTTCTTTCTCATTTTCTGCTGTCTCAAGAAAGGTTACATTTCCTTTCCTTCTCATGGTTGCTGAGACTGTGGGCATAAATCATTTCCTCTGAGGCAGCTTGAGTGACATTGTGTCTAGGAGAGATTTCACACGTGTCTATCAAGGTGCTTTTCCTTTTTGCAGGCTGAAGAGAGAGCTGAAAGCTTGACCGTATATTAGAAACAGCCTAGTTCTATTGTGCATTAAAAACAACTGTCTATTCCAACTCAAGATGTAATGGAGTGCTTGAATACAAATTTTTCTGGGAAGAGGGGAAAAAAGACAAAAAGGTTGTTGCTAAATGAAGTATTACATCTTATGGCATATAAGTGGATATTTTGTAATGAGTGTAATCTTCATTTAAACAACAGTGTGATCTTTGATTATGCATATATCTTCAAAATGTGAGTGACTGATGTAACATGCTGTGCTTGCATCTGTAAACTATTGAATAATAGCTCCATGATAGCAGATGCTGATTTATAGCCTCAATGACATGTCAGACTTTAATATCAATATGACTGCTAAATTGCTGCTAACTTACTGGACAACAAAGGATTGATCATATTGCAGATTCACAAAATATCGAAGGAGTGTTTTCTTGCAGCACTCTGTTCTGGTTTCGGCTGCAGCCAGCAACAAAAGCACCACGTGGCCGCCCCTCCCCCCTCCGGGGCGCGGAGGAGAATGGAAAGAAACAGGCAGAAACTTGTGAGTCGGGATAAGGGCAGTTTAAAGAACAGCAAACAGAGGGAACAGCAACAACAACGATACGGAAAAGGGGAATATACAAAACAAACCTGCAGAACATAGAATCATAGAATCATAGAAAGTTTTGGGTTGGAAGGGACCCCTAGAGGTCATCTAGTCCAACCCCCCCGCAGCGAGCAGGGACACCGCTAACTAGATCAGGTTGCTCA
>Ga0065711_1045475_pt1 | contig 13460 bp, 18 predicted proteins | sample Hoacrofraction12_FD_59098 | JGI IMG/M metagenome (GOLD analysis project Ga0065711, IMG submission 59098) | Hoatzin crop microbial communities from Cojedes, Venezuela - Epithelial fraction 12 v2 (version 2) | ecosystem: Host-associated > Birds > Digestive system > Esophagus > Crop | place...
AGCAAAACAGTTAGCATAACTGAACAGGCCACTGGAAAGGACAGCTAAGAATAACAATTGAGAAAGTTCTGATAGTGCACATTGTGTGGGTTAGCAAAAACAAGATGTGTTCAAGGACGTGGAGGCGGTCTGTTGCTATTGGCGTTAGTGCATAGTTACCAATCATAAGGGAATACGGGGTGCGTGAACAGCGCGTGATTTATGTCTGTAGCCTATCCGAATAAGTGTGATCATGCGTGCAGATATGAAAAATGTATATAACCACGCAAGCAGAGCAATAAATCGAATCTACTGTGCATTGCATCAATGTGTGAGAGTCGTTCCTGTCCCTGCACGGATGCTGAAACTCGGCAGACAATGCATTAAGTAAACAAGGAAGTGTGCTGTCATCTCTGTTTTGCATAGAAGTTTAAGTCCAGGATCTGGTTTATTTCATCATTGTGTTGATGTTCATCTGCTAAGTGTATCAGCATTTGCTGAGGGTATCCACAAAAAGTTTCCCAAAGGTTTATGACATAAGGCATCACAGTTTGGTGATAATGCTGAGATTTTCCCTCTGTGTATCTGTTTGGATACAGCACAAACAAGAGTTTTTTGAAGACGCTCGAGCTGTTTCAAGTATGCACTTCCACCAAGCCCATTACTGAGAAATGTAAAGCACCAAGAAGCTTTTCTATTTACCTTGCAGGAAGGACAATTCTGACTCTCCGTTTTTCTGCCAGTGTTTTCCTCCTCCTACCTCTCAGATTAGAATTACTAACTCATGGCACAAGAGCTCTTAATGAGTGGCATGACATAAAAAGATATTATCAACTGAATGTCTAAAGAGTATTAACTAGTAGTAGCTCTGTAGACTCCAAAGCTTACAGATACAAGTTGAAAAAGATTTAAAAGCAATGTGTGATGGTCATGTGTGTTATTCCATGATTAGATTACTAGTCATGCTGGACTGTGTATTGGCTTATAACTGTGGGCTTGTCTTTTAACTCTCGTAACACGCACTTAGAGTCTGATCCTCGAGAAGACAGTTATGTTGTGCTTCTGCAGCCAGGAAAAGACAGTGTCTAAAAGGATTTGCAAGTGTCCCAACCAGTAACAAAAAATAGACAGTATTCTGAGATTTCAAGGTAGTGTATGAAATCCGTGATGAACTTCCAGATTTGGATCTTCTTCTTGGTTCTCACGTTTCCATAAAGGATAATTTCTTATGGCCATGAATCCAGCTAGAAAAAGTGGGATGTGTTCTGTTAGAACAACTTTAGGTCTCATCATATTTCCGTGTAATTAAAGTTTACCTGATGTACACACAAATTTCTTCCTGAGTTAATTTCTAAATCCTGCATTAGCAGAGTCAATCACTGATTAGTATTCTTTTCCAAGCTACATATGACTCACAAAATATGTAAATTACACTGTTTAGATGATGGACAGAGCTTTGAGTTTTTACTTGCTGCATTAATCCTTAAATGATCTTACAGACTTTTATTGTTTCCATGCTGGAAAGAATGAAAGGTTTGTGTGTGAGATGATGTGACAAAATCATGAAAAACATTGTATGAAACAAAAAATTACTTTCCTTTAATGGTTTATCCATGTGTATGCATTAATGCTATAAGCATGTATATAGAGTCACTTAGGCTAGAGGTTTACACCCCTGGCAGTACTGATAATGTGCTCTTAACTGTTTGTCCTCCCATGCCATGCATTTGTGCTCCATTCTTTTAGTTCTTGTCAACGGCCAATTATTTGTATTATACTGTATCATATTATATAGTATTGCTTCTAGTTAACTGTGATTTCATCATCTGTTGTGTTATGTCAGTTTTTCTTCTCATTAGTCTGTTGTTTTTAGTTAATTTTGTTTCTTCTAGAATGGATTTTTTTTCCCTTTTTTCTGGAAAGCACGGTGTTACTGCACTGGATTCTGGCTTAGAATCTAGATTTTTGGTGCCAAGCCTGGCTGTGCAAGCCTGAATCGCTGTCCAGGCACACTCACACCAGCAAAATGTGAGTGTTTCATAGGAATGCCTTTTCTATTGTGGGATTTTCCCCCTGCCCCCCCCATCTATGAAGCCACTAGTTGTTGTGGTTGTCAGTTTTGACTCTTGGATTGTTTCTGCGCTGATAGATTTGAGGGTCTTTTCGCTTGAAGGATATGACTGTTCTCCATGCTATAGCTATTGCTATCTCAAGTTTTTGTATAGAAACTCCTTTGGGAGTACTCATGAAAGGGGCTTTTCATTTGTTTCTCTCATCTTCTGTGGATGGTGGATACTCACTGCAATCACAGACCTCAATGAAAAAAGCATCTCTACAAAAGGAATGTAAAATGAGAGATGGCCGAAGCATCTGTATCACTGTTCCCTGATTGCTGGACACCAGGATGCAGCCCTGCCCTTGTGGGTGTTCCCTGACATTTGGTAGCGTTTCGTTTAGGCCCAAGCCATTGCTGCCATTACCAGTGTTACAGACATACTCCATTTTTCTCTCTGCCTTGCTGCATCTGTACTGGTTTGAGAGATGTGTATGATGTAAACCAAGCAACCGGCGTGGGGGAAGCTGAGCATCCGCTCTTTTTGGCATCTGGCACTGAAGAGGCGATTGCCCTTTTTTGATTTGGAAGAGACGCTAGCGAGTATCTGGGGGTGGCCCAAATTTCTTTACGTCTGATGGTCATCAAACTCTGATCACTATTAGGACTGCTGAGTGTATTGCAAGCACTCCTCTGCCTTCCTGGCAAGAACATCACATGCCTGGATGCTCTGGATGAAAAAGAATACTCACTGAGTTTCCACATGAAAATAGGAATTATTGCTGCTTGTTTTCCTGCTGTCTTCCATCTTACGTTTCATAGGCTCTGTGGCCTCAAAGACTGCACAGCTCCAGAAATGACAGAGGAGACCACTTCGCAAAGCTACCTTCCACTTCCAAGCTGTCTTGAGTATGGAAGATGCTGAAGCATTGTTGTTAATTCCTGTTCTAATGTGAGAAGGATTTAAACTTAACACATTTTGTATTTCATTGTGAAATTTGGTCTTATGAACTTTCAAAAGAAGTTTAGCTTGTGTTTTGCAGATCATGAAATATTGCAGCATGGGAAGGGAAGGACGGGAAGATAGTGCATCCATTTAAGTTGAAATGCCATACCAATCACATAAAATCATTTTAGTAACATTGTTATTTACTTTCCAAAGCAAACAAAATAGTTCTGTAGTTCTTCTGGAATGAGAGAAGTATCTGTGGATGAAAAAAGATAAATAACTGAAAGTTAATTTACAAGACGAACCAGTAAATTGTTGCTCTTTCAAGCCTTTCTCATTACCCAGCATTTAAACATTCTCAGTTGCCCTAAAGAGGGGAGATTAATGTGTATCAGATTTTTCATTACCACAGTCCTATTTGTCTATTAAATCTTTCTTCACTGAATACATTAAAAACAAATCTCTTGTTGTTTTCCAGAATAAAAAATATCTCTACTTCTCTCTGTGGCCATAGTAACCAATTTTCTCTGACTTCCTCCTGACTTTCTTTCATTTCCATTTTTCCTAAATATCTCTGTACCAGTAATCACCTGAAGCCTAGTTAGGTCTTAGGCATCTTCTTACTTGCTCTAACACAGTTCTTGTTCTTTTCATCTGACCTGGTATACTGGCAGTGTTTCCAGTGGTGTCCGTTCTCACTGGAAAAGTCAATTCTTAAATAGGATCTCACTTAGCCTGAATGAGAGAAGAAAACAAAGCTCAGCTTCATTAAGCAGCAAATAGCTTTTGGCAAGTAAGTAAATCGAGTTTATATGAAAGCCCGAATCATTTTCTATGTGACCTGTTACATAAAGTTTTGTTTGGTTATATTTACCCTGTAAGAATGTATTCTGGTGACTCTTTTTTGAGATCTGTGAAGGAAATTTAATGTTGTCATATCGTAACTGATAATGTCATAATTAGTTAGGGGCTTGACTGAGTTTGAAAGAGATCTACAGTATGATCTTTTCTTGTGGTAAACAGATTTCTGAAAGTTCTGCCTTTTTATGATTGTCAAAGTAGATTAATACTGGTACTGTATATATAGGAAAAAAGGAGTTCAGATTTTTTTTAAAAAAAAACACATTAAAGTTCTACAGCTATTTACAGGTAGTGTCTTAGTGAATTAGAAAATTATTATTTGTAGAGAAATTTAGTAAAACTGCAAATAAGGACATCATTGAAATACTGAGTGACTGGGTGACAAACCATCTGATAAAATTCAGTGGAGGTGAATGTTAAGTGATGTCTATGGGAGGTGTGTCCTAAATTTATGTTAAACAGGGGGCTCTAATTTGACTGTTGCGATTCCGGAATGAGATCTGAGAAGTCTGCTAAGGTGGTTACTATTAGCTCCATGTTCAGGAGTGAGGAATGCTTAGGAAAGGAACCAAGAGCAGATCACAGAACTTTTTCTGTTACGTGTGAGCCTCTGGTGCCCCACCATATATAATGGTGTGTGAAGGGCCGATCCCCTAATCACAAAAATTGCACGGTAGAGCTGAAAAAGATTTAGAGTCAGATTATAAAAATTATCTAATCTATAGAAGCACTTCCATATCAGGAAAAGATAAAAAGGCTGAGATGAAACATCCATAAGTGGCACATTTGGTTGCATTTCAGGAGCATTCTTCCTTTTTTCGCTGCACTGTTTAAATTAACTCTCATGCTTAATTTATGCAAATTGTAAGACTGCCTGAAAGCAGGCACTGAAGCTTTGACTATATGTCTTCTGGGTTGATATTCTACTGACTGCAAGGAGAGAAAAAAAAAGGAGTTCCTAATAACAGAAAGCATTCACTTAAAACTGCTGAAGCTGAAACCTTATCTGGTTATAACACAGCAGTCATCTCTCCATCAGCAAACCAGTTCAATTGTTTGTATTTTTCTGAAAAAGATTTGTAACTGGTAGACTGCAGATAATTATGCTAAAACAGTGTCATTTATTTTGCCTTCTATCTAGATGCCTTTTCATGTTGTGTTTTAATGGTTTGGAAAAACACAGTTGGAGGACACCGAAGGCTACATATGCCTCCCTGTGATATGCAAGCTTGTAAACTGTATTAAGAGTGACCCGTAGTACTTCAATGTGTGATTACATCTAATTGAACTTCTCTGATAATTAAAATTTTGTGGTGCCTTGATCTTATTAGTTACCCTATCATATGTAAGGTCCACTGCCTAAAACAGAATAGGAAACAAAAAATGTTTTTAACAGAAAACCAACCAAAAACTTCCTTCAGGGAAATATCATAAGGCGGTGGTGTAAAATAGTATTAAAAACATGTTGAACCATGTGACTAGAGGTACTTCGTTTGCTCAGATGCTTTTTTTTATCAGATGCACAAGATTCAAGTATATGAGATTTCATGCTGATGAGCTGTGTCTGCGCACAGATGTAAAATGGGAAGTTTTAAGTGGATTCTATGTTTTATTGAGTATGTTGGCTAAGTGGCTCATCTCATCTCTGACAATGCACAGAGCTGGAATGTTGGCTTAACTGGTGTCCTAAGGGCTTCCGCAAATGCAGGTCTTCTATGTAAACAAAATCAGAGCAAAGCGTGTGGAGATGAAGTTAAAAGTGCCTACCTTAGCTCTAGCTACTGGATCCCTAGTGCCAAGAACTGAACATTTATCTTGAGCCATATCTATGTTACCAAGTCATGCAAACGAAGAAAATGCATCTAACTATGAAGTAAAGCATTTTGTGCTGAAGATAGAGCATCCACATCGTATGTCCTTTCATACATTTTATTTCAAACTACTTCTAGTATGATTCTGTGAACTGTGTGCCTGTTAACAGCTGGAGCAGATTACATTTGCTGCTGAAGTCCATCTTCCAAAGAAGTTTTATCTAAAAGGATTCCAGTTCATGTGCTTAAGGATTACTTTGTGATATGAACCAAAGTGTGGTAAGCAGAGAGTTGTCAAAAGTGCACTGAAGTTTTGAACCAACAGGCTATGATAGAGATGTCTCCAGCCTCCAGCACATATATTCCCATACCACAATATATCAAGGTTACAAATAATGTGAAATTCATAATGTAGTACCATGAAACACTGTTCTCTGAGCTAAGTACTTGTAGAGTGCCCAGCCATGCTGGCAGACTATTAAAAAACAAAAGATGGTCTAGACCAATGGTCTGCAAACTTTTTGATCGTGCATCCCATCAGTAAAAAATTCTTGAGCACGCACCTCCCCCCCCACCAAGTACATTCTAATATTTTCTCCCTGCACCTCAGTGCATCATAGAATCATTTAGGCTGGAAAAGATCTTTAAGATTGTAGAGTCCAACCATAAACCTAACCACTGCCAAGTCCAATACTAAACCATGTCCTTAAGCGCCACATCTACAGATCTTTTAAATACTTCCAGGGATGGTGACTCAACCACTTCGCTCAGCAGCATGTTCCAGTGCATGACAACCCTTTCAGTGATGAAATTTTCACTAACATCACATCTAAACCTCCCCTGATGCAACTTGAGGCCGTTTCCTCTCATCCTATCACTTGTTACTAAGGAGAAGAGACCAGCAACCACCTCATTACAACCTCCTTTCAGGTAGTTGTAGAGAGTGATAAGGTCATCTCTGAGCCTCCAGACTAAAGAACCCCAGTTCCCTCAGCCGCGTCTCATACAACTTGTTCTCCAGACCCCTTCACCAGCTTCGTTGCTCTTCTCTGGACATGCTCCAGCAACTCAATGTCATTCTTGTAGTGAGGGGCCCAAAAATGAACACAGTATTCGAGCTGATTCTCACCAGTGCTGAGTCCAGGGGGACGATCACTTCCCTACTTCTGCTCGCCACACTATTTCTGATGCAAGCCAGGATGTTGTTGGCCTTCTTGGCCACCTGGGCACACTGCTGGCTTATGTTCACATGGCTGTTGACCAACACCCCAAGGTCCTTTTCTGCCGGGCAGCTTTCCAGCCACTCTTCCCCAAGCTTGTAGTGCTGCATGGGGTTGTGGTGACCCAGGTGCAGGACCTGGTGCTTGGCCTTGTTAAACCTCATACAGTTAGCCTCAGCCCATCGATCCAGCCTGTCCAGATCCCTCTGTAGAACCTTCCTACACTCAGGCAAATCATCACTCCTGCCCATCTTGGTGTCATCTGCAAACTTACCGAGGGTGCACTTGACCCCCTTGTCCAGATCACTGAAAAAGATATTAAACAGAGCTGGGCCAAATACTGAGCCCTGGGGAACACCACTCATGACCGGCTGCCAACTGGATTTAACTCCGTTCACCACCATCCTCTGGGCTCCACCATTCAGCCCGTTTTTTACCCTGGGAAGGGTACACCTGTCTAAACCATGAGCAGCTAGTTTCCCCAGGAGAATGCTGTGGGAAACAGTGTCAAAGGCTTTACGAAAATCCAGGTAAACAACATCCACAGCCTTTCCCTTACCCACTAGGCAGGTCACCTTGTCACAGAAGGAGATCAGGTTGGTCACGATCCTGCACGCACCCCATTTTGGAGATCGCTAGTCTAGGTTATTGAAATGATTTACTGGTTCAGGGAGCAGCAGAACAGTAACTAATGAAAAACAGCCCCGATTAGCTGTTTTCTAGATTGCTCAGTACTAATCACTCCATAGACAATAGAATTCTTAAGAGGCATTTTGAATTCTCCTACGCTTTATTTTACATAAGTTTGGTTTTAAGGCAAGTTGTTATTTTACTTCTGTGCCTGTCATAGTTTACTGAAAATCACCCAGCATTCAAAATTTCATGAGAGAAGTTTATAAAATTGCAAAAAAACCACAGAAATGTTACTTGAACACATTAGTATCTTAATGAAAATGCTCTTGAGAATAGGTTGTCAAAAGGATCCAGAAGAAATTGCAGGAGGAAGTGTATTCCACATTAAAAAATACTATATAGCAACACTTTTAAGTAAGGAAGCCCAGCAGATACATTAACAGGCTGAAAGAAATTCTTCCCCTGAAGTCTGCTTCTCTAACAAAAGCACACAGGAGAAAACAGCTTTCCCAAGAGCTTCATCTGCCTTTTTCTGAGATAAAAAGTCTTATTGCGTTAATTAGCACTGATAACTGCTGTATTTTATCTGGTTGTTTAGTGTGTGTGAGCCATAGTTTATGGAACTATTTCTCTTCATGGCTTTTACGTAAGGGAGCTAAAAAGTAATGTCACAGGGTGAGGAGAAGACAGACAGGAGTGCAGGGTACAAGTGTTGCCTGAAGAAAGTGGGTCCATCTTGGGTGCAGGCATCAGATTCCTTAGGAAGTGGGATCGATATGGACAAATTCTCTCAGAGAGCTATGGTTGTAACAAGAGGCAATGATTTTTGCCATGGTGTGTGGAGACAACACTGATTATGTATTTGATTGGACAACAGTAGTATTATATATTGGATGCGAGAGTAAGTGGTTAGCTAAACAGAATGTTTTGATACCACAATACAAGTAATGTAGTTTGCTGCAGCCGACATCACAATATTTGCTCCTCTGCAATATCTTTGAGCTTTGTGAGGAAGTGTTTCCTAGCATGCGTCTATCTAGGCAAGAGAAAGGATTCAAGTTAAACACTAGTATAACATTAAAGTTTAATGTTTCTCTTTTTCGTTGTCCCTGTGCTTTTGATACATTCTTTTTCTGGATACCCCCACGATAAAATAGCTAGCATTATCATTTTACTTAGTGTAATGCTGTTTCTGTACCTTTCAGTTAGAGTAGGATTTCAGAAATGATGTGACTCAATTGTCCTCAGGGAAGCGTGTAAGGGAGAGAGTGCCACTGAATCATCACAGTTCAGTAAAGGTGCAGTGGTTGCAGAGTTTTACTTTTTAAAATATCCTCTTATGAAAAATAGAAAAGGATTTCTGGGGTTGTTCTCTCAGAAACGTTTGCGTTCAATTTCATCTGCCTCATCATTCTGACAAGATGAGGTGGAATCTTAAGACTGCAAAGGTAACACATATATTTACTTTCACCATTTCTACGTAGACTGACATTTCTATTTTCTCTTATTATTTATCATTTGCTTTGCTACTGTTGTGCTCTATCAAAATAGCCTTGTATTTTAAAATTACAAATATCATAACAGTTTCACTACGTTGCTTCGGTAGCATGATGACAAACTTATCTATTAACAAATAGGTTGATCTCCTATGGAAATTTATACTGCTCAGTCCTGTCATTTTAAAGGGTTCTTCTGCATTCTTAGCAGTGAAGTGGTCTTGATGGTTGAAAATAATTTAAAATAAGTGAGAATTACCTAACATTTATCATTCTTGAAAATCAAGCGATGTTTCTGAGGATACCTTATGAAGATAAGAGCTTAACATCAAGATGTTTTAAAATTCTTGTCCTTTGATAAAGCAGAAAACTACCACTCTTTATCTGTTTGGAGCAAGGGATGTGTTCTGTATTTTTATAAAAATTCCTAGGGAATGCTATATAAAAAAAGCAGTGTGTAAAAATAAAGCTGAATGTCATTTGGGACACTGAAGCTAACACTTTAGTTTCACAGAGTACCCTGAGGCTGTAAAAGACAGCAGACAATTATCCTCAGGCTGTTTTGAACAAAAGATGCCCGAGTTTGAAATGGGGGAACTGTAAAATACTGCTTTGCACACAAAAGCTCCATATGTCTGTAAGTATTGTTCACAACTTTGAATGCTTCTGTAGGTGACAAATCCAAAGGGATGGTTGTGTTTCAAAAGTGAAAAAATGGGTGTTTGTGAACTATTATGTTCTAAGTGTAATTAAAACTTTCACATGCATAATATCCTCACTAAGTTAACTTCTGAGAGACCTAGCAAAGAAATAAGTGATAGAACTGCACGGATAAAGGGAAATTATGAGTTTTTCTGTGATGAAGTCTTTTCTTCAGACCTAACTATGGAAAGCACTTAGGACAGACATTCTGACTGTTCAGGCAATAGTTGATACACAGGCATGAAGCTTTACTCATAATGGCACAGTGCCCTACATTTGCCATTTTGCTTTAAGTAAAACAACTGAGATATACCTCATATATTTGGGTACCCAAGCACTTTCATGATGTATTTTTATATTTAAATATTTAATGTGAAGTAACATATAGATTTTAATATATTTGTGTGTGTGTGTTCAGAATATTTTATATTGCAGTTTTTTTTGCACAATTTTAGTACCTTAAACCTTGTAAAAACAGTTCTATATTTGGAGAAATAGTATTTTAGTATTTAGGACGAGTCGGTCAGCACCACGTATTATGACTGTCCTGGCTAAGAAAAAAAGGAGGGTAGTTGTCGTAGGTGATTCCCTTCTGAGGGGAACAGAGGGCCCGATCTGCCGACCAGACCCATCCCACAGGGAAGTCTGCTGCCTCCTTGGGGCCCAGGTTAGGGATGTTGCTAGGAAACTCCCTGGTCTGGTGTGGCCCTCTGACTATTACCCCCTTTTGGTAATACGGGTTGGTGGGGACAAGATCGTGGAGAGAAGTCCCAAGGCCATCTAAAGGGACTTCAGGGCACTGGGGCGACTGGTTGAGGGATCGGGGCGCAGGTGGTGTTTTCCTCAATCCCATCAGTGGCAGGGAACAGCACTGAAAGGGGCAGGAAAACTCACCTGATTAACAGGTGGCTCAGAGACTGGTGCCTTCGGTGGAATTTTGGTTTCTTTGATCATGGGGAGGTTTACATGGCACCAGGCCTGCTGGCGACAGATGGAGTCCAGCTGTCTCAAAGGGGAAAAAGGATTCTTGCCCATAAACTGGCGGGGCTCATTGAGAGGGCTTTAAACTAGGTTTGAAGGGGGAAGGGGATATAACCAGGCTCACTAGAGATGAGCCCAGGTGTGGCATGGCAGTGTCGGAGGTGAGATCGACAGCCCAGCTCAAGTGCATCTACACCAATGCATGTAGCATGGGCAATAAACAGGAGGAGCTGGAGGCCATTGTACAGCAGGACAGCTATGACTTGGTCGCCATCACAGAAATGTGGTGGGATGACTCTCATGACTGGAGTGCTGCGATGGATGGCTATAAACTCTTTAGAAGGGATAGGTGAAGAAAGAGAGGCGGTGGGGTGGCTCTGTATGTTAGGGACTGCTTCAATTGTATAGAGCTCAAGGTTTGTGATGACAAGGTTGAATGCTTATGGGTAAAGATGAGGGGGAAAGCCAGCAAGGCAGACATCCTGCTGGGAGTCGGTTATAGACCACCCAACCAGGATGAAGAGGTAGATGACGTTTTCTGTAAGAGGCTGGCAGAAGTCTCACAATCGCTAGCTCTTGTTCTCATGGGGGACTTTAACTTACCGGACATCTGCTGGAAATACAACACAGCAGAGAGGAAACAGTCCAGGAGGTTCCTGGAGTGTGTGGAAGATAATTTCCTGATGCAGATGGTAAGTGATCCTACCAGGGGAGCTGCCTCGCTAGACCTGCTGTTTACTAACAGAGAAGGACTGGTGGGAGATGTGGTGGTTGGAGGCCATCTTGGGCTTAGCGACCATGAAATGATAGAATTCTCGATTCATGATGAAGAGGAGTGTCAGCAAAACTACCACCATGGACTTTTGGAGAGCAGATTTTGGCCTGTTCAGGACGCTGGTTGAGAGAGTCCCCTGGGAGAGTCCTGAAGGGCAAAGGCGTCCAAGCAGGCTGGACATTGTTCAAGGAGGAAGTCTTAAAGGCACGGGAGCAGGCTGTCCCCATGTGCCGCAAGACAAACCGGCAGGGAAGATGACCGGCCTGTCTGAACAGGGAGCTCTTTCTGGGACTCAGGAAAAAAAGGAGGGTCTTCCACCTATGGAAGAAAGGGCAGGTGACTCAAGGGGAGTACAGGGGTCTTGTTAGGTCATGCAGAGAGGAAATTAGAAAGGCAAAAACCCAGACAGAACTCAGTATGACCACTGTTGTAAGGGACAACAAAAAATGTTTTTACAAATACATTAACAACAAAAAGAGGGCCAAGCAGAGTCTCTATCCCTTATTGGATGCAAGGGGGAATATTGCCAACAAGGATGAGGAAAAGGCTGAGGTACTTAATGTCATCTTTTGCCTCAGTCTTTAATAGTCATGCTGGTTATTCCCAGGGTTAGTCAGCCCACTGTGCTGGAAGATAGCAAAGGAGAGTGGAATAAACCTTCCATAATCGAGCAGGAAGCAGTTAACGACCTGCTGTGCCACCTGGACACTCACAAGTCCATGGGCCTGGATGAGATCGACCCAAGAGTGCTGAGGGAACTGGCAGAGGAGCTGTCCAAGCCACTCTCCATCATCTGTCACCAGTCCTGGCTAACAGGGGAGGTCCCAGGTGACTGGAGGGTTGCCCATGTAACACTCGTCTACAAGAAGGGCTGGAAGGAGGATCCTGGGAACTACAGGCCTCTCAGCCTGACCTCGGTGCCGGGGAATATTATGGAGTGATTCATCTTGAGTGCACTCACCGGGCATGTGAAGGACAATGAGGGGTTCAGGCCCAGCCAGCATGGCTTCATGAAAGGCAGGTCCTGCTTGACCAACCTGATCTCCTTCTACGACCAGGTGACCTGCCTAGTGGATGAAGGTAAGGCTGTGGACGTCATCTACCTGGACTTTGTTAAGGCCTTTGACACTGTTCCCCACAGTATCCTCCTGGAGAAACTAGCTGCCCATGGTTTGGATGGGTGTACTCTTCACTGGATAAAGAACTGGCTGAATGGCTGAGCGCAGAGAGTGGTGGTGAATGGACTTAAATCCAGCTGGTAGCCGGTCATGAGTGGTGTTCTCCAGGGCTCAGTTTTGGGTCCGGACTTGTTTAACATCTTTCTTTATCAATGATCTGGATGAGGGGACTGAGTGTTCCCTCAGTAAGTCTGCAGATGACATCAAGCTGGGCGGGAGCATCGATCTGCTTGAGTGTAGGAAGGCTCTGCAGAGGGGTCTGGACAGGCTGGATCGATGGGCTGAGGCCAACTGTATGAGGTTTAACAAGGCCAAGCACCAGGTCCTGCACCTGGGTCACCACCACCTGTTGCATTAAAGGGGGTGTAAGGGGAGTCTGATAAGCAGCAAAAGGAGAGCCCTCCCATTGAGTCACGAGGTTCAGAGGAGACCCCCTTGCATTCTAAACTCTCTCTCGGAGGAGAGTCTAGGTGCGGCTGGATCAACTCCTAGTCTCCCAGACTTGGTCAATGGTTTATGTCTAAAGGGTTAAGTGTGTAGCCACTTTTCAGATTCAACTTGCCTGCCAGAGCCCTTCCAAGGACTTTCACTGAAACTGTTTCACAAAGTTGAAACAATAGGTAATTTATTCAAGCGACACGTATCACAGATTCAGAATTGCCGTTGATAAATGCACTGTCTACAAAAGTTGAGCTCAAAGTAAGTTTAGCGCTTTAGTTAACAATGTGTTCCCGGGGATACATCTGACAAAGTCAGAGGCGCGACTCTTACCAAAAAGGCGTCCCTTCTTGGGGGGGGAAGAGAGGTTCAGGCCCGTCGACC
>Ga0065711_1045476_pt1 | contig 13460 bp, 13 predicted proteins | sample Hoacrofraction12_FD_59098 | JGI IMG/M metagenome (GOLD analysis project Ga0065711, IMG submission 59098) | Hoatzin crop microbial communities from Cojedes, Venezuela - Epithelial fraction 12 v2 (version 2) | ecosystem: Host-associated > Birds > Digestive system > Esophagus > Crop | place...
CCCCCCTCCCCTCCCCGCCGGCCGGCGGTCCCTGGCCGCCATCACCGCGGCCCGACACTAACTGCTGTCTTCGTGCGCCCCCCACTGCTGATGGGCCGCAGAGATGAAAAGAGCCGAGACCGACCGCTCGCCCTCGCCCACCCTGGGTTGTTTCCCCCCGTCCCTCCCCGCGTTTGTTTTTTTTTTTTCCTTTTCGTGCCAGGGAAGCTTGTGGGAGAAGGAGCAGGGCGTGCGGGCAGCACCTCCGGAGGCTCCCGCCCGGGGAGGGGGGTGAAGTTCCCCCCGCCTTCCTCCCGCGGGTGGGGAAGGGGCCAGCCGGGCAGCGGCCTCCGGAGCTGGGCTGAGGAGCCGTGGCAAATTCGCTGGTTCCCTCAGAGATGACATCATCATCCTCGCCACCATCATCCTTCGAGGTCAAGGACATTTTGCCCGGTCCGACTTAAAACCGTTGGCAAACACGCCCGGGGAGGGAAATCTGCGGCTCTCCGAGAGTCGATGAAAAATCAGAGCTTCCCAAGGGCCGCCAAGGGCTTAGACGTGCGGAGCCTGAATACATCGAAATAAATGTGCCTCTGTGCTTTAATCGCCTTCGTCGGCTGCTGCTAAGACATAATACGCACTCTCCGTTTAGATCCGTGGTGTGTGCCATATACCGCCTCTCATCCCATATGTGTACATCTATATATACACGAACACGATCCTCTTTACGGCAGTTCTGCATATAGACACTTTCTTCCCGCCCTCGATCTCCCATTAAAATCCGATCTCAGAAAATCTGCTCAGCTCCGGAAAGACTACACCGATGCGCCAGCACACGCTTGCTGCTGTGGGTACACGGCAACCTGTAGCAGTTTTTCTTTTCCAGTCCACAAAACTCGTTTTGAATGCTTTTAGTCTTGCTGCCAACCAGCAGTAAAAAATTAAAAAAAAAAAAAAAGAAATAATAATCAAAGCATGTGGAACACGTCCCACGGGCTGCTCCTTTGTCGTTTGGTGCATGGAGAAGAGTTTCTAACTATTTTCCTAGCTAGTCCTGTCGGAAACACGGATGATTTTACAGGATTAGTTTCCTCCCTTGGGCATCAGGGTGCAGGGATGGTTCCGTCCAGAAAACTTTGAAACACCTTTTATATTTGAGGGTTCCCCCCCATAGCTCTTTCCCCTAGGAGAGGACCGTGGGATTCAGCCCTCACCAATTTCTGGGGGGGACCGGCCGCCAAGCCCGGCGCCCTGGGGCAGCGGGAGCGGGCGCTGGGGGCGATCCGAGGCCGGGCTGGCGGTGGGACCCGCCGCCACTCTCGCCCACCCCGCAGGCGGGAGCCAGAGCTCGGTCCCTCGGGCAGAGCTAGGCTCCGGCGAAGGCGAGCGGAGGCGGGCACGCTTTGAACACGTCTTGGGTTTCTTCTGCACGGCAGCAGGTTGACGGGCCCGTGAGATGCGTGAAGTCCGCCCAGTCTGCGCCGGTTTGCGGGGAGCCGCGCTTCGCCAAGGCATCCCGGACCCTCCTTCTGCTCCCATCTCCCCCACCGCAAACCAGCACTCTGTGAAGAAGGCGGGGGGGGGGAAATAGGTCTGATCGGATTACTTCTGCTTCCCAAATAGGTTTCATTTCAGGCACTGCCATTCTTCAGCAGACGCCCAACCCATCCTTCGGGTGAAGAAAAGAAAAAGAAAAAAAAATTTTAAAAAAAGCCCTCACAGCTCGGAGCGAAGCAGCGGAATAAAAGGTTGCGAAGAGGGAAGCGTTCGCTGGCATCCCGGCTGGGTGCGGGAGGGAGAGGCGCTGGAAATGGAAGGAAGCTGAGAGGGTGCGCTGTCCCGAACCCCCCCCGGGTGCGGGGCGGGAGCGCGCCCGCGGGCAGCAGAGCGGAGACCTTGCGGGGTGGGGGCTGGCTGCTGAACACGCGTGGGTTTTTTCGCTGGGGAGGCCAAACCCCAAACCCACCCTGACGGAGTGGCAGAGTGGGCTGAGCTCGCTGCCCTCCAGGCCCCGTGGGCACCCTGTCCCGGGCGGCGGGCAGGAAGCCACCCGGCTTTGCAGGTTATTCTTAATTACCTGGAGGTTGTTATTTCGCGTACTGCCCCAGTGGAGACAGCGAGACGGCTCGGATCCTGCCCCCGCCCCTGAAACTGGTGGAGCTGTAGGCAAGAGGGTGCAATTCAGACCCCGCCGTGTTTTTTCCCTCAGGGGGCTGGTAAGGAGCGCCCTGGGAAAGCGGCTCCTCCGGCCCCCCAACACAGCTGGGCTCGGCACCAGCTCCAGACCCCTGCCTACCCCGGCCCCAGGCACAGCGCTGTGGGGTGAGCAGTCCCCTTCTAAATCGGGGAGTTACCCTCTATACGGGGTCCTCTTGCAAGACGGCAGAGCAGACCAGCTCTGTGGTGGCCTTGGGGTGGAGAAGGGCAGGGACAAATCACTGTACTCTACATTTGTCCGCCTCCCACCGAGCTGTTGCTGGAGATATTTCCCGCACCAGTCCCCACCCTGGCAGCCAAAGGAGGATGTGGCTCGCTGCCCAGGGCCATATTTTCCGCGTTGGGACCGTGAGCACTCCCAGCATAGAAAAGATTATCACTGGTGCTTATATATAAAGAATCCTATGAAGATCCTGTTCCCCAAAAGCTGTGGGAGTATCCCTGGGCAGGCAGCCAGGGTTCAATGCCCTCCACCTCCCTTCAGCAGCCATACAGCCCGCTTTGCTGGTTGGCAGCATCCTCTCGGCCCAGGAGCACCGAGGGCGACAGGATGGGCCCAGGCCATGCAGTTGGCCCCAGTGCCAGTTTGCCCAGAGCCTGGCCTCCATGACCCTCCCTGGCTTTGGGTGCAGCAGCAGGAATGACCTCCCTCTCCGGCAAGCCCCTCCCCAAATGCCAAAGACACAGAGCCAGAACTGGTTTGCTTTATACTGCCCAAGAAAAGGCTGATGTCCAAACCGCTGGTGGGGCTGGAAAACTTTCTGCCCTCAGGTCGGCATCCCCCGGCAGAGTGCAGAGGGGAGGTACCAAAACCATGTGTCCGAGGCAGCTGCCACACACAGCACAGAGCAAAACAGCCATCCTCCCATTTCTTTTTTTTTTTTTTCCCTTTTTAATGACAACATCACCGTGTGTGCTTGTATAAATCCTCAGTGATTTCACAGCTCCCTGTGGTAATATCACCAGGCTGGCTCTTATGATTTCCTCCACGCCTGCACAGTTTTAGATTTATAGGTCTCTTACATGCTCATTCACAGAAATAAAAAGGGCGGGAGTGGAGAGGACTTGATTTCTGGCTGCTGTCTGAGGTTTCTGTGCCAGATCCGTGCAAGATCGAGGGTTTTGGAAATGTGGGTTTGTAAACCAACCCTTTAACTGATTGCACCCACGTTAGGGGGTTAAGCACTCACACGCACACACAAAGTCACTCCTAAAGAAGGGTTAAAATTTATTAAATTGCGTGCTGTAAAAGGGAAAAGGAGAAAAAAAAAAGACCCGCAACCTAAAAGAACCCGAATAGTCTTGAAAGAATCTTTGCGTGGCAGATGCATTAATCCCATATAATAACCACTCTGGTGCCTGCTAGGTCAAAACTCTCCCAGTGCTAAGAAATCCGAACTTTGTGTGGATTAGGATGAAATCAAATGGGTATATCAGCAAGAAAATCGGACAGTGGTAGAGCAGCTGCTGGAGGGGGGCAAAGGATCTGAGTTAACCAAAGGTTAGGGCCCAGTCCAGCCATCACCAGCTAAAGGGGAACAAATGCCAATGGTGAAGATGACACGGAATCAGGAAAGAAGTATCCTAAACCTGATAGCTCTTTGAGTAGGGGGGAATTCTGAGCACATCTCTCTCTACAGGGATGTTACTCCACTCTCATTACTCCTCCATAGATGTGTGTTTGCCAAGTATTTTCCTGCTGATAGCACAACATTTAGAGAGAGCCTGTGTTCACCTCCCCCACAAGAAATGTCTCTGTAACAGAGCTCCGTGAGGTAAACGCCCATAAAGGCAGCAAGTGGGTCTTCCTCAGACCTCTGACAGATAAAAGGAAATCTGCACGTGTCCCAGTGAAAGCAGTTCGGAACAGCAGTCAGTTCCTCGTTTCTGAGACGGGACCACATGTATGAGTTAAGGATGTTCCAAATGAAAATATGGTGTCTTCCAAGCCCTGCAGGGAGGCGAGAGGCACCAGTGCTACAGGAACAGCAGATGAGCTGCCCACAGACTGTATTTTCCATGGCATCAAGCCTTCACACTAGCAGGATGTACTTCTGAAGAGCAGTGATCTATCAGCACCCAAGAAATGGAGTTTCCAATGTGCAAGTACTTGCCTTTAAACGCATTTTGGGCACACTGCTTAAAGAATTAGGCTTTCTTCTCCCTCTGTCTCCTGCCTGGAAGGCACTGCACACCTTTTGAACAGTAGAAGTTAATCAAAGCAATTCTCATGGTTAGTATACCTCACAGTCACCATAGTCGCTGTGGGCGTGGGTGTTTCTCTTGGGCTAACCAACACCTTTCGGAGGGTTTGCATATGAAATAACACCAGAGTGCTGACTTTCAGGTGCCTGCCTACCACACAACAGAGAAGGCAGGTCTGACCTATGAACTAGGCAAGTTCACAGAGCAATTTGTACTTTGTCATCTGTAGAACTAGGGTGATACAGTTCAACATACAGAGCTATTCTTGATGAAGTCTATGACTGGAGGGTAAAGACTTGTTCACACATGGAAATGCTTAAGAAAGTCCACACAGGACTTGCTGCTCCACCTCAGATCCACACCCCATCTTCAGCCCAGGTGAATTTCCTGGTTAGACAAACCCAGTTCCCAGTGGAGATAAGGAAGAACACAGGATCTTGGTCAGAACAAGAATGTTCAGGTACTCAGGGAATGCCATTGTATTTAAAACTCAGATCCTATCTTAATCTGCATGAGCTTTCAAGAGTAGATGCTCGTTAGCATAGTGCAATCCTTTCAATAACTTCCTAGTTTGGAGTGAGCGTCTTCTGTTGGTTTGCACCGAGTTAATCTGATCTAAAAGTAATCAAATTAAACTCAGCCGAGATAAAGGGCTCCCATAAGTCTCCATGTAGATTTCCAGCTCAAACCACATTCCCAACTGCTTCTGCACAGAGGTTGGATATAAAGCATTGAAACTAATTTCTTTTGAAATCCAGGCGGCCTCAGCTGAGCAGGGAAGACCAGGTCACTCCTTGTGTGCCTGACAGGCAACTTCAGCAACAATGATGTGCTCAGCTGTAAACTACCACCCCACAGCTATGACAGTACAACTGATAGACACACCATCTCTTAGTCCGTTGCAGTGAAGTGGAAAATAGGTTTATAGAAACTGCTGTTGGAACACATTAATTAGTCTCTCTGATTCCTGAACCCTGACAGTTTTGCTGACAAGGCAGAAGAGATCTCTACCTTCAGCTGCTTCATTCACAGCTACTGTTATTAATTAACCTAACATGATTTCAGTGTAAATTAACACACCTGACACCATGGCTGAGGAACGGGCACCCCAGTTTTCTACAGCTGGAGTGGAAACAGCAGTAACCACTTCATCTGCATCAGCTAAACCCAAGATGAATCATCAATCACATCCCTCAGCGAAATGCTGTGTTATGTGGATGCTCATGCTTATGCACTCGCTCCCACTTAAGTATCTCCTTTTTGTATGAACAGATTTTTAATCAGCTGGAGGGGAATTAATATGCTGGGTCTATAATGGCTCAGGAATGGATATGTTCTCTATTGAATAGTTTAACCAGCCATTATTTGTCATTAAGCCTACGCAACTGGATGAGCAAAACCTTAGTTGAAGTGACAGGGGTTTTTGCTGTAGCTAATGTGTGAATCCTTCACAGCAAATCCGCTCTGATGTTATACATGCTCTCGCAGCCTGGTTCTCCCACCGTTTCTGACTTGCACTGTCTCACGTTGCAGCTCTCCCATGTAGTCCTTTCTGGTTAGTTCAGAGAGTAGAGGCTGCGGCTGTATTTACAGGGCACTCACACGTTGTGTCCTGTTGTGCAAGGTGTTGCAGAGCTGCTCCAAAACATGCTAAATGACATTCCAGCAGTGCCTGATTCTGTGACACAGATTCAGGGCAGAACTTTGAGACATATTTTAACCATTTGGAGAAGGATATTTTTTATCCCAGAAAAAAACCTACTGTTTAGATGTCACTAGAGTGTGGATGATGAATTTAGGAGGAGAGTGGGAGCCAGGAAATCTGGAGTTTTCTTCCTGCTTGACTGCTGGCTCTGTGACCTTGGGCAAGCCTAATCTTTCTGACTTCACTTCCCAGCCTGTAAAATAGGGGTAATATTAGTTACTTCACGGTGATGACTGCAGTAGTGATCAGTTAACAGTTTTTCTGGGGTAAAAAAAAATTGAACATTATTGTCCATATTATTCTAAAGAGGAACAATGTCCTTGTTATTCGTATTTATAATTGAGGGTAACAAGATAAGAAAAACCCACTCCCTTACCCTGTTCATCAGGATCACTTTACAGTACTTCTCCTAGAGTCTGTCTTTGGAAAAGGGACAAATTCAGTCTGTAACCCAATTCATCTGCTTAGGGGCATCCCAGGCATTATACAGCTGCCGTGCAACATGTGAAGTGGAAAGAACCCAGTTTTCATTAGAGCAGACTTTGACTGGAAGAAAAATGCCTTTTTTTTAATGGCAAGCTTCAAGATTTTCTCTCATGCTTTTATTTAGTACCACTTTCTCTTTTTCCCCATTTTGATCATGAGGAAGCTTCTCCTTTCCTCCTCTCAGGAAATGAAGACGAAACTCCCATAATACTGTAGATCGAATGTCTTGGTTTAAGATTTTTCTCATGAAAAAAAGGCTGTTTGCCGTCAGCTCTTTTCCAAGACACCTGGCTCCTGGCTTCTCAAGCAGACACTTGTCAGGTAAGTTGCTGATGTCTTGTGTTTCCCAGTTCTCTCCAGCATTCAGCCACCATCTCTTTTCCTACATGTAGACAGAAAACTCTCCAGAACAGGGGGCAGCTCAATGTTCTCTGCTTTCTCCACACTTCGCAAACTGAGTCCTGCTTACGGTGCTAAGGAATGATGGTAATAATGATGATGAAAATACATGCTCAAGGGATCGCTAGCCCTAATGATTCCTCGCCACAGGAGCAACGCCTGGAGGCCTTCTGCTGTCAGCCTGTACAAAGCCAGTCTGGGTCTAACTGACCCACGCGGAGCATCAGGCTCATTCCAGAGCAGGGGCAGGGGCAGTGCAAGCATTCCTGGCCATCCTTGCTCCGGTATTTTGTACAGTGGGGTGGGAAGCTGAATCAACTGACCTGGCCATAGTTCCAGCTTTTTAGGGGTGGCAAATATTTTCTGTCTGCAACACCACTGCTTAGCTCTGTAAGCACTAAGTAAATCTAAAATATAGACCAAGCCCTCTATAAAAGTAACATAAGCCTCCAAGATCTATAACCAATGCTTTGCACTCTCTTATGTTCTGTTACAGATTTTATTGCAAGGCCATTTACCTACACCCACATCCTGGGTAGCACAGTGTTGTCTGACAAGTGTCTGTCTGGAGGAAACCACAGCAAAGCCATTGTAACCAACATTTTGTGGAAAACAGCCTTTCTTATTAATTCTGTAGTCTCTGGTTACTTCCATTCCATCTCCCTGATTTCAGGCCTTGCCTGTCATTGCTCCTATGGTGCCTCTGTGCACTGGCTGTGAGGCTGTAACAGAGCTTGCATCTCTCATGTAACAAGGGATTGTGTGGCAAAGAGCAATACAGCCAAAGTCTTTGCCTGCCTTTCACACAGCAGTCCTGACGCTGGTTTCGCAGTGCCACACACGCAAAAGGTCTGACACTGCAATACCCAGCCGAAAACCAGCACATTTCACACGAGTGAGTAAGCAGATCGTTGCAGAGGGACTGGTTTGGAGGACACCAAATAACTTATTTGGAAAAGCATTGCAATGCTGGGATACGACCCCCTGGTTATGTCTCCACCAGCTGGGAAAAGGAACCTATCCAGGGACACGAGGTGGGTGCGGAGCAGTGTTCAAGCCTTTGGTGCTGACCCGGATGGTGTCACAGGGCTGTGGGCAAACACGTTACTCATCACCTGAGTGGCTATAGCTGAACGGGGTTCTTGGGTTTGCGTTTTTAACAAGACACACGCATGATTTGAATAAAAAATTGAGACAGGAGGAGGGAGAAGCAGCTGCTGGGGTGGATGGCCACTGATCCATTCCATCTGAGGGGGAAACCTTTGGTAACCCTGGCTCCACGTCATTTGACAGGGCCAGGAAATAAACCCTGGGCTCTTACCAGCACTCCTGTGTGTTACACCTTTATTGCAGTGATGACAGGTTGATGGCTACACTGAAAGGTTCTTTTCCTTCAGGGAGGCCTGTCCAATGTTCGGCTTTATCCATCCATAAATGCTGGCTAAGTAGTGTAGGGTCGCTGGGAAAGGTTCCCGCTCCCCCTCCAACCCCCCCACCTAAAGACTGTGGCTGGGAAAGGGGCCCCTCACCTGCCTGTCGAAAGCCAGTAACTCACTGTCACTGCAGCCAGCTTTCTCCTCTCTGGAAGTGGAGAGAACTTACCTCCATGGAAGCCTTTCAGAAGGATCCTCCTTCCTCTCTCGCTTTCCCATCCCACCCCATTTCGTCCCAACCCAGTGTCCTAAAATACCAGACAACCCCTGTGTGCTTTTCTGGGATCTCAGGAGAGAATATGGCAAAGATAATCTAATTTTAGACAATGTCTTTGACAGACTGGAGAACACCATAGCGGTTCCTCTCCTTAACAGTTTCGCTTCTCTGTTTTCCTTTCTGACAATGACGTTATTAAGGGCTCTTGATATGCTGCAGGGTTACTCTCAATACAGGGGTATTGATATGCTGCAGGGGTACTGGAAAAAAATGAATCTGGAGTTAACTGAAGACAGAAATGAACTAGGAAGGATGCTAATCACAATTTGTGAGCTCGCAATTTTTTTTTTTTAATGCTGTTATTCTTTCTTTTATTTCACCCCCCACAATCCCTAGCTCTCTCTTAATTACCACTCGTGGGAAAGGTAAGCTGACCGGTTCGATTATTCTCAGCACCACAAGAAGTGGTAGGAACGAGTTTAAACTGGATATCCTAAAAGCTTTCTCTTTGCATGAGACGGATTTATAGCTTGGAAACTAAATATTTGTTCAAAGAACTTTTGGAGGTGTTTGAGCACACAGGAGAGATGAAATGGCAGATTAAATATTTCATTTACATGTGATAAGCATGGTATTAAGTCCTATTTTAATTCTTCACCTGTTCTCTGAAATCCTTCGACAAACATGGGACATTTCACCTCGCCGTTGTTATTTCGAGTGGCTTTCAGGCTCGTTTGGTTATTTTGTGTTCCTGTGTGGAAGTATCCTGGGAGGGGAGCAGACTCCGGTCCCTGAGGGGAGCGCCGCAGGCTGCAGGCGGGTTGGTTCCTCCTTTAGCAGACATTTCCAAGGCGTTGCTGCTGGAGAAGGATGGGGTTTCGCCCAGGAAACCAGATCTGGCTCCGGAGGGCACGCAGATGCTCCGGGGATGAGCTGCATAGGAATGGCTATAAATAGAACAAACAAGCAAACAAACAAGCAAGTGGCGCTTGCCACCATAGGAACTCGGTGAAGTTCCTCCGGTGGGAACAGGGTCCAACGATTTTGGGGTTTCTGGCTGTTCAGCGCAGGGTTTACTTTGCACAGCAAGCCGTATGACACGGGCTTTATCAGAGCCATTTCCACGTCTGGGGGCTTTTTTTCTGGTAACTCGCTGAGCTGTTATGAAAGCATGATCTATAGCTTAGTCAACCAAATCTTTTCCGTGCTATAATTCCTACAAACCGACCCATCTCGCTATGCATAAATCTGAAATTCTGCACAACCGTGTGGCAGAGCTCCCTCCTGTACACACACTTGCGCATGCATGCACGCACGCTCTCTGCTCTTTCTACTTACTAGTAGAAGTAGTACAGAAGAATACAGAAGAGGAGAGAGCACTTCTGTGCTGACGACGATCTGATAATCTCCCGCAGGCTGCTTTCGAAACAAAATACATGTATTTATCCATACGTTCAGGGGACGATTCCAGGGTAGAAAGTACATATAAACATGCAAATTTGTACTCCATCCGTAGCTTATTAGAACAAAAGTTATTTCTTCCTTGTACTTCTAATAGAGAAGATTAAAACAGTACCAAATGTGAGCATTAGTGACTTTGGAAAGGGGTTTTATTCTTTATGCCCTAAATGCCTAAACACAACATTTTGAGGTGGCACACAAGCTGTGATCATTAAACGAGTTTTACTGGGAAGCCATGTTTAATTCTTGTTTATCAGATTTATTTTAATTCATTCTGGGTAGGTTCCAAGCTCTGTGTTAGAGATTAAAGGCAACTGAGCACCCCAATTAGCAGCCAGCCCTTTCTAAGTAAAAATATTTCAGAGGGGCGAGATGAAAGCGGAATAATTTCAGTTCATTAACAGTACAGAGCTGGGGCGGGTTATTTTTCACTAAACGGCTGCACCTTGATTTTGAACCTCTCAAGATTTAAAGCGAATGACCACGTAAAAGTGAAACCCAGTGCAAAAATTCCCCTCCAGGAATCGCTTTCGATAGAGCACAGGAGCTCTGCAGTAAAAAGCACACTGACTAGTAAAAAGTCGGGGCTGTGCAGGGCTCCAAGCTCTGCAGCAGCAAATCGAGCTCTGGGGCACTAATCTCCCCATCTTGCATGCAAAACTTTTCAACTGAAGCCGCGGTGGAGGCCGTAAAAAAGTTTTGTTTCCATTTAACCAAGGCAGCAGAAAATTCGCGCTGTTCTAGGGGGGACAGTCAGCTGCGGGGCTGAACAGCTCGCCTTCGAAATTACTTTGCCGCCTCTTTCCGAATATGACTCCTCTGTGCGAGCGCAAATCCCGCCTTGCGCACACAGCCAGCGAGAGGAGTTTTTCCCTTCGGAGTAATATGGAGTTTATCAACTGAAAACCGAGCAAATAAATCTCAAAACTTTATTTCAGGAGTGTGTTTTGCACCTGAAAGACTTGTTTTAATTTTCACGTCTTCACAGAGGCCTATAAATCTTACTCTACACCCGCTCAGCCTTCGGGGGGCAAAAGAAACACCAACCTCGGCAGGGCCCCGGGCTGCCGGCTGTGGACCGGGCGGGCGCAGTGCCTACGGGCTTCCCCGCCGCCCCCGGTCCCGCTTGCCGGGCGGCTGTCGGCAGATCCCTCCCCGGTGCCTCGGCCCCGGCACTCCTCGTCCCCCCCCTCCGCCACCCCGGGGTAAATCCCCGGCGCCTCCCGTTAACTTCCCACCCAGCGGAGAGCCGGGGGAGGCGAGTCACCCACCCGGGAACACCCCCACCCCCCCCAGCATCCCGACGGGGACCCCGATGACTGATTTCTTTACCGTCACTGTTTTACTAGACAACGCTCGCTTCCCGAGAAACTACGGGCGTCTCGGCTGCGCATTTGTTTGGAAATATCTTTGAAAATACCCCATCTGCCCCTCGCTTCGGCCAACCGTGACACCTCCTCGCTTCGGAGGGGGGAAAGCTGGGATCCCGCCTTTTATCGGAACCGGCGGAGGACCTCGGGAGGAGGGGGCGGGAGGGGAGGAGGAAAAGGGGAGGGGGAGCAGGGCTGGGGGGTCGGCATTAATCACACATCCACTCCGTCGGGCCGAGACAGCGCCGGTGCGCTCAGGGCACACGTTGCGGAGCCGGGAGCCCGCCGGGGCCGCGCCGTCGGGGCCGCGCCGCCGTCCCCGCTTCACCTGTCGCCCCGCAGCCGGGCCCTGCGCGGGGACCCGCGCCCCACCGCCGAGCCCCGCGGGATTAGGGCCTGGGACGAGCCTACGGACGAAGGTTTATCTCCGGCTCGCCGGGGCGGTTCCTCGCTCCGGCAACCGGGGGCGAGGACAGCGGTGCAGGCCGGTTTCTGGGCGGAAAGCCTTGCTGCTGGAGCTGGAACTGGAAGCGCCGCTTCGTAAAAAACATCTTTTCAAACACGCACACTCCCCGTCATCCACAAACATAGCTGTGAGCGTGTACGGGCTTACGGGCTCGTACACGTGAGAGCGAGAACGCGCACGTATCTTCCTCCTGTGAGTGACCCTTCCTGCTGCTAGATATCCCTTCTTCTGTTCGCCCTTCTTCTCGATCTGCCAGGCTCTGCCTTCAAATGTCCGCCGGGAAAGAGTCTTTCGGGGAGATCCCTGCTGGAGACGGATTTGTTCATCTGGAGTAGCCCCTGCCCTCTGCGCTGAAAATAAAATAATCGCAGGACTGTGTCTCCAGCCCAAACCCGAGCCCAGAGAGCAGCCCACATCCTGGTCCCTATTCCGGCTGCCCCGTGAATCGGGCGTTTGTGTCAGCCCGTGTGAGCGGCAGCTGCTCCGGGCCGAGAAAAAGCCTCCATGGGCTCCTGCAGGCGTGACACCCGTGGGCAGCCGTGGAAACGGTTCATTGCGGGCTCGCTGGCTGCTCGCACGAAGGGCAAGCTCTCTGCCGGAGCAAGTCGCCTTTGGCCGGGAAAGGGACGTTGCAGAGCGGCGGGAAGGGCGGGCAGGGGACACGGGGGGCGAGGGGGGGAGCAGGATCTCGCGTGGGACCCCGTGGGTGCGCGGTCTCACAGGCAGACTCACAGAAACACGCAGACACGCAGGCAGATGCTCCGCGTCGCCGCGTCCGCTCCCAGGACCGACGCGGGAGCCGTCTGCGTGGTCTGCCGGCCAGGCTGCCCATCGTCACCCCACGCCGCTGCTCAGCGGGGTGGGTGCATCCCACCGCCCACCCGGCTTCGCCCTGCCCCGCTGCCCCAGCTCAAGGATGCAGCTGGAAAAGCTCTTTAAATAGCTTTTATTATATTTATATATATATATTTATATTTTATTGTATCTTATTGTTTATTCTTTTCTGGAAGGGGGGGGGGTGTGCAGGAGGTCCCACCACCCGGGTCATTTAGCATTGAAACTAGCCGGTACACATATATATACATTTCTCCCCGGGGTGCTGAGATGGAGGAGAAATATTTTGGCTCCGTTAGAGGCGATTTTCCGAGCTAGCTCCTTCTCCAGTACGCTGTCCGTGATGGTGTGATCCGTCCCACCCTGCTACAGAGAGAATAGTATTAACAAACAAGTTGCTTCTCTTTTCATAGCTTTTTGAGTATCTCTCCTTCTTGCAGATTAAATGGCCAGCTGCTGCAGGGGAAAAAAAAAAATCGCAAGACTGTGAAAGGAATAAAACTCTAAGTCCATAAAGATGAAATGTAACGAGTACGTTGAATACATAACGCTGCTATATAACAGTTTCAATTAGTTGAGTAAGTCCTCTGTAACGTCTTGTAAAGGTGTAAGGACACGTTTACAGTATAAGCAACATAATGTTCTCAACTGTACGAGTTAATTATTTCCAGATTTTTTTTTTTTTTTT